>Ga0307421_1000219_pt1 | contig 36719 bp, 27 predicted proteins | sample SalMarWE160270MG_FD_202163 | JGI IMG/M metagenome (GOLD analysis project Ga0307421, IMG submission 202163) | Salt marsh sediment microbial communities from the Plum Island Ecosystem LTER, Massachusetts, United States - WE1602-70 | ecosystem: Environmental > Aquatic > Marine > Intertidal zone >... | reverse complement strand
TGAACCGGCGACCTCTGCGTCCCAAACGCAGCGCGCTAGCCGTCTGCGCTACGCCCCGAGCAACGACAGTATAACTGCTGTCTCGCCGCTCGTCAAGGCTATGGCGGCGAGCAGCGCTACTGTTTCAGCACCAGCGGCAGGTAGACACGGCTGACTGCTCCCCAACGAGCGACGTAGTCGCCGTTGTCCCTCCCGCCGGCGTCGGTGAACTGGCCGCCAGCGTAGACCTCGCTCCCCACGACCGCGATACCATCGACCTCCTCGTTCAGTCCGCTGCCCAGCGCGTTCCACGCGGAGCCGTCCCAGCGGGCGATGCGGTCCCCGTTGGCGTCCCCGCCGGCTGCGGCGAAGTCGCCGCCCGCGTACACGTTCGGCCCCTCCACCGCGATCGCGAAGACCGTGGCGCTGAGTCCGCTGCCAAGGCCGCTCCAGGTAGACCCGTCCCAGCGGGCGATGCGGTCGGCAGTGGAGTCCCCGCCGGCGTTGGTGAAGTAGCCGCCCGCGTAGACGTTCGGCCCCTCCACGACGATGCTGCAGACCCCCCCGCTCAGACCGCTGCCCAGCGGGTTCCAGGACGAGCCGTCCCAGCGGGCGATGCGGTCAGCATCGGCGTCTCCGCCGGCGTCGATGAAGTAGCCGCCCGCGTAGATGTTCGGCCCCTCCACGGCGATGGCGTAGACAGCGTGGCTGAGAGGGCTGCCCAGGGCGTGCCAGGCCGTACCGTCCCAGCGGGCGATGTAGTCGGCGTTGGATTCTCCGCCGGCGTCGGTGAAGTCGCCGCCCACGTAGACGTTCGGCCCCTCCACCGCGATCGCCCGCACGGTGCCGTTAAGCCCGCTACCCAGCGCATGCCACGACGAGCCATCCCAGCGGGCTACGCGGTCACCGTTCTCATCCCCGCCCGCATTGGCGAACGCACCGCCCACGTACACGTTCGGCCCCTCCACGCCAATGGCTCGCACCGTGCTGCTCAACCCGCCGCCCAAGGCGTTCCAGGAGGAGCCGTCCCAGCGGGCGATGTAGTCAGCGCTGGTGTTCCCACCGGCGTTGGTGAAGAGCCCGCCGACGTATACGTTCGGCCCCTCTACGGCCAGGGCATAGACCCAGTAGCTGACTCCGTCGCCCAGGCCACTCCAGTCCATGGGAGCGCCCCCGGCGTACCAGCGGGCGATGCGGTCACCATTGGCATCGCCGCCGGCATCGGCGAACTGGCCCCCGGCGTAGACGTTCGGGCCCACGACGGCAATGGCGTGCACCTCGTTGTTCAGGCCGCTTCCCAGCGCATTCCAGGAGGAGCCGTCCCAGCGGGCCAGGCAGTCGGCGTCGCCGTCGCCACCGGCATCGGTGAAGTCGCCGCTTACGTAGACGTTCGGCCCCTGCACCTCGATCGCGTCGACGACGTCGTTCACACCGCTGCCTAGCGCGTTCCAGGAGGAGCCGTCCCAGCGGGCGATGCGGTCAGCATCGGCGTTTGTGCCGGCGTCGGTGAACTCACCACCCACGTAGACGTTCGATCCCTCCACCGCGATGGCCCGCACGGTGTTGTTCAGCCCGCCGCCCACGGCGTTCCAGGAGGAGCCGTCCCAGCGGGCAATGGCGTCAGCCTGCAGGTTGCCGCCGGCGTCGGTGAAACCACCGCCCACGTAGATATCCGAACCCACCACGGCGATGGCGCAGACCTCGCCGTTCACGCCGTCCCCCACGGCGTACCAGGAGGAACCGTCCCAGCGGGCGATGTAGTCGGCGCTGGTCACGCCGCCGGCGTCAGTGAACCAGCCGCCTACGTAGAGGTTCGATCCCTCCACCACGATGGTGTTGACGTAGTGGTTCAGGCCGCTCGCCAGCGGGTGCCATTGCGACCCGTCCCAGCGGGCGATGCGGTCGGCGTTGGTGTCGCCGCCGGCGTCCTCGAAGAACCCGCCTACGTAGACGTTCGACCCGTCCACCGTGATCGCCCGGACTCCGCCGGTGAGCCCGCCGCCAAGAGCGTCCCAGGAGGAGCCGTTCCAGCGGGTGAAATAGTCGTCATTCGCGTTTCCTCCGGGGTCGGTGAAGTACCCGCCCAGATAGATGTTGGGCCCGTCCACCGTGATCGCGTAGACGTTGTGGTTCAGCCCCCCGTCGAGGGGATTCCAGCTGCCCTGCTGAGCAGACGCGGCGGCGCGCGCGAACACGGGCGCACCGTCGGCGTCGTATTCCATGCGCCAGCCGCTGACGTCGAGCGGACCGCGGAACCCCGTGCTCAGATCCAGGCTGCCATCGGCATTCAGCAGCTCCGCCAGCGGGCGCAGCTCCGCCTGGGAGACCGAAGGCGAAGTTGCTGCGGCAAGATCCACGCGGCCCGCTCCCGATACGGCCGCCAACACTACCGTTGCTGTGATCAGCTTCATCAGCATTGCTCTGCCCTTCATCTGTAATCTCCTGTTGGCGCGCAGTGCGATTCGAAGTCTGAGACAAGACGGGAACAAGACGTGCCTGCGGCCCTCGGCAGGCGTGCGAGCGGCCCTGCCAGGGTCACCGGCAAAGAGGTCAGGGACTGGTTCTGGTTGCTGTTCGATGAGCCCACCTGCATGCGACCACTCGGCGCAACAGAGCGATGCTTTCGGCATCTGCGAGACTATTGCCTCTGGGATGCTGCCGGTTCGTGGGTCTCCCGCCGCATCTCTCAAACAGCAGCCGGCTCTGCCACCCCCTTTCTGCCATTCCCGCTCTGGCGGCGTGCGCCCCCATCTCTCGCGGCAGTGGTGCGCTCTCCACGGCGCCTCGCTCGCATACAGCTAGCCGGCCGGTGAGACCAGCCGGTTCCCGGCTCCGCAGCAGGGGCAGGCGGCAGCTGAGCAGTGCCGAGTTGGCACGAGTTCTTGCCAGTTTGGAGTAGTGCTGCCGCTCGGCACCGACGAGCTACGGCGCCCACGAAAGCCGCTGCTGCGTCCAGTTCGGCAGGCTGGGGCCCAGGATCAGGATGCGATGCGGGTTCTCGCCGTTGGGACCCATCAGGTAGATGCCCCAGATGCCGTCCCGGTCTGAGACGAAGGCGATGCCCGAGCCGTCCGGCGCCCAGGCCGGCAGGCCGTCGTCGGCTTCGGGATCGCTGCCCAGCGGCCCCTCCACCTGCCCGGATACGTTCAGCCGGTAGATCTCCCAATCGCCGGTGTGATTGCCCATGTAGGCGATCCAGGCCCCGTCCTGCGACCAGTGCAGGCCGATGTCGTTGATCGAGGCGGTCTTCCGCTCAGGGGGCTCCTCGTCCGCGGGATTGTCGATGAAGATGCCGCAGTAACCGTCGGCGTCGCAGCCGGTCCAGGCCAGCATCCCCGCTGGCCCCCAGGCAGGGTTCTTCCCCCGGGCGTGCACCACCGGCTCCTCGGAGCCGTCGACCGGAGCGATCACTACCTGCCAGTTCCCGCCGCTCTGCTGCGCGTAGGCTACCTGCGTCCCGTCCGGCGAGAACGTCGGCCAGGCCAGTCCCCCATTCGTCATCAGCGGCCGGGAGCCCTCTTCCCCAGGGACGATGATCCGCAGGCCCGGTGACGGGGTGGATAGATCGCGATACCCCAGCGTGCCGTTGCTCCACACCCAGCAGGGCTGGTCCGCATCCGCCGCCATTCCCACCAGCCGGCCGTCGGCGAAGAGGGCGTAGACGTCGTAGCGGCGGGAGTTGGCGTTGTAGACCGGATAGGCCAGGCGTCCGTAGTTGAACCCCTGGGGGATCTCCGTCAACGTGATCACGTTGCTCCCTGCCATTATGCCCGCCGGGCTGGGCGTGGCTACGGTGCACGCCTCGGCCGCGTCGTCCCGCTTCTCGGCGACCTCGGGATCGTCCTCCATCTCCAGAGCCCGCGTGTAGTACTCCTCGGCGGGACACATCTCGTTGATCAGGTACCAGGAGTCGGCGAAGGCCAGGTGCGCTTCGCGCAGCCGCTCGTAGACGTCTCTGTAGTCAGGAGCGATGGCGTACAGCTCCTCGAAGCTCTCTATGCAGCTCTCCCAGTCCGCCCCCCAGTATCCGACGGCGCTCATGTAGCGGGTCGCCAGGTCCCGCTCAGTGACCGCCTCGTCGTCCAGCGGCCGCAGCGCCTCCGCCTGATCGAGGTAGAATACGCCTTCCTCAAGCCGGTTCGACCCGAGCAGCTCCATGCCTGCGTTGTAGAGGCTGGTGAAGAGCATGTCCTCGACCGATTCGGGCTCGTACTGGCTGTCGACCTTGCGCAGTTGGATAAGGGTGGCTGCCGCGTCCTGCCACTCCTCGTCCTCGAAATAGGACGAGGCTATGGAATAGAGATCGGCGGCCGCTATCTCATACGTCTCCACGGTCGGCGTGGGCAGCATGGCGATCGCCACCTCAGCCTCCGCCAGGCCTCGCCTGGCGAGCGCGTGGTCGGGGGCCAGATCGAGAACGTACTCGAACTCGGCGCGGGCCAGCCCGTACTCCCCCTCCATGAGATGGGCGATCCCGCGCTCGTAGTATTCGTCGGCCAGCTCCTGGGCTTGCCGCTCTCTTTCGTTCTGACCCTGATGCAGGCCGATGAGCGCGCCCGCGCCAATGCTGAGCAAGATGGCCAGGGCAAAGGGAAGTGTCCACAGCAGGACCCGACGGCTTGAGCTCGAGGGCGGCTTCTTCTTGGGTACCGGCTTGGAGGCCGCCGGCTCTGACTTGGCAGGCTTCGGCGACCGGGGAGGCTTCTGCGGGCGGGAGGTTTGCCGGCGGGGGCGACGGGAGGCGCGCGGCGAGCGCAACTCGTGGCCGCAGCGCGGACAGAGCGATAGGTCCTTAGAGACGGAAGCCTTGCACGCCGGACAACGCATTTGAGAACGTCTCCGCACCAGGAGGCGGCGCGCGGGTGATTATAGACCGATTGCCTGGCCTTGTCCAATCGTGCCTGCCCGGTAGGGCGAGCCGCCGCCCCGCGCCTGGTGGACAGCGCAGCCTTTGCTTTGTCTGCGCCCTCTGCGCTGATTCCCCATCCGAGCTGCCCATTGCCAAAACTGCCGCTCCGTGCTAGAGTTGCCCGGCGAGGTGCTTCGTGCCCGATCTCCTGATCGCCACTCACAATGCCGGAAAGCTGCGGGAGTACGAGCGGCTGCTCGCCGGGCTACGCTTCAGACTGCGCTCGCCTGCCGGGCGTGGCTTATCGGTCACCGCTGCTGAGAACGGCGCCACCTTCGAGGAGAATGCCCGTCACAAGGCGGCTCTCTACGCCGCAGCCGCAGGTCTGCCGGCGCTGGCGGACGACTCAGGGCTGGAGGTGGACGCGCTCGATGGGGCGCCCGGCGTCCTCTCCGCCCGCTACGTTCCCGGGAGCGACGCGGACCGTGTGCGGGCGCTGCTGGAAGCGCTGCGGGATGTGCCCTGGGAGAGGAGGGGAGCGCGCTTCCGCTGCGTGATAGCAGTGGCCAGGCCCGGCGGCGTGATGGGCACCGCCGAGGGGATTTGTGAAGGGACCATCGCACTTGAGCCGGCGGGCGACGGTGGTTTCGGCTATGACCCGGTCTTCTACCTGCCGGAGCTGGACTGCACCATGGCCCAGCTGAAGCCGGACGAGAAGAACCGCATCAGCCACCGGGCTCGCGCTGCGGAGGCAGCGCTTCCGCTCCTTAGGCGCCTGGCCGGCGGCCGCAGCGGCCTGTCTGGCCCTTGAGTGGGCCGATCGAGGTGGGGTTGCGGCGCTCCCGCCGAGTGGTATAATTCGGTCCCAGGCCGCGCCCGCGGCCTGGCCTATCAGCAAGAGCGATGGAAGACACCCAGGCGAAGGGCGCTGACCGCTCAGGCCGAAGCAATCCCACAGACGTCGTGCGTCCGCTGCTCAGCCGTTTCCTGGCCCGGGCGGCGCAGCGGATCAAGGCGGTCGCCGGCGGGGCGGACTGGCTGGCCAGGCGTCCGGCGCTGACCCGGGCCAGCGCTCACGTCAGCGTGCTTGTCCTGGCCGTCGTCGTCGTCCTCCTGGGAGGCGCCGGTGGCAGCGGGCTGCTTGCGGCAGTAGGTGGGTTAGGCGATGGAGCCAGCGGTGCCCCGGCCGGCGCGACCTCCCCGGATGATGGCCTGCTCGCCGCCGGTGGAGAGCCCCTGCAGCCCGGAACGAGCGGTCTCCAGGACGACTCTGTGCTGCGTGTGGCCGTCCCGCACACCACGTTCCCCGATCGGCCCAGGGAGGAGGTCGTCACCTACGTCGTCGTTCCCGGCGACACGGTGTGGGACATCGCCGTATGGCACGGCATCTCGGCGAGTACCATTTACTGGGCCAACTCAGAAACCCTGCACGACAACCCCCATCTCCTACCGATCGGCACGGTTCTCAACATCCTGCCGGTCAGTGGTGTCTATCACCGGGTGGAGCAGGGCGATACGGTCGAGGCGCTGGCCGATAAGTATGAGGCCGATGTTGATGCGTTCTACAACGAGTGGAACAACATCGAGCCTGGGGAGCCGCTCCGGGTGGGCCAGGATCTCGTCGTGCCCGGCGGGTCTCGCGACTACATCGTGTGGCAGCCGGACTGGGACGTGCGGTATGGGTCCGGGGCCTGCCCGGACGTAGGATCGGCGCGCGGCGGTGGCGGGTACAGCTTCGCATGGCCCACGGACAGCCGCCGCATCTCCGGCTGGACGTTCCACGACCCCCGCAACCCGCCCCACTCGGGGCTGGATATCGGTGTGAGAATCGGCGACCCCATCTACGCGGCAGACGGGGGCACCGTGATCTACAGGGGCTGGTCTGGAGGCTATGGCAACCTAGTCGTTCTCTACCATGGCAGAGGCTACCAGACCTTCTATGCCCACCTGGACGACATCTGGGTCGACTGCGGCCAGGTCGTTGCCCAGGGAGACGCGATAGGCCCTGGCGGCACCACAGGCTATTCGACCGGACCGCATCTCCACTTCGAGATCAGGCTGGACAACGTGCCCATCGATCCGCAGGGCAAGCTGCCCCTGTCGTAGCACCTGCTGAAATCATATGGAATCGCCGAAGCGATCGGCGCGGCGTGAGAGCGCCAGGAAGAGCAGGGTGGAGGCGCAGATCTGCCGCGGGCGGCTTGAGCGCTGCCTGGCGGACGTGCTCTCGACCCTGGCCAGCGTAGCTCTGCGCCTGAGCGGCGATTGGGACGGCTGGCTGCCGCTTGCCTCGCGCACGTGCGCCCACCTGGTCATCGTCACCCTCACGGTCGCTGCGATCGGCTTGGCCAGCATAGATTGGCCGGCCAGCGCGGCCCCCGCCCCGCCGGGCGCCAATCCGGGAAGTGATGCAGCCGGGGACCTGCTGCTGGCCGCCTCGAGCGCGTTCGGATCAGGCGGACCGCAGACCGGGCTGACCGCAGGCGGCATGGTGGTGCAGGAGACGGAGCCCCACACGATCATACCCGATCGCCCGCGCCTGAGCATCGTCACCTACACCGTCCAGGTGGCCGATACGGTGGAGACGATAGCCGACCTGTTCGCTATTGAGCCGGAGACAGTGATGTGGGCCAACCCGGCGGTCGAAGACGCGCCCGATCTCCTCCGTATTGGCCAGGAAGTGACGATCCTGCCCTTGAACGGCGCCTATCACCAGGTCCGCGCGTCGGACACCCTCGAATCGATCGCCAATAGATACCAGGTGGAGCCGGAGGCAATCAGAGACTGCGTCTACAACAGCCTGGAAGCTCCGGACTACACGATCGAGGAAGGGGCGTGGCTGGTCGTTCCGGGCGGCGAGAAGCCGTACGTCCCCAGGTACGTGACCTCGTATACCGGCCCCGTGCCGGAGGGTGCGCGCGGCAGCGGCGACCTGGACTGGCCGGTGCTGGGAGCGATCACCCAGGGGTACTGGTACGGACACCGGGCGATCGACATCGGCGCGGCGAAGGGGAGCGCGGTCCTGGCGGCCGACGGTGGCTTCGTCAGCTTCGCCGGCTGGACGGACGTCGGTTACGGCAACATCGTGGTCATCAATCATGCCCACGACGGGCTCGTCACCTACTATGCCCACCTGAGCATGATCTACGTCTCCGAGGGGCAGGCCGTGGAGCGGGGCGACGTGATCGGAGCGGTGGGCAGCACCGGCTGGTCGACCGGTCCCCATCTCCACTTCGAAGTGCGCAGGTACGGCGTGCAGCAGAATCCCCGGGCGTACCTGCCCTAGCACGCCCCGGACCTCAGACGCAGTTCGCGCCTATTCCTCGTCCCCGTGCCTGGCGGCGACTGCTACTTGGCGTACTCCTCGGCCCGGACCTCGCGGATCACAGTCACCTTGATCTGGCCGGGATACTCCATGCCCTCCTCGAGCTTACCGGCGATGTCCTTGGAGAGCCTGAGAGTAGCCAGATCGTCTATCTCCTCCGGCTTGACGATTATCCTGACCTCACGGCCGGCCTGGAGGGCGTAGGCCTCGGCCACTCCGTCGAAGGAAGTGGCGATCTCCTCCAGAGCGCGGATGCGCTTGAGATAGAGCTCCAGGCTCTCACGCCGAGCACCCGGCCGGGCGCCGGAGATGGCGTCTGCCGCCTCGACGATCACCGCCTCGATCGAGTTCTGCTCTGCCTCGTGGTGATGCGCCTCGACGCAGTTGATCACCTGGTCTGGCACGCCGTAGCGGCGGCAGATGTCGGCGCCGATCTTGGCGTGTGTGCCCTCGATCTCCCAGTCCACCGCCTTGCCCAGATCGTGCAGCAGCCCTGCCGTCCGGGCCAGCTGGACGTCCGCTCCCAGCTCCTCGGCCAGGAGGGCTGAGAGCTTCGCTGTCTCGATGGCGTGCGCCAGCTGGTTCTGGCCGTAGCTGGTGCGGAACCTGAGCTTGCCCAGCAGCTTGAGGATCTCCGGGTGCAGCCCGTGCACGCTCGCCTCGACGGCGGCCCGTTCACCCTCTTCACGTACTATCCGCTCTACCTCGGCCTCGCAGTCCGTCACCACCTTCTCGATCCGCGCCGGGTGGATGCGGCCGTCGAGCACCAGACGGGCCATGGCCCGGCTGGCCGCCTCGCGCCTTACGGGGTCGAAGCAGGAGATCGTCACCGCCTCCGGCGTATCGTCCACCACTACGTCCACCCCGGCGGCCTGCTCGAACACTCTGATGTTGCGCCCGCCGCGGCCGATGATGCGCCCCTTCATGTCATCTGAAGGCAGGGATACGGTCGATACCGTCAGCTCGGCGACCTGCTCGCCGGCCATGCGCTGGATGGCGTAGGTGACTATCTCCCTGGCCCGCTCCTCTCCCTTCTCCTTTGCCTCGCTCTCGATCTGGCGGATGACGCGGGCCATGTCGTTGCGGCTGTCCTCCTCGACCGCTGCGAGCAGCTCCACCTTTGCGTCCTCGCTGGAGAGGCCGGCTATCCGCTCCAGCGTGGCGATCTGCTCTTCGCGCAGCCTCAGCACCTCGTTCCGTTTCTTGTCCAAGGAGCTTTGGCGCTTGTTCAGGGTCTGCTCCCGCTGATCGAGGTGCTCCTGGCGCTGGTCGACTCGCTCGCGCCGCTGCTGCAGCCGCTCCTCTTCTCGCTCCATGTTGGCCCGGCGCTTGTCCGCCTCCTCGTCGGCGCTCTTGCGGATGCTGGCCGCTTCGTCTCGCGCGGCGAGGACTACCTCACTGGCCTTCTTGTCGGCCTCCTCCAGGAGCTGGTCGGCCTGCTGCTTCCTCTTGTTGATCGCCTGAGTGGCGGTGTAGCGTCGAAAGAGCATGCCCAACGCGACACCAAGCCCCAAGGCAAGAACGGCGACGGCCACTATGACTATCCAATCATTCCCCATTCGCCTGTACCTCGCTTTCAATCTCGTCCGGGAGGCCGGGCCTTCGCTCCAGCATCTCCTGAACGAGCGGCTTCACTACGCCGTAATGGAAACCCCTGCGCGCCAGGTAGGAGCTCAGGCGTCTCCGGAAATCGTCTGTCTCTAGATGCGCCATTCGGCTGGCGCCGGCCCGCGCGGCCTTCCTGGCCGCAGCCTCTTCGTCGTAGCTCTCCAGGGCCTCGCCGATCACCGCCTGAGGCACGCCCTTCGCCCGCAGCTCGTGGCGGAGGGCTCGTGCGCCCCGGGGCCTGAATTGAATGCGGTTGTCAACCCAATACCGGGCGAACTCGGCATCGTCCAGCAATCCTGCCCGGATCAGTCTGTCGATCACCGAATCGATCGTTTCAGCATCCACCCGCTTGCGACGCAGGCTGCTGCGCACTTCCGATTCGCTCCGCGGGCGATAGGAGAGGAAGCTGAGCGCCCGCTCATAGGCCCGCTCTGCCTGGTCACCCCTCTGTAGCGCGCCTATCTCTTCCTCGGTCAACGTCTGCCCCACGCGGAGACGGGCTGCCTCGATGTCCGTCAGGGCGAAGGCGTACTCGCCGTCGAGATGGACGTTGACCCGTTTCTTGTTGCGCTTCTGTACGCGGAGCGCCGTTATGCTTCCCATCAGTGTTCCAGAAACAAAGAAAGCCGCGGCCCAAACGGCCACGGCTTTGGCCAGCACTGCTGCTGGCGTTGATCCCCAAGCCCTGCCGGCCCCCCTGCCTCAGGGGTAGCGGCACTGAGAACCTGTCCGGCCAGCCGCCGAAGGGCAGAACTGCGCCTGCTACCCTGCCCGAGCGCCCTCCGGGCCCCGGACCTGCATAGCGCGGCTCACTGCCCGGACTGCTCTCCGATTAGCCCCAGAGCGCTCGCGTGCTGCGGAGACTAGCCAGCTTCCACCATAGTCTTCCGACACGCTCTGCTGATATGGCGGGCATCAGAGAGCCAAGCTCTGTTTGGCAAACGCCTTCCCTGGGGAAAGCGTCGACAACCGAGATCAACCTGTGGCTCGTTTCAGCCAGTCGATCAGTAAGTTTGCGCTAGGCCTCTTCTTCGGCCTCGGCTGCCTCCTCATCGTTCTGAGTGGCAACTGGCGCGACAGCCTCGTCTTCCGCCAGGAGATCGCGCACCTTCGCTTCGATCTTCTCGGCTATGTCCGCGTTTTCGCGCAGGAAGCGCTTGGCGCTCTCGCGGCCCTGCGCGAGTGACTCGTCTTCGTAGTAGAAGTACGAGCCGCGCTTGTCGACGACCTCGAGCTCCACGGCCACGTCGAGCAGATCGCCCGACTTGCTGATGCCCTCGTCGTACATGATGTCGAACTCGGCGGTGCGGAACGGCGGGGCGACCTTGTTCTTGGTGACGCGGACGCGGGTCCGGTTCCCGATCACCTCACCCTTGTCCTTGATGGAGGCGATGCGGCGGATGTCCAGGCGGACCGAGGCGTAGAACTTGAGCGCACGGCCGCCGGAGGTCGTCTCCGGGTTGCCGAACATCACGCCGATCTTCTCCCGCAGCTGGTTGGTGAAGAGGAGAGCCGTGTTCGACTGCTTGATGGCGCCGCTGAGCTTGCGCAAGGCCTGGCTCATCAGGCGGGCCTGGAGGCCGGGATGGGAATCCCCCATCTCGCCCTCTATCTCTGCCCGAGGTACGAGCGCGGCCACCGAATCGACGACGACGAGGTCGACCGCGCCGGACCGGATGAGCGCCTCCGCGATCTCCAGCGCCTGCTCACCGGTATCCGGCTGTGAGATAAGGAGGTTCTCCACGTCCACGCCGCACCTGATCGCGTAGGACGGATCGAGGGCGTGCTCCATGTCGACGTAAGCAGCGGTCCCATCACGCTTCTGAGTCTCGGCGACGATGTGCTGGGCCAACGTGGTCTTGCCCGCGCCGTCCGGGCCGTAGATCTCGGTGACGCGTCCGCGGGGGATACCTCCCACTCCGAGTGCGCGGTCGAGCGCCAGAGAGCCGGTGGGGATCGTCTCGACGGCCAGATGAGTCGCCTCGCCCAGGCGCATTATCGTACCCTCGCCGAAGCGCTTGGTCAGGCTCGCCAGCGCCGTCTCCAGTGCTCTCTGCCGCCCTTCGTCAGCCATTCTTCAGGCTCCGTGCCAGTGCCACTACTTCTGGTGCGAGCCGGCCGCCCCGCGGGTCTCTGTCCATCGGCTCCGCCGGGCCCCGCCTCGCACGGTCTCTATCCTGACTGCTCGTCACAGTGTACACCATACCAGACCAAATCGCAAATCGGCTTGACCTGCCGCAGAGAGTGTGATAGAGTGGTGGCGATCTCGCGCTGAGCCGTGACCGGCCTGCCGCCGCGCCAGGCGCCGGGCCGCTCCTACATGAGGAGGGACGAATGACGCCCGAGCATCGAGAACCAACAAAGTGGCTGTTCACCAACGCACTCATGCGCCAGGCGCTCGAGGCGGTCGGCGAGGTTATGGGCGAACGAGGATTGAGGATCGTCCTGCTGCAGGCCGGGCTGGAGAGGTACGCGGACGAGCTGCCTCCGGACAACGTCGAGCTGGGCGTCAAGGCGGCAGAGTACAGCGCGCTCAACGCGGCGATACAGGAGTTCTACGGCCGGGCCGGGCGAGGGATGCTGGAGCGGATCGGCCGCGTCTCCTTCCGCTACGGCGTGGAAGAGCAGGCCGCGCTGATGGGCCTGGCCGGAGTGGCGCTCAAGGTGATGCCGGAAAAGACGCGCGTCAAGTTCATCCTCAGCCAGATGGCGAAGGCGCTGATGGAGGTGAATGAAGAGAGCGTCCTCGAGGTGGAGGAGACACCCGAGGGATTCGTCTTCGTCGATCACTACTGCGCCATCTGCTATGGGCGCCAGGCGGATGAGCCTGTCTGCCACCTCCTGGACGGGTCCCTCAAGGAGGCGGTGAAATGGGCCACGGGGAAGGAGTACTCCGTGCGCGAGATCGAGTGCCGGGCAATGGGGGGCAGTGCCTGCCGCCACCTGGTCGAGGCCGCCACCGCAGGTGAAACCGGCGAATAGCCGCGGGCCATCGCCAGCAAATCAAAGAGCCCCTGTCCCGCCGGACAGGGGCTCTTTTCTTCGTCCCTGCACGCGGGCCGCTACGGCCCGACCACGACCTGGACGCGGGCCTGGAACTGGCGGGAGGCCGTGTCGTGGGCAATCACCAGCAGCGAGTACGTTCCCGGCTCGAAGTGGGAAACGTGCCACTCAGTCAGTACGCCCTCCTGGACGGGAGCCAGGTGCGGGCCGCTGAGCCAGCGCCACTCGGACGGCTCGGCGCCGGCGCCGTACATCACGTCGTAGTGGTGGAACGAGGGGATCATCACCGTGCCGATGACCTGCACCGTACCGTTGACGGTGCTGCCGGATCCGGGCTGGCTGATGGAGACGCCGTACCCGGTGGGTGTCTCGTCGCAGTGGTGGAAGGGGGCCAGCTGCAGCCCTCCGAAGAGATCGAGGTGGCTTTGAGCCCACAGCCATCCCTCTTCCTCGTCGATGGCCACCATCAGGCTCTGGTAGGTGCTGCCTGGGCACGATTCGTTCGCCAGCAGCCCGCTCAACGCATCGATCGTCACCAGCCGGTACCAGCAGTGGCTCTCGTCGAGAGGCGGCTGGTCCTCGGCGAAGATCTCCGTCTTGCGGCGCGTGCAGTAGCTGGTCGGCAGCGTGCCGCAGTCGGCGCAGATCTCCCTCTCTACAATGCCCCGGGGACGCTCGAAGTCGCGCACCGGCAGTCCCTCGTGGGCCGCCTCCATGAACTCGTGCCAGATGGGCCCAGCCCCGGCCGACCCCGGCAGTCTATCCATGGGCGAGTTGTCCGAGTTGCCGATCCAAACGCCGGTGACCAGATCGGGTGTGTAGCCGATCGTCCACCCGTCCCTGTAGTCGTCCGTCGTGCCCGTCTTGGCGCCCGCCGGCCGGCCGCTCAGTTCCAGCAGGCTGGGGCAGCGGAACGTCTGGCAGCGGGCCTTAGTATCGGAAAGGATGTTGGTCATCAGATAGGCGTGCTGCGCGGAGAGGACCCGCTCGCCGGCCGGAGCGGAGTTGTCGCGCAGCACCTGCCCTTCGCTGTCTTCGATGCGCAGGATGGGGCTGGGCTCCATGTACAACCCGCCGTTGGCGAAGACGGCGTAGGCGCCGGCCATCTCCACGAGCTTCACCTCGCCCCCGCCGAGGGTGAGGGATAGGCCGTAGGCTGGCACGTAGTCGGACGGGTACTCAGGGCAGTTCTCACTGGGGTTGGCCAGCGAGCGGACGCCCAGTCGAGTGGCCATCTCGAGCAGGCCATCGACTCCCACGAACTCGAGCGTGTGTACTGCGGGCACGTTGAGTGAATTGGCCAGCGCGTCACGAAGCAGCATGGGCCCACGGTATCTGCCATCGTAGTTGACCGGGACGTACGGCGGGTTCGCTGCGTCCGGGAACTCCGTCTCCACGTCCCAGATCAGCGTTGAGGGCGTCCAGCCGAGCTCGAGCGCCGCCACGTACGTGAGCGGCTTGATCGAAGAGCCGGGCTGCCGGCAGCGGGTGGCGACGTTGACCTGGCCGTCGATCTCCTCGTTATCGTAGTCGGCCGATCCGACCATGGCCAGGATGTGCCCATTGGAGGGGTCGATGGCCACCAGCGCCCCGTTCGTCGCATCCCGGTCCGCCAGATTGGCCACGCCCTCGCGCACGGCCTCCTCGGCCAGGGCCTGGAGCTGCGGATCGAGCGTTGTGTAGATACGGAGGCTGCGACCCTCCTCGTTCCGGTAGAGCGCCTCCGGCCCGAACTCAGGATCGCTCTCCAACGTCTGACGGACGAAGAAGACGAAGTGAGGAGCTGTGGCCAGCCCCGGGTCCGGTGCCTCGAAGCTGTAGCTAGCCATCTCCGCGGCCGCCTCGTCCGCCTCTGCCTGCGTGATGTACTCATCCTCGACCATCAAGCCCAGCACGTCGAGCTGGCGGGCAAGGGCGGACTCAGGGCCGGAGACGAAGGGATCGTAGAGCGAAGGGAGCTGCGGCAGACCGGCCAGGAAGGAGCCCTGCGCTATTGTCAGTTTGCCCGCGTCCTGTTCGAAGAAGGTCTCGGAAGCGGCCTGGATGCCGTAGGCGAGACCTCCATAGTAGATCTCGTTCAGGTAGATCTCCAGCATCTCGTCCTTGGTGTAGGTGCGGGCGAGCTCGGCGGCCAGGACGGCCTCCTTGATCTTGCGCCACGTCGATACGTCGACCCGCTCCTCGGGCGTGAGCAGGACGAGGCGGGCCAGCTGCTGAGGGATGGTGCTCGCCCCGGATACGATGCGCTGCTCGGTCACGTTGTAGTAGACGGCGCGCAGGATGGCTATGGGGTCGATGCCCCGGTGTATCCGGGCATAGAAGTTGCGGTCCTCGGTGGCGATGGTGGCCTGGATCAAGTAAGGGGAGATCTCTTCCAGATCGACCCAGGTGCGCCGGCCGCCCTGCGGGTCTGTGACCTCGTACAGGAGATTGCCCTCCCGGTCCAGGATCTTACTGCTGACGAAGGGATTGGCCCGCGTTCTGAGCTCGGAAGGGGAAGGCAGCTGGCTGGCGATATAGACATAGGCCACCACCGAGCCGGACGCGGCCAGGAAGAAGACGAGCACGACGACGGCGACGATGGCGAACAGCGCGGAGGCCAGGCGGCGCTGCCACGGCTGGCGCGGCCGGCGGGGCCTCTTGCCTGAACCGGGTCGCTGCGACCCCGGCGGCTTCCGACCGGGGGCCACGTAACCGGGACGCAGCGGCGGCGGCACGGTGCGCGGCATGCGGGCCGTGGGCGTGGCTCCGGTCGGCACCCGCTCGGCCCGGATGGTGGGCTCCCCGATCTCGCCGGGCAGCTCGGCTGTCTCTACGTCGTCCGACTGCGGCTTTCGAGTGGGACGGGAGCCGGCTTGGGCAGAGCCTGCTCTACTTGTCTTGGTCATCTGGCCTCCGGGCGATTGTAGCACTATTGCGAGAAGCAGCAAGATCGCTGGTCCCGTGCGAATCCCCTGGAGATCCGTCCCCTCCAAAGGAACGAGTCCGTTCCCCTCCAGTAATGCTCTCCCTCCAATAAGGACGCCATTCCTGCCCGGCGGGTTCCCCATGCGGTGGAAGGCGGGGTTCTTCCCTGCGTTTGACTTGGCTTCCGCTTTCCGCTAGAATGCGCTTGGCGCCGGACCGGACCGCTACGGACTGCGAGGAATAGCTTGGACCACGACTCGATCCTGGAGAAGGCGACGGAGATCGCCCAGGAGGCTGGCCGGATGGTGCGGGAGGTCTTCCCGCGCACTGCCATTGTCGAGGTCGACTGGAAGGGGCCGGTCAACCCGGTCACCAAGATCGATCTGGATGCGGAGAAGCTGATCGTCGGCCGGATCAGGGAGGCATTCCCAGACCACCGCGTTCTGGCCGAGGAGGGGGGAGGCGACGAGTGGCGCGCGCGCGGGGCCCCCATCTGGATGATCGATCCCCTCGACGGCACGAACAACCTGGCCCACGGCTTCCCTCACGTCGGCATCTCACTGGCGATGGTCGACGAGGGTGTCCCCGTTGCTGGCGTGGTCTACGATCCGCTGCGCGAGGAGACGTTCTCCGCCCGGATGGGCGGGGGAGCCACGCTGAACGGCGATCCAATCAGCGTCTCTCGCGTCGGCCAGCTGGCCGGAGCGTTCCTGGCCACAGGCTTTCCTTATGACCGGACGACGGCTGCCGACAACAACGTCGAGCGCCTCGGCTATTTCCTGCGCCGTAGCCAGGGCGTGCGGCGGGCGGGAGCCGCCGTCCTCGATCTCTCCTACGTGGCCTGCGGCCGTCTGGACGGCTTCTGGGAGATTCGGCTCAGTCCCTGGGACGTGGCGGCAGGCGTTCTCCTGGTGCGCGAGGCCGGCGGGCTGGCCACCGACCAGAGAGGTGAGCTCGACTGCGTCTCCGGGGACTTCGTCGTCGCTTCGAACGGCTTGATCCACAGCGAGATGCTGCGCGCGATCAGCCAGGCAGAGACCGGGTGACGAGAAGGGGTGCGGGCAGTGACCGAATCGCCCCAGGGGCGAACGGGGACTGAGCGGGCGGCCAAAGGCACGGTCCAACACGGGGGCTGCGGCGGAGCTCAAGGTGCTTTCGACTGGCGAAAATCCCGAGTTTGTGGATAATAGGCACCTGGAGCCTTGTGGCTCCTGCTTTCGCGTTAGTCACCGTTCGATGGCAAAGGAGAAGCGTAATGGCTGACCTGATTGAGATCCGCTGGCACGGCCGAGGCGGGCAGGGTGTGGTCACGGCCGGCAAGCTGTTGGCGGAGACGGCGATGGGCACCGGCCAGTACTTCCAGGCCTTCCCGGACTATGGCCCGGAGCGCATGGGTGCGCCGATCCGGGCTTTCACCCGCCTGAGCCCCAAGCCGATCAACATCCATTCCCAGATCGAGGAACCGGACGTGGTGCTGGTGCTCGATCCGACGCTGCTGGGCAGCGTTGGCGTAGCCGACGGGCTTAAGCCTGAGGGAACGCTGCTGGTAAACACGTCGGGCAGCCCGGCGGAAGTGCGCAAGCTGACCGGATTCAAGACCGGTAAGGTGTTCGTGGTCGATGCCAGCCACATCGCCATCGAGGAGATGGGTCGGGAGATCACGAACACGCCGATGCTGGGAGCCTTCGCCAGGGCCACAGGCCTGTTCAAGATAGAGGATCTGGCAGAGCAGCTGCGTGCCTGGTTCGGCAAGAAGATATCAGCAGAGGCGGTCGAGTCTAACGTCCGGGCGCTCAAGCGCGCGGCCGAGGAAGTACAAGAAGGGTAGGGGAGTGGCAATGGAACAGAAGGGATGGAAGGACATACCTATCGCCGGGATGATCCTGGAGGCAGGTAACGCCGAGGAATATGAGACTGGAGGCTGGAGGGCGTTCCGGCCCGTCTTCGGCCAGGCGGACTGTATTCACTGCTTCCAGTGCTGGCTCTTCTGCCCGGACTCGAGCATCCGCGTCGACGCTGAGAACGAGAAGATGACCGGCTTCGACCTGGATCACTGCAAGGGCTGCGGTATCTGCGCCAGCGTCTGCCCGGTCAATACCAAGGTGATCAAGGAGGCCGGGGAGAAGCTGGAGCGCGGCGACGAGCGGCTGTGCATCCGCATGGTCGAAGAAGGGTCGATCGAGGAGTGAGAAGATGAGCACGTTTGAAGCGCTGTCCGGAAACGAGGCCGTCGCCACGGCGATGCGCCAGATCAACCCAGACGTGATCGCCGCCTATCCGATCACCCCGCAGACGTCGACCGTGCAGAAGTTTGCCGACTTCGTCGCCGACGGCCTGGTCGACACCGAGTTCGTCACCGTAGAGAGTGAGCACAGCGCGATGAGCGCCTGCGTGGGCGCCTCGACGGCCGGCGCCCGGGTCATGACCGCCACGGCGGCCAACGGCCTGGCTCTGATGTGGGAGATCGTCTACATCGCCGCCTCGAACCGCTGTCCCATAGTGATGAGCCTGGTGAACAGGGCGCTCTCGGGCCCGATCAACATCCACACCGACCACTCGGACGCCATGGGCATACGCGATAGTGGCTGGATCATGATGTTCTCGGAGAACGGCCAGGAGGCGTACGACAATATCATCCAGGCGGTTCGCATCGCCGAGCACGAGAACGTGCTGCTCCCGGTGGCTATCTGTCAGGACGGCTTCATCACCAGCCACGGGATGGAGAGGGTGGAGATATACGACGATAAGGACGTCAAGTCGTTCGTCGGCCAGTACTCTGCGCAGTGGCCGCTCCTCGACCTGGAGAACCCTAAGACTTTCGGGCCGCTCGATTTCTACGATTACTACTTCGAGCACAAGCGGCAGCAGGTCGACGCAATGGAGAAATCCCAGGCGGTGATCCTGGACGTGGCCAAGGAGTTCAACAAGAAATTCAAGCGCGATTACGGCCTCTTCGAGGCCTATCGGATCGACGATGCCGAGACGGCGATCGTTGCGGCCAACTCGACGGCCGGCACGGCGAAGACGGTTGTCGACGGCCTGCGAGACGAGGGGCTGAAGGTGGGGTTGATCAAGCCGCGCGTCTTCCGGCCGTTCCCGGCGAAGGAGTTGGCGGATGCCATGAGCCATCTCAAGAGCGTGGCCGTGATGGACCGCTCCGCATCGTTTGGCGCGATGGACAACGCCGGGCCGCTCTTCCTGGAGATCGTCGCTGCGCTCGCCGTCAACGGCGTGCAGGCGCCTGTCGTCGACTACGTCTACGGGCTGGGCGGCCGGGACATCCTGACCGGCGAGATCGAGGGGGTCTTCCGCGACGCGCTGGAGATCGCAAGCTCAGGGCGCGCCGAACAGACGGTGACCTACCTGGGCGTCCGTGAGTGAGGAGCTGAGAATGGCGACAAAGCTGACTCCCAAAGAACTGGCGAAGCAAGAGGATCGTCTCAGCCCTGGCCACCGGCTCTGTGCCGGGTGCGGCGCTCCGATCATCGTCCGGCAGATGCTGGCGGCGATCGACGAGCCGGTCGTTCTGGCCAATGCCACGGGCTGTCTGGAGGTGGGGACGACGATCTACCCCTACACCGCCTGGCGGGTGCCCTGGATTCACAACGCCTTCGAGAATGCCGCAGCGACGATCAGCGGCGTCGAGGCAGCCTACCGCAGCCTGGTGCGCCAGGGGAAGATCAAGGAGCAGAACGTCAAGTTCATCGCCTTCGGCGGTGACGGCGGTACGTACGACATCGGCCTTCAGTCATTGTCCGGCGCGGTCGAGCGTGGGCACCGGTTCCTGTACGTTTGCTACGACAACGGGGCCTACATGAACACGGGCATCCAGCGCTCGAGCGCCACGCCCTATGGCGCCAACACGACCACGTCGCCTGTGGGAAGTGTCATTCCCGGCAAGCAGCAGTTCCGGAAGGACCTGACGGCAATCATGGCCGCCCACGGGATGCCCTACGTGGCACAGGCGGCGCCGAGCCAGTGGCGTGACCTGATGAAGAAGACGCGGGCGGCGGTGAGCTGCGGCGGGCCGGCTTTCATGAACGTGATCGCCTCCTGCAACCGCGGCTGGCGCCACGGCACGGACGAAACGATCGAGATCACGCAGCTGGCCGTCGATACATGCTACTGGCCCCTCTACGAGGTCGTGGACGGGGAATGGCGGCTGAGCTACAAGCCGAAGGACAAGCGGCCTATAGAGGAGTGGCTCAAGCGGCAGGGTCGCTTCCGCCACCTGTTCCGGCCGGAGAACCGGCACATGATCGACGAGTTCCAGGCCGAGGTAGACCGGAGCTGGGCCAGATTGCTGGAGCGCTGCGGCGAGGCCTAGTCCTGGACTGCAGCTGAAGAGACAAGAAGACCGCCCCGTGGCCTTTTCGGGTCACGGGGCGGTCTTTCTGCTGTCCTCGGGGCGTCGCTGGGCAGAAACGCCCCTCTCGAGGACAGTGCCTGGGCCAGCTTGTGTCCCCCCAGGGAGCCGGCCCGGGCGCCGCTGAGGCGCCGTGGTGGGCGCCGAGCGTTCTCATCTAGTCACTGCTACCACTCCAACCACTCGACGACGACGTATACGTGGTCCATGTTCGTCCCTTCCGCCGCGTCGTTGTTCTTCACGATGAACTGCAGCTGGTTGACCAGGCCTCCTGCTGTGACCGCCGAGCTGACGTCCCAGGCGTCGTATCCCTCGCTCGCCTCGCCGGCCCGCACCGGTGCGGGAGCTGTGAGCCAGGTGGTTGGGCTGTTTGGATATCTGGCCCCCACACGCCACTCGAGCGCGCCCGGATCGAACGAATCGCCCTCGTAGTGCTCGCAGTAGACCGTCACCGAAGTGATAGTGGCGTCGTCCGGCACGCCGATGTTGGTGAACTCGTAGGACGTGAAGTAGCCGTAGTCTGTTGCCGACCGATGGTCGTCGCTGCTCGTGAGCCTGTCGACTGCGTTGAGCTGCTTCAGACTTTGGCTGCTCCGCTCGTCGTATCCGTCCGCCACAGTGAGCATGTCGGTGTGGGGAATGGGCGTTGGCGTCGGAGTCGGTGTGAGGGTCGGGGTCGGCGGCTGTACCGCGGTTTCTGTCAGTGTGGTGGTCGGCGTAGCGGTGGGCGTCGGAGTCGGTGTTGGCGTGCATGTCCGCGCAGGAGTCCTGGTCTGTCCCGGCGGCTCGGGTGTCTTCGTTTGCCCTGGCGGCTGGGGCGTTCCGGTGTGTCCTTGCGGCTGGGGCGTCCTGGCGTGTCCTGGCGGATGGGGCGTCCTGGTCTGTCCTGGTGGCTGGGGTGTCCTTGTCTGTCCCGGCGGCACCGGCTTCTGAATAGAGCCTACACAGGGGCGCGAGGCTGCCGGCGTCTCCTCCGGCCGGACGGTCGTCTCTTCGCCTTCTGATAGCTCGACCGTCACGTCCTCTGCGGTGACGGCCACCTGGCCCGCAGCGACTGCCACTGTAGTGGTCCCATCCGCCTCGGCGGTGACCCTGAACTCGGTGCCCCGCACCGCGGCTACAGCGGCGGCCATCTCGATGCTGAAGCTGGAGTAAGGGTCGGGGGCGGGCTGGATGGTGCTGTAGGTGCTGCCAATCCACTGGTAGAGCTCGATGACCGTCCTGCCCCCGGCTCGGCCGGAGGACATCTCTACGAGGGTGACGTCCGTCCCGGGCTCCAGCCAGGTCGAGCTGCCGTCGAAGAAGACCAGCTCCACGTAGGCGTTGCCGCTGCGGATGCGGTCACCGCTGGCCAGCGTCCGGCCGGCCTCCATCTCGCGCCAGTCCTCGGCATCAGGCGTGAGCACTTCGACCGCCGCGGACGTGTAGTGCAGGAATGCGGGCTGACCCACGCCGGGTCCTATCCAGTCCGGGACGAGCAGGCCGCCTGCCAAGATGAGCATGATCCCCGCGGCGGCGAGCAGCGCCGCCCGGGCAGCGGGAGTGACAAGGGTGGAGCGCCACCTCTCAGGCAGGCGCGCCTCCGAGGCTCGAGGCCGGGCCGCCAGAGCCTCCAGCATCCGCCGCTTGCCCGCCTTCGTAGCGGCCCTGCGGCACGAGGGCGCCGGCACCTGGTGGAGTTCCTCGGCGGCCTCAAGCAGCGGGCGGAGGCGATCGGCGTGGTCGGGGAAGCGCTGGAGGAGATCGTCCACCGTCTCCTCGCCGGACAGCAGAGCTGTCAGGCACTCGTCCAATCGCTCGCTCAATCGGGGCTTCATCAGCAGCGCGATCTGCGGCCCGCGTCTCAGTGAATGCGTAGCGTAGTATCCACCCGCACTTCCGGCCCGGACCACCTATGGAGCATCAGCACCATAACCTCGTACAGGGCGCTATCCCCCAGCCACATTGCCACTTCCTGGCGCGTCGGTGGCCTGCCGTCCCAGTCCCAGCGGGTGGCCCGCTCAGCCAGGAAGGCCAGGAAGCGGCTCCGCCACGGCTCTGCCAGGGAGAACAGCGCATCCGCCAACGAGTCGGCCGTCTCTATGTCCTTCAGTAGGAGTTCCATGCTCGCCTCCCCAATCAGCCTTCTATCCAACCTGCTTAACGTGGAAAGGCGCGGGGAGATACGGGCACGTACTGTGGAGTTCCCAGAGACGCGGCGGGCACTCTGCCCGCCACCTGAGTGGCAGGGTAGCCGACGTGGTGGGGCCAGGAACGGGGGAAGCTGGGCTACGGTGGGAACTGCCCGGCGTCGAGACGTGCGGCGCTAGGGGTTGGCGGCGGCGGCGGGCGTCTTCGTCGCCTGGCCGGGCGGCGTCTTCGTCTGGCCAGGTGGCACGTTAGTCTTCTTCGGCTTGACCTCTGGGCTGGAGGAGGGCTCAGGGCTCAGCGCCAGCGCCTCTGTCGGCTTGGCCTCAGGCGTGCGGGTGGGTTCAGGGCTGAGCGCCGGCTGAGCCGTCTCTGTCTTGTCCACTGGCACGAGCGTACCTGCGGGGGCAGGCGTCTTGATGACGGCTGTGGGCTCCGGCGTCTTCCCGATGTCTACCGCCACGGGCGTCACGGTCCGCTCAATAGGGTGCGGCAGCACAGTTCGTTCGAATGGCTGCAGCGTTATCTCTGAGTCGACCGGAGCCGGCGTGCGCTCATATTCCACCAGCCCGGGGTCCTTCGTCTCCTCCGGTTGCAGGGCAGTCGCCGTCGGGGCTGGCGGCGCCGTCGTTCTGGTGGGTGTGGGGGGGTCCGGCAGCCGCTCGGGAACCGGCAACTCCGGTGTGGGCGCCGGCAGGGCCGCGGGGCGCGGCGGCTCCGGATCCCCACCCGGCTCGACCGCCGTCTCCTCGAGCTCGCCCACCTCGACCGTGGCCCGGCCGCCCGTGACTCTCACGGCCCCCTCGTTGACCGTAACCAGCGTGGCTCCATCTTCCTGGATGCGCAGGGCGAACTCTGTGCCACGCACGGCGGCGAGTGCCGTGGCGGTTTCGATCTCGAAGCGGGAATCCTGGTCTGGGAGGGGCCGGACCCTGCTGAAGGTCGCTCCCGACCACTGGAAGAGGGAAGTCGTCCTCTCCCCGCCGTCCCGCCTGGAGCTCATCGCCGCCAGCGTGACCTCCGTCTCCGGCTCCAGCCAGGTGGTGCTGCCGTCGAAGAAGGCCAGGACCGCGGTGGCTGAGGCGGCCGTGCGGATCCGGTCTCCGCTCTCGAATCGCTCGCCGACAAGCGCTGCCCGCCAGGCATCGTCTCCCACCGGGAGCACCTGCACCAGACCGCCGGCGTTGGCCAGCGTGGCCTGCCGGTCGATCTCAGCGGTGGGCCAGCCAGGCAGCAGCAGCCCCGCAGCGGCGATCACGAAGATGGCCGCGGCCAGGACCAGAGCCCGCCGGAGAACGAGGGCGCGGGGGACGGACGTCCGGGCCGGCAGCGGTCTGGAGGCCAGCGCCTCGAGCATCCTGCGCTTGCCGGCGGCGTAGGCGGCCGGATCGCAGGCAGGCACTTGAGCCTGGCGGACGTCGGTGGCTGCCTCGAGGAGCGGGCGGAGCTCATCGGCCTGCTCGGGATAGAGCTGCAAGCACTCCTCCGCTGTCGCCTCGCCGGAGAGGGTCCGGGCCAGGCACTCGTCGAGCAGTTCTCTCAGAGGGCGTCTCATCGCCTGCTTCCCTCTTCCTCCGCATCCATTGCCCTGCGAAGCGCAGCCAGTGCGCGGTGCTGCAGGGCCTTCACAGAGCCGACCGTCTTGCCCAGGAGCCCGGCCATCTCTGCGCTGTCCATACCCTCCACGAACTTGAGCAGGATCACCTGCCGCTGCTCCTCGGTCAGCGCGCCGAGGGCTCGGACCACGCCCAGCTCGGCTAGATGTCTTTCGGCCCTGGCCTCCGGCCCTTCGCCAGGCGCCGGACGGGCCTCGTCCAACGGCGTGACCGTGTGCCGGCCAACCCGGCGGTGATGGTCGGTGACCAGGTTGCGCGCTATGGTGTACAGCCAGGCGAGCAGAGGGCGGCCGCGGTACTTGAAGCGGTCGATCCTGCCCACCACGCGCACGAAGACCTCGCTGGTCAGGTCCTCGGCCGCGGCCGTGCCGCCGACGCGGAAGGAGATGTAGCGGTATATCGCCGGCTGGTGCCGGTCGTAGATCTCGGAGAATGCAGCGGGGTCTCCCTGCTGGGCCCGCTCGACTAGGGCCGCCTCTTCGTTCGACATACGCCCATGTCCTTGTGGCAAGGACTACTATAGCACGCAAGTCGGGTGCGGACAAGGCGGAGGCAACGCGGGAAACGGTAGGTTTCTACGCTATCGGTCTCCCCAGCTCGCTGCCAACCAGGCTCGCGCCAATTGCACGTACCGTCCGCCTATGATACACTAGGCTAGAAACGCGGCTCAACCGCCGCTCCGTGGTCACGAAGGGAGGATGCTATGTCCGAATGGCAGGCGGGAGAGAAGTACGAGAAGGAAGAGGAGAAGGGCGAGAAGGAGCAGGAGAAGGAACACGAGAAGAGCTGGGAGGAGAAGTACCGGCGCGATCCTCTGAGCACGCTTGTATGGGGGGCCATTCTGATCTGGGCAGGTGTGGCCCTCCTGCTGGAGAACCTGGGCTACGTCGGCGACGGCTGGCTGCTCGTGCTCGCGGGCGCAGGCTTCATCCTGCTCATCGAGGTGGGGGCCCGTCTGCTCATCCCCTCGTTCCGGCGTCCGGTGGCGGGAACCGCTATCCTGGCGGTGTTCTTGATCGCCGTCGGCCTGGGGCTGGGCTGGGATATCGTCTTCCCTGCCCTGCTGATCGGGTTCGGCCTGGTGGTCCTGCTCCGGGCTGTCCTGCGCCGGCCGTAGCCGGCCTCCAACCTGCTATAGCCGTCCGAAGTTGAGCGTGGCCAGCTCGTCCCACGCATACTTCAACGGCGTGTACCACCTGTCCCGGCCGATGCAGCGGAAGTAGGGCGGCTGGAGGGCGAGTATGAGGTCGCCTATCCGATAGCGGGGCAGCGTCGGCGTGGAGACGACCAGGCTGCCGGTCTGGCCGGGACGCATCTCGTGCAGCATCTTCACTCCGGACCCCGTTTCGACCTCGAACAGGAACTGATCGTAGTTGGGAACCCAGGCCCGCTTTTCGTCCCGCTGCTGGCCGAATATGCCCTCCGTCGTGCCGTAGATCTCCCTGATGGCGACCGGGCCATACAGCGCCCGAAGCGCAGGCTGGCTGGTTGTGTTGATGCCGGGGATGCTGCCCAGTGTGACCAGAAGCGTCTGCCACAGGTCTTTGGGGTAGACCGAGTGCTTGTGGCGCAGATAGCGTCCGAAGCGGATGGCGGTCGGCGCCACGCCCCCTACTAGCGTCACGTTCTCGCCCTTGCACTTCTCGTACGCCAGGTCGAAGCGGGCCTCCCAATCCTGGCGCGTCTTCCCGCCGCCCAGCGCATCGATCTCCTCCTGCGAGGGTTCGGAGCGGAGCGGAGTTGAATCGGACACGTACTTGGCATAGATGCCGGAGCTGTAGCCGTAGGGTGCCTGTCTGCTGCCGACCTGGACCGTGCCCACTATGGAAGGCCAGTTGAGGTTCAGGTTGACGCCGGCAAAGAGATCGAACCGCTTGCTCGTGGCGACCCAATTCATCATAGCCCGGCCGGCGCTGATGCGCCTTCGCAGGTCTACCGGTGTCATAGGTATGAACTTGGACGTGCCTTTCGTCGTTCCCCTGGTGATCGCCCAGCCCACCGGCTCCTCGTAGAGCAGCAGGTCCACCTCGCCGCGCATGACGCGGCGAACGAGCGGCTCGTATTCCTCGTAGGGTGCGGCAGCGAAGGCCGCGCGATAGTCGGCCATCGAGCCGACCTGCGCTGCGCCGCGCTGGGCGCCGTACTGGGTCTGCGCATACCCTTTGAGCAACTCCTGCAGGACCGCCTCCTGCGCCGGCCCGGGGTCGGCTGCTGCCTGGTGCCAGGGCTGCAGCAGATCGTGGAGCATCTTGGCGGGATCGGCTTGCGTGGTGGGGCCCATTCTCTATTCCTTCTGGCGGGGCTATTTGGGTGAGCTGCGCGACAGCTGAGCTGCGACGATCAGACCCAGGCGACCTGGGCCATCTTCATGCCGTTGATCAGCATGCTGGTGAGTTGTTCCCGCGGGCCCCCGTATACCGCCACGGAGCCGTGGCCGGGGAGGATAGCGATGATCACCTTCTCAAGCGGCCCGGGCTCGCGGAAGGCCTTCGACTGGAACAGGGCGGAGAGCAGGTATAGCTCCGCCTCACGTACGCCGCAGGGGAAATCGATCTCCGGAAAGCGGTTCCGGTCCGGGTGGACTATCTCCACCTTCGATGAGTCCTTCACGCTCTTGGCATTGGGATGGCGGTGGAAGTGGTCGATGCAGGTCGTCTTCGGCGTCAGCCCGCTGGGCAGGATGTCGATCACGTCGTGCTGGGCGAAATGGTCGGTCAGGAAGCGGAGGAAGTCATCGAAGCCGTTGACCAGCCCCGCGTTGGCCAGTGCGCCGGCCAGGTAGACCATCCCGTTCTCGTGTGTCTCCACAGAGGGTGCGGTGAAGGTTATCGGGCAGCCCTTGGGTATGGCCCTGATGTAGCCCTTCCACGTCAGCTGGCTGATCGGCACCAGGTGGCCCTCCCTGGCAAGCCTGCTCACTCGGGCCTTGCCGCCGCCGGTGGTCGTCACTCCCATCACCCGCAGCTTGGGGTCGATCTGGCTGCGCATGCCCTCGCCGAGCGCCGCGCGCTTCAGGAACCTGAGCACGGTGTGCGTCTGTTCCGCAGAGCCATACTGATCGAGGTCAACCTCGTCCTCGAACAGCCCTGCCCTGCCCAGGGCTCGTGCTGCCCGGGAGATATCCCGGTGAATTGGGGAGCGATTCCACTGCTCCCAGGTGATCTCCGTATCGTCGTCGCCCTCGTGCCGGCCGACCTTCTCGGCGCCGGCGTGCGCCAGCACGCGCAGCGCCAGATTGTCGAACAGCTTCTCCTCGTTTTCGCCCCCCTCCAGCAATCGATGGTTGCCGGCCATGCTCGCCCATAGTACTCTATCGACGTGCGTGCTCTCCGGATCGCCTTGGACGAGTATGCCTATGTGGCAGGCCTTCCTCAAGAGCTGGCCCCGGGCCACATCGAAGAGGTCGCTCTGCGGCAGACCCTCAGCCGTGGTGATCGTCAGTGTGCTGCCCCGCGGCTTCGCCATGCGGCCATAGACGACCGAGGGGTTGATCTCCTCCCGCAGGTTCGAGCCAAAGCCGATGCCCAGTTGAGCCACCAGGCCCAGCCGCGTGGGAACCGACGGAACGGGGACGAACAGGGAGCCCTGGTCCTTCAGTCTCCTGCTCAACTGCTGGAGGACGTGGAGCTGCAGGTTGTTGCTGGGGTTCATGCTGACCCAGACGTTGACCGGTTTGGGGCTCCAGACGTAGCCGGCGGAGACCGGGGCTGTCGGGCCGGTGGTCTCGGATTCCTGGGCTTCCCGCCGTCTTAGCATGAGTGTCTGTCTCCGCGAAGCGGGCGTATTATAGACCAGTGACTGGGGCAGGTCAACCCTGCCCAGTGCATGCGCCAAGGCATCGCTATCGCGCCTACGCCTGATACGCAACCCGCCCGGCCCCTGGGCGCCCGATGCTGAACCGTCGCCCGGAGAAAGCAAGGCCCTTGTGGGGCTGGAGGGAGTCCGGACGGTTCGGCCATCTCAGCGCCTGGCTTGACATCGACGGGGTGGCCACGTACTGGGCGCAGCCCGCCCTGCAGGCGGCCGGAACTCCCAGCCTGCGAAGCAGGGTTCTGCTATCGGCCGTGGGCTTCAGCCCGCGGCGATGCATGTGCGGCCACAGCGCCATGGCATCGATGCCCTGACCCACTACAGCCGGCGGGCGCGGCCGAACGCCGCCCTTGTGGGCGCTGCTTCCGTGCTGTATAATCACTGCGGATGGAGATAGCTGAAGAGATCGAAGTAGGCGCCGGGCCGGACGCCGACCCCTGTCCGGCCAGCGAGATTATCGCCGCCGGTGTGCTGTCGCTTGTACTCGTTGGCGGCCTGCTTGTGTATCCCTATCTCGCTTCCCGCCTGGCCGATATTCCCGGCGCTCCCAGCGATGCCGCCGACACCGCCTTCATCTCTCCTCTCGAGGGAGAGGGAGAGCCGGCACTGATGCTGGCCCGACCCCAGACATCTCAGTCCTCACAGGAAGTCCGGGAGACGCCGACGCGGGCCCCAGCCGTGCCCACGCACATCGTTATCCCGGCGATCAGATTGGACGCCCCGGTAGTGCCGGCCACCACGAGTGAGGTGACCATCGACGGTCAATCGCAGAAGCTGTGGGAAGCGCCAGCAATGCACGCTGCCGGTTGGCACAATACGTCGGCCCCTCTGGGGCAGCCCGGCAACACCGTGATCAGTGGCCACAACACGATGTATGGAGAGGTCTTCCGCGATCTCTACCAGCTGGAAGAGGGTGACGTCATCGCCGTCTATGCGGGCAGGGGCGGCTACGACTTCGTTGTCAGCTCCGTGCTGATGCTTCCTGAGGGCGATCAGCCGCTGGAGGTCAGGCAGGAGAACGCTCGCTACATAATGCCCACCGACGACGTAAGATTGACGCTGGTCACCTGTCATCCCTACGGCAGCCTCCGCTATCGGCTGCTGGTCATCGCCCATCCGGCGTCTGCCCTGGCCGGCGGCTGAGCGCCAGGCTGAGGCCCAACAGCGCTTCGCGCCGCCCCGGCAGCGGGGCGTGAGAAGCGACCACTCGCCGAAGATGTCGAATCCACCTCCCACATTCTACGTATTCCACGGCGCTGACGACCTGTCCAGCTCAGAGGCCCTGGCCGAACTCAGGCAGCGCCTGGGCACGCCCGAGACCGCGGATCTGAACACGACGGTGCTCGACGGCACCAGCGTCGGCATGGGGGAGCTGAGGCACGCCTGCGATACCGTGCCTTTCCTGGCGGACAAGAGGCTGGTGATCGTCACAGGCCTGCTGGCCAGGTTGAGCCGGCGTGGGAGCGAGGAATCCCTGTCCGGGGCCTCCGACTTCCTGGGCGAACTGTGTGAGTACCTGCCACAGGTACCGGAGACGACCCGCCTGGTATTCGTGGAAAGCCAGGCGCTGCCGGCGCGTCATGCGATCCTCAAGCTGGCCCAGAAGCACGAGCGGGGCTACGTCCGCCGCTTCGATCCTCCTGAGGCGAGGCAGCTGGGCCGCTGGGTGGAGAAGCGCGCCGCCAGGTACGGCGGGGGCATCGAGGGACGGGCAGCCCAGCACCTGGCGGCACTTGTTGGAAGCGATCTTCGGGTGCTGGATCAGGAGGTAGATAAACTGGTGACCTACGCCGGAGGCGAGAGGAAGATCACCGTGGCGGACATAGACGCCGTGGTCCCCTACGCCCAGGCGGCGCTTGTGTTCGATCTCGTCGACGCGATGGGAGGGCGGGACAGCCGCTCAGCCGCGCGTGTCTTGCACGGTCTGCTCGACGGTGGCGAGCATCCGCTGCGGATACTGGCGATGATAGTCCGCCAGTTCCGCCTGTTGATCCAGGTCAAGGAGCTGAAGAGCGGGGGTGCCGGCCCGGCGGACGTGGCCCGTGAGCTGAAGCTTCATCCCTATCCGGCGGGCAAGCTGTGGACGCAGGCCAACCGGTTCACCACAGAGCACCTGGATAAGGCGCTCCGCCAACTGCTGGAGACGGATGTGCGGATCAAGACCGGCCAGATCGATGCCGAAGTGGCGCTCGATCTGCTCGTCGAGGCCCTGCCTGGCCTGTAGCGATCGATTCTCAGTGGGTAGGGGCTGCGCAACACAGAGGCCCCGGTGGCATGGCGCCACCGGGGCCTGGTGCGTGTCACCTCAAGTATCGACTTAGACGGCCGCTTCCGCAGCTTCGCCCTCGTCGGCAGCAGCAGAGATAGCTGCCGGCTGGGCGTACGCATCGTCGCTGAGGTCGTCCGCGATTCCCACCTTATCGCTGAAGCCCTCCTCGCCTGCGATCTCAGTCACGTCCACGGCTTGGGGGCCCTTGTCCGAGTCCTCCATCGTGAACTCGACCTTCTGGCCACGGCGCAGGTTTCTGTATCCCTCTCCGACGATCGACGAGTAGTGAACGAAAACGTCCTCTTCCTGGCCGTCCGGGCGGATGAAGCCGTAGCCCTTCACGCGACTGAACCACTGGACGGTGCCAGATGCGCGACTCCCGAACTCCATTAGGCTTTCCTCCTGCCTGCAATCTTGCGCCTCAGGCCGCCACCCGCTCTCCGCCGCTGAACGGGGAGGCGAGGCGCGGGCTGCCGGGGCACGCACAACGGCCGGCAAGATACCACATTTGTCCCTACCTGTCAAGGATGAAGAGTGCGTGTGTCTCGGAACCTCTGTTGGGCGGCAGTAGCGCGGCGAGATTGGAGCTCGGTACTGGCGGGCGACGCTGAGCTGGCCTGGAACGGCGCCGAGCGTCCACGCTCTCAAGCTGCGTTCGAATAGAGGGAGGGGTACGGTTCTACATAATAGCTGGCGATGCTATCTGGGATATCGCGGCCGGCGCCGAAGTCAGCTTGACGGCATGCTCCAGGCAGTGTATACTTAGGGGAAGAGAAGTTACCGTAACCTGCCGCCCTCCGACATGTGCCGGCAGCCATTCCCCGGCTGGTGAGCGATCGGAGGAGAGTACTAGAGGGACCCGTCACCGAGCGGGGCGGCCGAAGGAAGGTGCCGCCCGGGATTGCTGCTATAGAGTGGTCGGACCGAACGCGTTCGCCGACCCGGTTGATGGCGTCTGCGTCTCCCATTCGAACGCACACAACGTCGAACGTCGCAGTCGCCAGTGGGTGGCGTTCCGCGTGGGTGCTATAGTCGCTCTGCGGACCGAGCGCGACGTATCTGTAGGTGTTGGTGCCTGAAGGCTGAGGAGGAGACGTGAAAAGCGTGAGACGTGTATCTATCGTCCTTGTGGTGGCGCTGGTGCTGATGGTCGCGGCGCTGGCTGTTCCGGCCGGGTCGCTCGCTGACCTGCCGCGCGGCTTCACGCCGACCTTCACCCCCACAACGACCTCCACGCCCACCGCTACTCGCACTCCCACGTTGCCCTCGGGGTCTCCCCCTCCGCCTCCCGCGACTCCGACTCCAGGACCTCTGCTGCCTGAGACCGGCGAGGCGGATGGTACTGACGCCGGTGTCTTACTGGCGTTCGGTGTCATGGTCGTTCTCGCCTTTCCGCTTGTGATCCTGACCCGGAGCGCCCGCACGACCAGGCGGGAGAAGGCCAGCCGCGCCACTCCAGAGTAGGCAAGCCTAGCTGTCATCACTGGTGTGGCCTGGAGCAACGAACCACATGGCGCGCCGTCCGCATTGGCGCGCCGTACTCTGGAGGTAGCTAGTGACAAGCTTCATTGTGCTGGCATTCGCCATCAGTCTCGGCCTGCCGCTTCTGACGCGCGCCCTGCGTTCTGGCCCGGGTCCTCGGCAGACGGCTCTCGTCGGAGCGTCTGCGGATCGCGGTGATATCGCGCCTGGCCCCGAAGGCGGCAGCCGCGTTCTGGCTGGGCTGCCTGCACGCCACTTCTGTGACGGCCCTGCTCGGCGACGTCGCCATAGGCACTCCCGGCCTCTGCCACTGCCCTCTCGCCTGCTGCGTCTATTCCTGGCCATAGCCTGGATAGCCTCAATGCTGCCGCCGCTGCAGGTTGCTCGGGCGGCCGTGACCGCCGGCTACTCCGAGTACTACATCCCGGGCGGATCGGAGCAGCTATGGGCGATTTACGTGGATCTGGACAACGACCCGGTGCTGGTCGAGGGCGACGGTCTCCACGCCGTCATCGCCGTGACGGGTGCGACGGACAACACGACGCTGTACTACGATCACTGGGAGGACGGATACGACTTCGACCCGGACAACGCCTCCGCCACGGCCGACGAGATACGCTACGTCGACCGCGGAGACGTAGCCGAGTTCGAGAGCAGCAACATCCCTGTCAACCCACGTGGCACGGGCATCTACTACGACGGACGGGACCGGATCTACGTCGCGGGTGGCGCAGTAACCGTATCACGAGCCAGCTGGCCGGAGTCGATCGGCACGGTCTTCGCCCTGGCCTGGGAGCTCTACCCCACGAAGCCGTTCATGACTGACTACGCCATCCCTGTGGGTCAGGACCTGGCCCTGGCGCCGCATCTATATGACGACTTCGATCGGGTCTACGTCATCGTTCAGGCGACGACCGCGGGAACGATTGTCCAAATCGACGACCCCTCGACGCCCGGCGTCGATGTGAGCCAGATACTCAACGAGGGCGGCGTGACCCAGCTGTACGGCGTGAATGCCGGTACGACCGTGGCTGCGACCAACCCTGTGCAGGTCCAGTTCATGGTCGGCCAGGCGCAGAGCGGTGCGTACTCCGAGATTCGTGGATACAGCGCCGTTCCCAGCCAGCTTTGGGACAACGAGTACTTCAGCCCTGTAGGAGGCTTCTCGGCGGGGAACACCGACCTGTACCTGTACAACCCAAGCACCGCCGCTATCGTGGTCAACTGCGAGGACCAGTCTGGCTCGGGCAGCTTCGTCATCCCCGCCCGCAGTACCGTGTCCTACCAGGACGGCAGTGGCCACCTTGTGCCCATCGACTCCGGAGTCTACCTGTACTCTGACGACATCTTCTGGGGAATAGGCTCCGGGGATACAGAGACCGCCAACTACGACTGGGGCTACAGTCTTGTCCCAGCCTTCGCCCTCACTCAGGAGTACTTCCTGGGCTGGGCCCCCGGCAGCAGTGACGCCACCCCAGTCAACAACGGCTCTCCCGCCTTCGTAACCCCGGTGCGTGACGACACCGTCGTCTATGCCGACTTCAGCCCCACCGACGGGACGCCCGATGTCACGTACATCCTCAACCGCCTTGATTCGCAGAAGATCTTCGATCCGGACAACGAGAACACCGGCATGCGCATCTGGTCGTCCGCGCCTCTCGCAGTTGCCTGGGGAGAGGACCCGGACACGGCGGCTATTGGCACCCCCTACCTCGACATGGGCTACACCACGCTGCCTCTACCAGAGAGCTGGATCGATCCCGTTCTTGGCATTCGCAAGACGGCTGAACCTGATTCGCTTCCGCTCGGCGCCGGCCAGGTGGCCACATTCACGCTGGGTATTCCGGCCTACAGCTTCACCGTCGACGATGTCGTCGTGACAGACACGTTGCCTACCGGCTGGGCCTACATCACCAACACGGCGATCATCACACTGCCGGATACGGCTGTGCTCACCGGAACGGACGCCAACCCGATCATCAATGGGGACGACCTGTTCTGGATTCTCCTCCAGGACATGGATCCCACCGACATGATGACGATCACCTTCGAGGCCGAGACGACGGCGGGTGCCTCCGGCGGCGACAACCGCAACGACGCGCTCGCCCAAGGCACGCGCGGCGACCAAACCTTCACCGCCTTCGACAGCGCCCACATCTATCTGAATCAAGTGACCATCGACAAGGACACGAGCACGCCTACGGTCGATGCCGGCGGCGTGGCTACGTACACAGTCAAGCTGCACAACGAGAGCGCTTCGCCAGTGCGCAACATCGTGGTCACGGACACGCTGCCTGCAGGCTTCACCTACGCTTCCTGCGGAGTAGTCGAGGACTCGAACGCCACGCGCACGAGCACGAGCAACCCGACCTACGGCGCGGGCACCGCTGTCTGGGGTACCTGGGACATCAGCCCCACCGGCAGGATCACGATTACCTTCAACGTCGACGTCGCCAGCTCCGTGCGCTCCGGTACCTATGACAACACCGTCTTGGCCTGGTCGACCCAGACAGGAGATATCGACGATGCGGGCCTAGTCGCCCAGGATGGAGATACACCAGACGGCGAGGACCCTGAGGACGACGAGGATGTGACCGTCGTCGGCGCCGAGCTCACCATCGACAAGGATACGACCACGCCCACTGTCGGTGCCGGCGGGGTGGCCACCTATACGATCGCCCTTCACAACCCGGGCACGATCACGACGACAGGAGTCGTTGTGACAGACACGGTGCCCTTGGGCTTCACCTTCGCCGGTTACAGCGCAGCTCAGAGCGGTGCCAACCGGACGGACACGGTTGAGCCCGCAGGGGGGCGGGACCTGAATTGGGGCACCTGGGATATCTACCCCGGCGGGCGGGTCACCATCACCTTCGGCTGCAACGTCGCCGCCTCGGTGACGCCTGGCACCTACGAGAACACGGCGCTCGCTGAGAGCGTCGAGGCTGGCCTGATCGATGACTCCGGCCCCACCGGCCAGGACGCCGACACTCCCCCCGACGAGGATCCCGAGGAAGACGAAGACGTCACCGTCACCCCACTGCTAACGATTGACAAGGATACCAGCACGCCTTTGGTGGAAGCGGGCGGGGTGGCTACGTACACGATCGTTGTGCGTAATACCGGCGGCACGGCTGCGACGAGCGTCGTCGTATCGGATACCCTTCCGAGCGGCTTCACCTATGCTGGTGGCACCGAGAACGAGAGCAATGCGACGCGTGCCCCGCTTACCCCAGACCCTAGTCCGCCGGATACCGTGCCCAGGTGGGGCACGTGGGACATCGGCGTCGGTGGAGCGGTGACCATCACCTTCAGCGTCGACGTCGCCACCTCGGTCGCTCCCGGCTGCTACGACAACACCGCCGAAGCGAACAGCGACGAGACCGGCTACATTGACGACAACGGTGTCTTTGGCCAGGATCCGGACACGCCGGACGATGAGGATCCGGAGGATGACGAAGACGTGACGGTCACGTCGATCCTGAGCATCGACAAGGACACCACTACGCCCACAGTCGGCGCTGGCGGCGTCGCCACCTACACGATCGCCCTCACTAATCCAGGTAGTGTGACTGTGACGAACGTGGTCGTCACAGACACGCTGCCTTCCGGGTTCACGCACGCTGCCAGCAGCTACGCCGTGGTCAACGCCACCCGCACCATCACTTCGGGCCCCGGAGTGGGCGACAGCGTCCTCAATTGGGGTACGTGGGATATCGGCGGCGGGGGGGCGCTGACGATCACTTTCACCGCGAGCGTTGCCATCACGACCACTCCGGGCAGCTACGACAACACCGCCCAGGCCGCGAGCAGCGAGACCGGCTACATCGATGATGAGGGCATCGTGGCGCAGGACGCCGACACACCAGAGGGGGCTGACCCTGAGGATGACGAAGACGTCACCGTCACCCCGGTCGTCGCTATAGACAAGGACACGTCGACGCCTGCGGTGAGGGCGGGAGGTGTAGCCACGTACACGATCGTCCTGCGCAACATGGGAGGCGCGGCAGCTACGAACGTGGTCGTCAGCGACACGCTGCCGAGCGGGTTCACGTTCGTGGCGGGCAGTGTTGCACTCAGCGACGCGACGTGGACCGGGTCTCCCGCGCCGTCGATCGGCGACTCCATGCTGAACTGGGGTACCGGGGAGATCAATCCTGGGGGTGGGGTGACGATCACGTTCAGCGCCGCAGTTGCCCTGACCACCACGCTGGGTATGTACGACAACACTGCGGGGGCCAGCAGCACCGAGGGTGGCTACATCGACGACGACGGGCTGGTGGCTCAGGACCTTCACACTCCTGCTGGCCAGGACCCCGAGGCGGACGAGGATGTGACCGTGCTGGCGCCGCTGCCTGAGCTAGCGATTGAGAAGCTGTCGAGCGCCGCTGGCGGGCCTGTGAGTCCGGGTGACACCATCACTTATACGATCCTCGTGTCGAACAGCGGCGACGGCGCGGCGACGAACGTCTCCATCTCCGACACGGTGCCGCTGGGCACAAGCTACGCCGGCGGCAGCGCTGTCATCACGGCGCCAGTCGCCGTCAGCGGCACGGTCGCCTCCGACGACTTCGACACAGGCATCACCTATGCTGGCGGCAGCGGATGGACCAGCAGCTGGGTCGAGATCAACGAGGGGGACGGCGCCGGAGCGGGCGACGAACGAGTGCTATGGGACGACGGCGACTTCAGCTTGCGGGTGCAGGACAACGATAGTGGTGGTGAGGGCGTGCGACGACAAGTCGACCTCTCCGGCTACTCGTCGGCGAGGCTCTATCTGCAATATCGGCGGAATGCGCTGGACGACGCGAACGACTACGTCACAGTCGATGCGGCGACGAGTGGCGGCGGGACCTTTGTGGAGCGAGGCAGATTCGCTGGGCCGGACAACGATAGCGCCTACCAGTCCGCGGAGTACGATATCTCCGAATACATCGCGGCGACGACGAACATCCGGTTCTTGAGCTCGGCAAGCCTCGGGGGAAGCAGCCGCGTCTACTTCGACAACGTGTCGATCGCCGTGTTCTGGCGGGAGATCACCACGACGGCAGCAGGCGCTCCGCCCGATCTCGTGAATCCTTCTGATGGGTACGACCTCGAGCCGGGCGAAACGATGACCGTGACCTTCGCCGTGACGGTCGACGATCCGCTGGCGCCGGGTATTACCGAGATCGTCAACACGGGCGAGGTCGACTGCACTGAGTTGGGTCCCTTGGAAGACACGGTGACCGACACGGTGAACATCCCGGAGGCGGATCTGAGCCTGACGAAGGGCGTGGACGACGCTACACCCAATGTGGGCCAGGACGTGATGTTCACCATCCTGCTGGTCAACGCCGGGCCGGACAGCGCGACGAGCGTGATCGTGGAGGATATTC
>Ga0307421_1000216_pt1 | contig 37001 bp, 37 predicted proteins | sample SalMarWE160270MG_FD_202163 | JGI IMG/M metagenome (GOLD analysis project Ga0307421, IMG submission 202163) | Salt marsh sediment microbial communities from the Plum Island Ecosystem LTER, Massachusetts, United States - WE1602-70 | ecosystem: Environmental > Aquatic > Marine > Intertidal zone >... | reverse complement strand
ATTTCCGGAAAGTTTTTTCACCATGACAACCATGATTAAAACCAACACACAAACCTGAGTGCCCAACAGGAACCAAACGGGCGCTGAAATCGGCGGCAGGCAGCAGTTAAAACCAATCACATAAGCCGCCTGCGCAATGAGAAAAGCCCCCAATCCATAGATGAAATACCTGTTAGAAAAAAGCAGGAATACATCGCCAACCAGTGAGAAGAACAAACCCAGCCCAAACCAGAGAGTGGGACCGCTGGGGACAGACACACTCCAAAACCAGATGATCAGCAGCAAAAGCGCCGCTGGTTTAGTGAAATAGTTAACCCTGTGCCATCCCTGCCAGACCGCAATCCAGTCAGCCGCGATAAACAGTACCGTTAGGAACAGCCAGAAATTGAGCACTCAATCCTCTCCGAGCTTAGAATACCCCATTTGTTTCAGGAATAACGGGTCGGTGCGCCAATTCTTTTTAACCTTCACGCGCAGGTCAAGGAACACCTTACGCCCGGACATGGCCTCAATTGCTTTCCGGGCGACCGTTCCGATAGACTTGAGCACGATGCCCTGTTTGCCAATCACGATGCCTTTTTGTGAATCCCTTTCGACAAAAATAGTAGCGGCAATAAACGCTCCGGTTTCATCCCTTTCCTTATACTCATCAATACGCACAGCTATCGCGTGTGGAATCTCATCCCGCAGATTATCAAGGGCTGCCTCGCGGATCAGATCCGCTGCAATTTCCCGCTCATAGAGATCCGTGATCTGGTCTTCCGGGTAGAAAGGCGGTCCTTCTGGGAGATGCGCAAGAATCCCTGCGCGCAGAGAATCAAACCCGGTGCCTTCCACCGCGCTGATCATGATCTGCTCAGCCGAGGGCAGCAGTTCCTGGTACAAACTTCGTTTACGCGCCAATGCACCAGTATCTTTGATCAGGTCAATTTTGTTTAAAGCCTGAATAACCACTTGTACACCTTTCAGCCGTTCAGCAATGATCCAATCCTCAGCGTGCGGGTTCTCGCTGATATCCACCAACCACAGGACCACATCAGCGTCAATCAGCGCCTCCTGCGCCGCGGCATTCATCCCTTTTCCAAGCGCATGTTTGGGTTCATGGATGCCGGGAGTATCCACAAACACGATCTGCGCGTTTTCATCCGTGAGGATGCCGAGCTGGTTCAGGCGGGTGGTCTGCGGTTTAGTCGATACTGCGGCGATCTTCTGCCCTACGAAAGCATTGATCAGCGTGGATTTACCCACATTCGGACGCCCAACAACAGCCACGAAACCAGATTTGAAATGATGAGATGAATTGGATTGGCTCATATGTATATTATAAACAAGGAGAAAGGATCAAAAATGTTGTATCAAGCCGTACTCCGCTGGACACGTTCATTTTTGATTGATATTCCTTCATGCTCCAGCAGCCTGGCTTTGGTCCTGATCCCATGTGGAGAAGAAAAACCATGGAGGTGACCGTTATGAGCGACCACCCGATGGCAGGGAATAACGATCCCGATCGGGTTATGAGCTAACGCGCCGCCCACCGCCCGCGCTGCATGTGGGCGGCCGATACCCATTGCCACCTGTCCATATGCACGCACCTGCCCATAGGGAATGCGCGCTGTTTCCAGCAGTACTTCCCGTTGAAATTCAGTGGCGCTCCGTAGATCAAGCGGTATGGTGAAATCTACGCGTTTTCCTGAAAAATAATCAACTAACTGGGATAAAGCCATGTCAGCTATATGCGCCGAATTCTCATTTTCTGTCTTTTGTGTAATATAAAGGGAATCGTCTTCTAAGATAATAGATAATAGTGCCAAACCATCTGAACTCGCTGCGATAACAATTGGTCCAACAAGTGAAGATCGCATCAAACGAACACTCAGTTCATGATTATTTTTTCCGAGCATTTTCAAGTTCATTATTGCCTTCTTCCATCCATCTCACAAATAATTCTCTTCTATTCTGAATACTAATATTATAGAACAAGCGTTTGAAATCGTAGGGTAAGCGTAGGTTTTGAGTCAAGTAAAAAACACACAATTCAGTTATATTATCTACAAGGGCGACTTCTCTTCTTCTCCTCCTTATGAGAGAGCCGGGATCGGCGTTTCCGGCTCTCATTATTTTTTTAAACTCTTCATTAATAAATTCCGCTTGTGATACACTCTTTTTGAATAATCTACGCATAAAAACGGAGGAGAGAATGGCTAAAAAGTACGAAACCTACCCAATCGAGATTGGGGGGGTGAAACGTGATTTACGCCTGTTCGAGATTAAACCCGGCTTGAAAATCGCCATCATAAACATCCTTGGTGATACTGAGCTTGTGAACGTATGTGCGGAGGAACTAGGAAAGAAACTCGCTGGCATCCAATATGATGTGATTGTAACAGCAGAATCGAAAAGCATTCCCTTAGCCCACGCGCTGTCTGTTGTGACCTGTAAGCCATATGTCATTCTCCGTAAAGATTATAAGGTATATATGGGCGACGCGATCCAGGCAGAAACATTATCCATCACCACCGGAAAACCCCAAACGCTCATTTTGGATGAAAAGGATATTCCCCTGCTGCGAGGTAAGAAAGCCGCCATTGTGGACGATGTGATCAGCACCGGCTCCACACTGGAAGGAATGCGCAACATATTAAAGAAAGCCGGCGCTTCCATCGCGGTTGAAGCTGCTATTTTCACTGAGGGTGACCCCGCGAAGTGGGAACACGTCATCTCGCTCGGCCATCTGCCTGTATTCACGGATTGAGCTAGAACGAGCTGCTTGCACAACGGATGCAGTTTATTTACCAATTCTTTCAATATATACACTGCGAGACAGTTTGCAGACATAAACCCTCAGAGTGATGTTAAACTTTTTTTTATACGATTCAATTAACTGGTTCTTAAATTCATCCACCCGCTTACTTTCCAAAAGATTTACTGTGCAGCCGCCAAAACCTGCGCCTGTTAGCCGGGCTCCATAGCACCCATCTATCTTTGATGCAGTTTCCACTAACACATCTAATTCGGGAAGGCTGACCTCATAAAGATCTCTTAAGGAAACATGCCCATCAACCATTAGCTGACCAAAGCCAACTGCGTCATCTTCTATCAGGCAGCGGCATGCTTTCTCAACCCTTTCGATCTCTTCAACAACATGCCGAACGCGTTTCATCAAAATAGGGGGTAAAAAAGAACCAATTTTTTCCAGATCCTTTACAACCACATCACGCAAAGACCGGATATTAGCATCTTCCCTTTGTATCAAACCTAATGCTATTTTGCATTCCTCTCGACGCTGGTTATACCCAGAAGCAGACAAACTGCGCCGAATGATCGAATCAGCGATCACGATCGTTGTATTCAGCGGTAAAGGGAGGGGCTGCCATTCGCGGCTGCGTGTATCAAAAAACAGGGCATGGCGGGCCACACCATGCGCACAGGCAAACTGATCCATCAATCCGCAGTTCACACCCACATATTCGTTTTCCGCGTATTGGCATATTTCCGCCATGCGCATACGGTCAATCTTCCAACCACCAGCATTTTTCCAGTATTCAGCAAACGCCAGCTCGACCGCCGCCGAACTGCTCAATCCAGCGCCGATTGGGAGATTGGAGGTATATGCCGCTTCCATTCCCTCAGGTGTAAAACCTTTGTTTTGAAATGCCCATGCCACTGCGGCAGGGTAGAGTGCCCAATCCGGCAGCGGATTACTGTACAAATCGCGCCTTTTATCCAATTCCGTTAATGAAAATTCAACGGAAGCTTCCAGGTCAATTGCGTGCAGGATAACCCGATCATCACCCCGTGGTTTGATGACCATTTTTACATAACGATCAATCGCTGCGGGAAGCACTACTCCATCGTTGTAATCTACATGTTCTCCAAGTAAATTAACCCGACCAGGTGAGATCACCTGCCATTCAGCGTCCGGGAGAATTTTTGCCAGGTTATTTTCTACGGTTTTCATTGAATGATCTTACAAGATTTCGCTTGGATTCGTGGTCTTTCTGCTTGAGCTCCCACTCGCGCCGCATGGCTTCCGCGCGGCTGTTTAATTCTTCAAAGTAAACCAGTAAGACGGGGAGTCGGGACCTAGTATATCGTGCGCCTTTTCCTACCGCATGTGCTTGAATCCGTTTTCCCAAATCTGTTGTCCAACCGCAGTAATAACTGCCATCTCGGCATTCAAGCATATAACAGAAATAAGGCATCAGGTTATGCGTTATTTAATTTCAGGAATCGTTTTAAGGCCTGCTCTTCATCCGGGATGCTGGTGGTGAGCTCATATGCCGGCAAGGGTCTTGACCGTTCTGCAATCCATTCCGCCCGCAGAGTTGCCACTGCTCTCATTTTTTCTTCAAACACACCTAAATCACCATCAGATATCAAATCGCGGAATTCAATTGTTCTGTTGATAAGATCATTTGCCAATCTAACCAGATGTTCCCGTTGATGGTAGATGGTTTGGCTTAAGTCCCCAGCATCCACAGCATCCTGCAGAGGAGAGGTTGAGCTTGCCAAAGATCGCCCCGCTATCAGCTGCCCTTCCCGCCAGCTGGGCTGTTCCGCAGCTGCTGACATCACAGCTGCTGCTCCCAACTGCGGAAGGAGCAGATTCGCGCAGATCAACCCATCCATTTCAATCGGGTCAGCCAGTATTGGTTTCCCGCCCAACAGGACGCACACCTCAACTGCCAGATCCAGTGCTGTTTTACCCGCGCCGAGCGGGTCGATGATATAGATCAACCCACCTTTGAATAAGTCCGCGTGTGGCTTTTCCAATTTAAAATCATTTGACAACACGAGGGCTGGATTCAGAGTTGGTAATAAGGAGACATAATGCATGGCATCAAGCCGATATTCCCGAATCCATTTAGCTGAAAGGTCCTGCAGATTGGTAATGTTGATCACAAGCATATCTTGAGTGATCAATTTTCCTAATTCTTCAGCATTATTTCGGAGGTCATCTGGCAGAAGTGAAAGGATCACAAGGCGGGCATCTTTGAGCGCGGAGTGCATATTTTTCTTGATTGATCGAAAAACCTTCTGACGTTTTGCCTCAGGCCATCTATCCGCATCAGGGTCCCACCCGATAAGCTGTATGCAGTCATCTTTCTCTGCTAATGCCATCGCAGCTGAAATGCCATGCTGCCGCAAGCCGATTACAGCAATATTGATTGCCATCAGAAACCTCCCAACAGCAAATTTACCATTCTCATCACAAGCGGACTGATAAGCACATCCAAAAGGTTAAACCCGATCATTGGGCCTAGAATGAATAATCCAAGAAGGATGTAAGGACCATATGGTTTGATCGCCTCCCACTGTTCCTCCCAGGCAGGCGGTAGTATAAACTCCAATATCGCTTCACCGTCCAGAGGTGGAAGCGGTATCAGATTAAACACCATCAATACAAGGTTGGTGAAAAGGAAATACAACAGAAACTGATAGGGGGTTGGGAAAATATCTACCATGGGTGCAGTGGGGGTTACCCAGCCAAACCGCAGTGGGATGGCAGCGAGGACAGCCAGTAAAAAATTTGAGAGGGGGCCGGACAAAGCCACAAACATAAGCGCCGCCGGGGAATGCTGTTGTAATTTTCTTGGGTTAATTGGCACTGGTTTCGCCCAACCAAATCCCGCAAAAATCAGCATCAGGCTTCCCAGAATATCCAGATGAGCAATTGGATTGAGTGTCAATCTCCCGTACAGTCTGGGAGTATCATCACCGAACATTGTTGCTGTCCAGGCATGCGCGAATTCATGAATAGTAAAGGAAATCAGCAGTGTGATAATGCCGGACATAAAATAAGAAGGAGAGTTATTCAACATTGTTTAACTATAATCTGAAAATGGTTCATTTACAACTTGCGATATAATCCAACCATGCTCCCTGACCTTGAGTTAAACGACATTCTAAGGTTAAAAAAACCGCATCCCTGCGGAGGTTATGAGTGGAAAGTCATCCGCCTGGGAGCGGATATCGGCTTGGAATGCCAGACCTGCCAAAGGCGTATTCTGCTCAGTCGGCGAGAAGTAAGAAATCGTTTAAAAAAGAACCTGAAAAGGGGTTTTATTGAAAAAGACGGGTAAGCATAAACCGCATATAGTATTTCTCTTCTCAGATACCGGTGGGGGACACCGAAGTGCCTCTGAAGCGATCATCGAAGCATTAAATCTGGAATTCCCGGGAGAGTTTAGATATGAAATGGTGGATTTTTTTAAAGAATATTCACCACCACCATTGAACCTGGCTGGTCCAGCTTATCCACTCATGTCCCGTATGGAATATATGTGGGAGTTTACCTTTAAAGCCAGTAATAATACGGATTTCATGCGGGTCTTATTCTCAGCTTTTTGGCCATATATCCGATTCGGGATGTATAAAATTCTCAGAGAACACCCCAGCGATATCTACATTTCAGTACATCCGCTGATCAATATTCCCTTCTTGCGCGCGATGCGCAGGCGAGAGATCACAACCCCGTACATAATCGTTGTAACCGATCTCGTTTCCACCCATGCCGCCTGGTTCGCGAAAGAAGCCGACCTGATAAGTATCCCTACTGAACAGGCTCGTAAAAATGCAGAACGTGCTGGGATTGATCCACAAAAATTAAGAGTCATCGGTCTTCCTGTTGCAGATCGTTTTTGCAGGCTGCCTGTCGATAAAAAAGCTCTAAGGAAAAAATTAAAATGGCCCCGGGACAAAACTATCATCCTTTTAGTTGGTGGTGGAGAGGGGATGGGACCGCTCGGTTCCGTTTCTAAAGAAATTAACCGGGTAAAACTCAATGCTGGCTTAGTTGTCATTACCGGGCGAAACAAGAAACTTAAAGATGAACTTGAAGCAATGGATTGGAATATTCCCACTCATATATACGGTTTTGTAACCGATATGCCGGACCTAATGCGCGCCGCGGATATTCTGGTCACTAAAGCTGGGCCGGGGACAATCAGTGAAGCTCTAATCGCTAATCTTCCTATCATCCTTTACCACCGCATACCTGGCCAGGAAGAAGGTAATGTATCATATGTGATAGATGAAGGTGCGGGTGTTTGGGCGCCAGACACCAAAGATATCATCAATACACTAAAAGATTGGCTGAACAACCCAGAGAAAAGAACTCGGGTTGTTGAAAACGCTAAACGGTTGGCAAGGCCAGATGCCTCCCGCCAGATTGCCCGGACAATCGCAGAGATGATCAAACCTAAAAAATAACAACTAATAATGCCTATTCTAGACCCAAATTCCTTTGAGTTTATCAGCCGCAGCGCAGATCAAACGCGCCGGATCGGAATCCGTTTGGGCAGCATGGTCCAACCACAAGATGTTATCTGCTTGAGCGGCGAACTCGGGACAGGAAAAACAACATTAACTCAAGGTATCGCGAATGGATGGGGGTCATTAGACCGAGCAACTAGCCCCACATTCGTCCTGGTTAAGAATTACAGGCGTCCGGATGGATCAGAAATGTACCATTTAGACGCATACCGACTGCAAAGCGCGCTTGAAGCAGAAGACCTGGATATTGATCGGATGATTAATTTCGGGCCTTTTATCGTAGAATGGCCAGAACGCATCCTTGCAGCACTACCTGATTCACATTTATGGATTAATATGACATGGTTGGGAGATGAGCAGCGTGGGTTGATCATTATCCCCAAGGGAAACCGATACAAAGATATATTGGAAAATCTTAAAAAGGTAATGATAAAGAGCTTCATATGATTCTTGCAATAGATACATCAACCCAATGGATGGGAATCTCACTCTTTGATGGTTGCCTGATTCTCTACGAAAAAGTATGGAAGACCAATCGCAGGCATACAGTCGAATTATCTTCCGCCATTGAAAATGCGTTGCTTGATACTGGCACAGATAGACAAGATCTAAATGGGGTCGCTGTCGCTCTTGGTCCCGGATCGTTCACGAGCCTCAGGATTGGATTAGCGGTAGCGAAGGGGCTTTCATTATCCCTCCATATTCCCCTGATTGGTGTTCCCTCCCTTGATATCACTGCGCGAGGAATTCCAGCGCAGGACACAGATCTGATTTGCTTGCTTCGTGCCGGCAGAGGACGGTTCGCTGCTATGAAATATATAAATCAAGAAGGAAAATGGGAAAGCAGCGGTGAGCTCTTAGTCGTGTCTGCCCATGAATTGGAGAAAAGTATCAACTCGCGCACGCTGGTTTGTGGAGAAATGGACAGTGATGAGAAAAAGATCCTTTCACGGCGTTGGCGAAACATCCAATTAGCAGACCCGCCCCATAACATCCGCCGTCCATCTATCCTCGCAAATATAGCTTATGAACGATTTATCGTTGAAGATTTTGATGATGCTGCTTCAGCATCTCCGATTTACCTCCGCACGGTTAAAAACGTTGACAGCATAATACCAGTATAATTCTGGGTTGATTCGGATACATAAGAATATTTTTAATTATAAAAGGAGCTCTTGTGGACGCAGAAAGCACCTTAGCGGAAATCGCAGAAAATATAAGGCACTGTCAAAAGTGTGAATTAGCGTACTCACGTAAAAACGCTGTTCCAGGAAATGGTCCTGCGAATGCAGAGATTATGCTGATCGGTGAGGGGCCTGGTTTTTACGAAAACGAACAGGGACTGCCTTTTGTTGGCACATCCGGAAAATTCCTCACACAGCTTCTAAACGACAGTGGATACCCAAGGGATACTGTATTCATCACTAATGTAATAAAGTGCCGCCCGCCAGGCAATCGTGATCCACAGGAACAGGAACTGAAGGCATGCAGCGCTTTTCTGGATAAACAGATCGAGGTTATTAATCCCTTGATCATCATCACATTGGGAAGGTTTTCTATGGCACGCTACTTTGAAAACGCACGAATCAGCAGAATTCATGGGCAGGCTGTTTGGCGGGATGGACGGTTGATAATCCCTATGTACCATCCTGCGGCTGCACTGCATCAGCCAAAACTGCGTTCGGTAATTATGCAGGATTTTTCCCAATTAAAGGGTTTAATCACTAAAGAAAAAGAAAGATTTGCGGCAGGGTCAGCCAGCGCGAGCGTCGGCGATAACAAAGAAGATGACGCGACCCAGCTTAGTTTTTTCTAAAAGGATTACTCGATGGACTACACCCAGGAACTAATTAATAAATTCAATGAAAAATCAGCCCACATTGCCATCTTAGGATTGGGATATGTCGGACTTCCGCTTGCGGTTGTTTTCGCAGAAAGTGGCTTTAAGGTTACAGGGATTGACCCGATCACATCGAAGGTGGACTCATTGAACAGCGGGAAAAGCTATGTGCTCGATATCAGCGATAAACAGATACGCGATCTGGTGAAAGCCAACCGCTTGACAGCAACCACCGATTTTTCCGTTCTCTCTGAAGTGGACGCGGTCAGCATTTGCGTTCCCACTCCGCTTAGAAAAACTGGTGACCCTGACCTCTCATTCATTCTCTCTGTGGCGGAAACACTCCAAGAATATATTCACCCGGGGATAGCTATCGTACTTGAATCCACCACCTACCCCGGCACGACCCGCGAATTAATTCTGCAAAGGTTGTGTGATGAAAGCGGACTTAAAGTAGGAAAAGATTTTTTCCTCGCGTTTTCCCCAGAACGGGTTGACCCTGGAAGAAAAGACTGGATAACGATTAATACACCAAAAGTGATCGGTGGAATTACGGATAACTGCCTGGCAGTCACACAAGCCTGGTACAGCCAAGCATTGGACCAGATAGTTCCTGTATCTTCAGCAGAAGTGGCAGAAATGACAAAACTATTAGAGAATACGTTCCGGATGATCAACATCGGCATGGTGAATGAACTTGCGATTATGTGCGATCGCCTTGGTGTGGATGTGTGGGAAGTGATTGACGCAGCTGCAACCAAGCCTTTTGGATTCATGAAATTTCTCCCCGGACCCGGATTAGGCGGTCACTGCATCCCCATTGATCCGTTGTATCTTTCATGGAAATTAAAATCTCTGAATTATTCCGCTCGATTTATCGAGCTGGCGTCCGAAATTAACACCGGTATGCCGCGCTTTGCTGTCAGCAAGGTCCAGGATGCGCTCAACCTTCAGAAGAAATCATTAAATGGCTCAAAAGTACTTATACTCGGCGTCGCGTATAAACCAGATATTGATGATCTTCGGGAATCTCCCGCGCTGGATGTGATCCTTTATCTTAAACAAAAGGGGGCAGAGGTCAGCTATCATGATCCTTACATACCATCCATCCACCACGAAGAAATCAAATTGGAAAGCATAACCAACCTTAATGAAGATATAAAAACCGCGGACTGCGTTGTTATCATCACCAATCATTCTTCCTACGATTATGAACAGCTCCTGAAGGATGCAAAGCTGATTGTGGACACGCGTAATGCATTGGGTAATAAAGCAATAAATAATCCTAAAGTCGTGAGATTGTAATGGGAAAATATGTTGTAACCGGCGCCGCTGGTTTTATCGCTTCCAGAGTATGCGAAGACCTTTTAAATGATGGGCATTCGGTCATCGGAATTGACAATTTCGACCCCGTTTACGATCTCAGGATTAAAGAATGGCGGTTGAGAAAATTCTCCGCACATCCAAATTTCACTTTCTACCGCGATAGCATCTGCGATCGGGAAAAACTGAAAACTATATTCCATAACCAGCTGGAAATAGATGGAGTAATCAACCTCGCAGCGAAAGCAGGTGTTCGGGATTCCCTGATTGATCCCTGGTCATATTATGAAACCAATCTGACCGGAACGTTAAATTTGCTTGAGATGTGCCGACAAAATGATATCAAGAAATTCGTCTTGGCCTCCACTTCCAGCATCTATGGCGAGAACGCGCCATACCCCACACCTGAAGATGCCGATTCCAGCCACCCTTTGCAGCCGTATGCCGCGAGTAAAAAAGCAGCGGAGACTCTTTGCCACAGCTATCATTTCCTCTATGGGATAGATATAACAGTTGTGCGGTATTTTACCGTGTACGGTCCTGCGGGGAGACCTAGTATGTCTATGTACCGATTCAATAAATGGATCAGCGATGGGGAAACCGTTCATGTCTTTGGAGATGGCACCCAGACACGCGGGTTTACATATTTAGATGATATTTCCCGCGGAACTATCCTCGCCTTGAAGCCAGTGGGGTACGAGATAGTTAATTTAGGAGGTCATGAAACGATTAGCATCAATGACCTGATAAAGAAATTTGAAGCTGTTATTGGAAAATCTGCCCAAATCGAATTCTCACCGGCTCATCCAGCGGATATGAGCGCGAGTTGGGCAAACGTCGAAAAAGCAATACGCCTGCTGGAATGGAGGCCGAGGTTCACTCTTGATGAAGGGATTCTGCAGGTAGTCAAATGGTATCAGCAGGAGCATGAATGGGCTAGCCAGGTAAGTATCGAATGAACCTGCTCTCATCCATGTGGAAGATCATCAATAAGGATAAATTACTGCAAAAGATCATCCGCAATGCAGGTTATCTCTTGAGCAGCAACGTTCTCAGCATGGGGCTGAGCATTGTTCAAAGCATTCTCGCCGGCCGATTGTTAGGTGTGGCTGGTTTTGGAGTGATCGGCACAATCACAGTCTTTGCCACTACATTAAATAAGATCTTTTCTTTTCGAATGAACGAGCTGGTTGTCAAATATTTTGGAGAAGCAATTACCCTTAAAGAGAATGATAAAGCCGCAACTGTCGTAAAAGCTGCTGGGATTGGTGAAATAACCAGCGCAGTCCTCTCTTTCTTGATCCTTGTCATTCTCGCCCCTTTTGCCGCGGAGAGATTAGCAGATGACCCTGCAACTACACCTCTTTTCATTCTGTACGGCACGATTATTCTGGCAAATTTCACGTATGAAACAGCAATCGGTATCATCCAGGTGCAAAACCATTTCCGCAGTCAAGCGGTTATCAATTTAATCAGCAGTATTGCTACCGCATCTATTATTGCGTGGGCATATTTCACCCAGAAGGGGTTGCTAGAAATTCTATCGGCATACATATTGGGTAAATTCATCCTTGGGCTTGGTACCACTCTCCTGGGATGGAGCGAGATGAATAAAGTACTGGGAAAAGATTGGTGGAAAACCAACTTCAGCTCTCTTCCGCCAATTAAAGAACTGTTTAGTTTTGCTTTCAGCACCAATATCAGCAATACGGTTATTCATCTTGTCAGAGATAATGAAGCATTATGGATCGCATGGTTCCTCACTCCCGTTGATGTAGGGTACACCAAAACGGCATTAGCGATTATCAATCTGGTGCAGGTGCCTATCACACCTTTCATTTCCACATCCTACCCTGAAATAAACAACGCTGTGATCAAGAAGAATTGGAAATTATTGCGCCGTTTATTAAAGCGCATCACATTAATCTCCGGGACATGGACAGGGATAAGCATGGTCGGATTAGCCCTCTTTGGCAAATGGCTACTAATGTTCTACGGTACTGAATTCCTTCCTGCTTTTAAACCTATGCTGTTGTTCTTGGTCGGTCTGGGATATGCCAATATCCTTTTCTGGAATCGCCCCCTGCTACTGTCACTCGGTTTACCAATGGTTCCTTACCGCATCAGTCTATACTGTGGGATCGCAAAGATCGGTTTGGCTTTCTTATTGGTGCCGCGATTTGGTCTTAATGTCGAGGCCTTACTATTATCTGCTTTCTTCCTCATCTCGGTAAGTTTGATCGTTTTACGTGGTTTTAAGGAAGTAAAAATTCGCGAACAGAACCTGCAGGAGACCTCCGCCATATGAGAATTGGGTGTATCACCACTTCAATCATACCTTCGAAAACCGCAAACAGCATCCAGGCAGTGAAAGTATGCCATGCATTAAAACAAATCGGTCACGATATTCACCTTTGGGTGCCGGAATTTCAGCGTACACATTGGGATAATATCGCGGAAATATACGGTATCACTGATCAATTTAAGATTACCTGGCTGCCCTTTTCTAAAAGGTTAAAACAATACGATTTTTCATGGAAATCAGTCCGTTCAGCAATTAGATGGAGAGCCGATGTGATTTACACATGGGCTCTGCAGGCAGCATTTTTCGCGAATTTGCAGAAGGTTCCCATTGCAATAGAATTCCACGATTTTCCAATGGGATTCATGGGACCAAAACTCTTCCAAATGCTGATGCGGCTGAGAACCGAAAAACTAATCATGACCACCACCAGGGCATTAGCAGAAGGTATCGAGGAAAGATATAACCTCCGCTTTGATCCGCGTAACCTTCAGATAGCGCCCAACGGTACAGACCCGGAAAGATATAACGATCTGCCTAACCCAGAAAAGGCACGTAAATTTCTTGGGTTGAAAAATGGATTTACGGTGGGGTACACCGGCCATTTCTACCCAGGGAGGGGTATGAACCTGCTGATGGCGATAGCCAGATCAATGCCAGATGTCAACTTTCTCTGGGTCGGTGGGCAGGAAAAAGATATCGCGCCATGGCAGGCAGAATTAAAAACTCATTCCATCCATAATGTAACCATCACCGGATTCATTCCAAACAGCCGTCTGCCAATGTACCAGGCAGCTGCAGATATATTAGTTATGCCGTATGGTAAAAAAATCGAGGGTTCCAGCGGTGGTAATATCGCGCGCGTGATCAATCCGATGAAAATGTTCGATTATTTATCAACCGGTAGAGTGATCATTGCCAGTAATATTCCTGTATTTCATGAAGTCCTCAATGAGAAAATCGCGGTCTTTTGTGATCCGGATAATGTGAACGAATGGGTCTCCGCCATTAAAAAGCTTTCTATGAATGACAATCTTTGTTTATCCATGCAAAAGACCGCCCTTGGAGCAGCAAAGTCCTATAGTTGGAAAAACAGAGCCAGGGCTTCAATTAATAAGCTAAATAAAATACTAAAATAGATAGTAAATATCATTATGAAAAAACAATCCAAGAAGATAATTCTCATCAGCATTACAGGTGGTTTGATTACCGGATTTCTCGTTGCCATTATTAATCCCGGGACAAACCCTATTATCGGATTCACAACAGCAGGGGTGATCACCGCTGCATGTCTTTTCTTTCTCCAATTTATCGCCAGCAAGTTGAGCGGAAACCGACAATTAACCACAGCTATTTTTCTTGCTTTTTTCCTTCGCTTACTAATTGGGATATTGTTATTTACTCTACTTCCATCATTCGGATACGATGAGCCATATAATAATACTGGTTATCTGTATCTTGACGCTTACCGCAGAGACACGGATGCCTGGCAGTTAGCGCAATCCGATGCGCCAATCACCACTGCCTTTCAGGAAGAATTAAGCACTGACCAATATGGTGGGCTCCTGACCCTCAGCGCGGGGGTGTACCGTTATCTAAGCCCGGATGGGCACCGTCCTTTATTAATTTTAATCCTTACCTCTTTCTTCTATACTGTGGGTCTGCCATTTTTCTGGAGCGCGGTTAAACATCGCTGGAATGAAAAAATTGCCAATGCCAGCGCGTGGATCTATGCGTTATATCCGGAGAGCATCATTTTAGGTGCATCGCAAATGCGGGAACCAATTCTGATTGGTCTTTCTACGATCGCTTTCTGGGGAGTTACTATATGGGACCGTTCTAATAAGAATTCACTGCTTGCGATTGCCGCCAGCTTGATAGCAATGGTTTTCATTTCATCCAAAGCTGCTGTCGCAATTCTCGCTGCAATCGCCTTGTGGTTCTGGCTGGACAACCTGCTTGAAAAATCGAGTAAATTGATACGCACATTAAGCTGGGTTTTCCTGATTCTGGTAATCTGTGCGGGAGTTCTTATGAGCTGGAATTGGTTGGTGGACAGCTCAAAATGGGATCTCTATTTAATGGAAAGCGCTTCCGGTAGGATTCAATGGGAACTTGAATTAATTGGGGAACAATACAGGGTGCCTTTTATCATCACTTATGGTCTCGCACAGCCAGTCCTTCCTGCAACAATCGTCTATCCGGGAATCCTATTAACCAGAGCGGTTGCTATCTTTCGAGCAGTCGGCTGGTATCTTTTAATCCCATTGATGGTTACAGGATTCCTGTTATTTTGGAAACAGCCAGACAGAAAAAATAAGCGTATCATGCTGCTATTTTTCATCCTGATCATGGTTTGGATGCTTATTTCTTCAGCACGTGCCGGGGGAGATCAATGGGATAATCCGCGATATCGATCGGTTTTCCTTGCCTGGATGGCTTTCACGGCAGGATGGGCACTGGTAGAAACAATCACCAAGCACTCTTTCTGGTTGTGGCGCTTGCTGTTGGTAGAGATCATTTACACGAGTTTCTTTATCCAATGGTATTTAAGCAGATATTACAGCCTATTTAAGCGTATGGATTTTTGGCCGATGATAAAATTGCTGCTGGCAATTGGAGCAGTGATCATCGCAGGCGGATTGATCTTTGATGTTGGTTATACCAAATTCAAAGAAAGGGATCAATGAACATGCATGGATTACCGCTTTTGTGTGCAAAAAAATTACTATAATATGAATACAGATTAACAGGTGGAATGCTTGGTGTGAATATGCGCGAATTACTGCGCTTTTTTTATAAAGAAAAAGGAAATAATGGGAGTGTGTGATGAAAGTATCCATCATTGTTCCGGTATATAACGAAGAAGAAAGCATTGGACTGCTATACAAAGCAGTTGAAAAATCCGTATCAACCATGGGAATACCCTGGGAACTCATCCTGGTTGACGATGGCAGCCAGGATAATAGCTTAGATAAAATAAAGGGCATTGTAAAGGAACACCCCGACCATGCCAGTGCGGTGGTCCTGCGGAGAAATTTTGGGCAAACAGCAGCCATCGAAGCAGGAATAGATCATTCCAATGGTGAGATCATCGTCCTGCTCGATGCTGATCTTCAAAATGATCCCGCTGACATCCCGATCATGGTTAAAAAGCTTGCCGAAGGGTATGATCTGGTAAGTGGATGGCGTTTTCATCGGCAGGACAAATTCCTAACCAGAACTCTTCCCTCTCGCATAGCAAATTCACTGATCTCCGCAGTTACCGGTGTTAAGCTGCATGATTACGGCTGCACCCTGAAGGCATATCGGCGGGAAGTACTGACTGGATTCCGATTATACGGCGAGATGCACCGCTTTATTCCTGTGTATGCTAATTCTGTTGGAGCAAAAATCGTAGAAGTCAAAGTGCACCACCACGGGCGTAAATTCGGAAAAGCAAAATACGGACTGGAGAGAACTTTCAAGGTCCTCCTTGACCTGTTTACTGTTAAATTCCTGACATCTTATTCAAGCAAACCTATCTATTTATTTGGTGGAACCGGAATTGCAATGATTACCCTTAGCACCATTTCACTATTATATTTAGGTATCCGACGTATCGTTACGAAAATTTCACCCTTTTCTTCACCCCTTTTTACAATCGCAGTTATGATCGCGATCATGGGATTTCAATCCATTTTGATGGGTCTGATTGCGGAATTATTAGTACGCACCTACCATGAATCTCAGAATAAACCAGTGTATACCGTTCGCGAAGTAATTCGATAAGTTTTGATCTTAGAAGGAGTATATCCCAGCGATGAAAATCCTTGTGATCTCTCATGAATATCCTCCGATTGGCGGCGGAGGAGGAAAAGTCGTCCAAGACCTCTGTGAGGGAATCGCTTCAGATAACTACAACTTCCATGTGCTGACTGCCTATTGGGATAATCTTCCAGTAAGAGAGGAATCAGACAATCTCATCATTGAAAGAATCAGATCGCACCGTACTCAGGCATATCGTGCCGATCTACTCACCATGGCTTGCTTTGTTTGGAAAAGTTTTTGGCGGGCACTGCGGATCATAAAGATTTGGCGTCCTGATATTATTCACGCGCATTTCGCGGTTCCTGGAGGAGCTTCCGCCGCGGCAGCCTCCCTCCTGACACATACACCATATATGATCACTGTGCATGGAGGTGACATACCGGGCGGCGCTCCGGAGAAAACAAAAAAATGGTTTCGCTTTATATTTCCTTTCACCCGATTCATCTGGAAAAAAGCCGCAAGGATCATTACTGTAAGTCAGCAGTCCCGCCAACTAGCACTAACTCATTATCCCGTTGAAATTGAAGTCATACCAAATGGGATTGATACAACCCGTTATCTTCATGCGTCCTTAGAAATCCATGATCCACCATACATTATGTATCTTGGTCGTTTTTCCCCAGAAAAAAATGCGCAGTTAGTCCCAAAGATCCTTTCCCATCTCAATGACCTCAGATGGAAATGCGTGATGATGGGAGATGGCCCTCAAATGTCTCGTGTTCAATCATTGATCGCCGAAAACCAGCTGGGTGACCGCATCGAACTTCCCGGATGGATCAGTTCACAAAAAGTAAATGAAGCACTAATGAAATGCGATATTTTATTAATGCCGTCGCTGCGCGAGGGCATGCCAATGATTGGTCTTCAGAGTTTAGCATCAGGATCAGCACTTGTAATGAGTGATGTGGGCGCTTGCCCGGATATGGTTGATTTAGGTAAGAATGGATTTCTCATAGAAGTGGGAGATGAAAAAGGGTATGCGTATGCCCTCCGGATATTGCTTTCGGACCCTAAAAAATTGCGGCAGTATAAAGGAAACAGTATTCAGAAAGCAAAGGATTTTGATATCAAGAAAGTAATTACTGCCTATAAAGGTATATATCACGATATCTTGAAAGGAAACACTTAGTAATATGCGCATCGCGTACATCACGCTGCACTGGCCGAGGCCCCTATCCAGCAGCATTGGGAAAAAGATCAGCAATCAGATCAGGGTATGGAGGAAATTAAAGCATACCGTTCAATTTTTTTCGCACCTCCATTCCGCGCCTGCAAATGAAAAACTTGTTGAAGGACAGCGTTTTTATTACCAACATGGCAGGAATCTCTTATCTTGCGAATGGAGCAGGATCGCTGCTGCCAGGAAACTCCTTGAAAGCATCCGCATTTTCAAACCCGATGTGATCTATTTACGCTGGGGTATGTACATCCATCCCATGAAAAGAATTTTTAAAATAGCGCCTACCATCATTGAGATAAATACGAATGATTTTGAAGAGCATAAACTGCTCGGATTTTCCAGAAATCAATACAACCGTTTAACTCGCTCTATTTTTTTAGGAAATGCATCCGGCCACGTGTTCACATCAAATGAGTTAGCTGAAGATCCTGTTTTTACGAAGTTTAATAAACCTTACACTGTAATTACTAATGGAATTGTCCTTGAAAATACCCCATCTTATCCAGCACCAAACAACACTCCTCCTCACCTGATTTTCATTGGAACACCCGGGATGGCGTGGCATGGCGTGGAAAAATTAATCAAATTCGCACAGCGGTTTCCTGACATCAAGGTCAATATCATAGGTTTTGAATCCATCAATGGTTATTCGCGATTGCCTTCGAATCTTTTACTTCATGGATATAAGGAGGGAAAGGATTATGAGGAATTATTATCCTATGCAGATGCAGCCATTGGCACACTTTCCCTACATTTGAAAGGTATGCAGGAAGCATCACCCTTTAAAATCAGGGATTGCGCCGCTCGCGGGATTCCTTGTATCCTGCCATATAAGGATACAGATTTGTTTGATCTGGATTGCCGTGAGATATTTAATATTCCAAACACACACGATAACATCACTACTTATGGGGGGGAGATCCATGATTTCGTCGAAAGAATGCGGGGCAAACGGCTGCTCCGTTCTTTGGTAGAAAACCGAATTGATATTGTTCAAAAAGAAAAACAACGTGTGGAATTCCTCAATTCAATTTTTCATCAAAACAATGGATAATCACATTTGGAAAATCATTGATCCAACTGTGCTATACTGGAAAAAATCATACAAGAGATAATCTAATCAATTCCTATGGAAGAGATCATTTGCCCGCATTGCGGACGCCCAAATCTAATTGAAGCAGAGAAATGCTGGTACTGCCAGACCATCCTGGAAAAAAACACAAGTGAGGGTCAAGAAAAAACTTCAGCTGTTCCTAAGGTAAATAGCGATAAGATAGAAATTGAAGCTAACCCCAATGAGGAAATGCAGATTGATCAAAATATTCCCGGGTGGTTGAAGCATGTTCGGGAATTGAAGAAAGCAGACCAACCTCCTGAAGAAAAAGACCCAAACTGGCAGCAGCAGGATTTATTTGTGCCAGAAGAGAAACCACAAAAGCGAAAAATCCGTAGGAAAAAGCAATCATCATTGAAAGAAAAAACCACGCATCATAATATTAAAAGCAAAAAGGTAGATGATCAATTATTGAGAACTGGGGTAAAAAAGCGTCCCAAGCAAACCAATGATACTGACACACAAGAAAAGCATGCAATAGAAAAGCTAGATAAGAACTCTGAAACCTTATCCGATGAACTGCCAGAAGGATTCACCAAATTATAAAAACAAATAAGTTTGCTACTACTGAATTGATCACGAAGAGGAAATATGGATAATAATCCAAATGACGCGACCATCAAGGAAATCCTTGAAGAAGATCAGACAGAGATAAAAAATGGCGGTAAGAAAAAAAGCTGTTTAGTGCGCGCTCTAGTTTTTACTATTCTACTGGCGATTATATTTTTTGGCTTTATTTATGTTCAACAATATCTTCTGGACCTTGAAGCGGAAGCCATTGTTCGCGCCGCTCGGACTGCCACTGCATTGGTGAATGAACCATCGACGAAAAATGATCCGGTTTCTGATGAAGCGCAACCTGACACTGTGAGCTCTGTTGAACAACCAACCCATACAGAAACTCCTACACCTGACTCGGCAATAGTACGTACCGCAACGGTTGCTGCCCAATTGACCAGCGTGGCTGAATTCCAAAAGACTATCACCAGCACACCTTGATATAAGAGAAAGGGGAAATACAATGCTCGGGGCAATCGCAGGGGATACAATCGGATCACCTTATGAATTCGCGCCTTATAAAAATATGGATTTCCCGCTGTTCTGTCCACATTCAAAATTCACAGATGATACTGTTCTCACCATTGCGATCGCGGATGTCCTTCTGCATGATCTAAACCTGATTGATACATTAAAAAAGTATTCAAGAAATTACCCGGATGCCGGATATGGCAGATCATATCAGCGCTGGGTTTTTTCCGATTCCAGAGAACCCTACAATTCCTGGGGAAACGGTTCAGCCATGCGCACCAGCCCGATCGGCTTCTTTTACAACAAAGAAAGTGATGTGTTGAATGCAGCCAGAATATGCGCGCAGGTGACTCATAACCATCCAGAAGGGGTACGTGGAGCTCAGGCTACATCTCTCTGCATATTCCTCGCGCGGCATAGAGTATCAAAGAGCGATATCCGGAAAGAAATTACCAAATGGTTCAACTATGACTTAAGTAAAACCATCAATGAGATTCGACCTGATTATTTCTTCGATGTCTCCTGCCAGGGTTCAGTTCCGCAATCGATCATAGCTTTTCTGGATTCAGATAATTACGAAGATGCTGTACGCAAAGCAGTATCTTTAGGCGGTGATGCCGACACGATAGCATGTATCACCGGGGGAATCGCTGAAGCTTTTTATGGACCCATCCCAAAAGACATCGCTCTGAAAACAAGGAAAAGGCTGCCAGATGAATTTCTGAATGTTATAGATGAATTCTATGAAGTAATTCACGAATAAGAAAACCCCTTCTGTTTTGAGCAGGGGCTACCTTATAATCTATGTAACACTTGCTGCTACAGATTCGCCAAAATTCAATAAAGCCTTCACCATTTCTTCTGAACGCCCTTCTGCATACACACGCAGAACTGGTTCTGTTCCAGATGGGCGGATCAGAAGCCAGGAATTATCCTCTAGGATATATTTCACCCCATCTTTTGAGCTCACCTCGGAGACTTTCACGCCGCCTATTTCTTTCGGAGCATCTGAAATCAATTTATTTACCATTTTTTCTTTTGCAACTGGCCGATTAAGGCGTTGATCTCGGCGAGCATAATACGCAGGCCCAACATCCGCCAGTAGATCTGCGACTAACTCCGACAGTGGGATTCCCGCTTCCGCAACAATCTCAACCAACAATAACCCCATAATAATCCCATCCCCTTCAGGGATATGCCCGAGGAATGAGATTCCACCAGATTCTTCACCGCCAATTAATACAGGTTCGGACAGCATGTAATCTGCAATATGGTTAAATCCAACGGGAGTTTCATGCACGGTAAGGCCATACCGTTCTGCAAGAAGATCAATCATCCGCGTTGTTGAAACAGTGCGCACAATCGTTCCCTTCAACTTACGTTTTTCAGCCAGGTACCGCAGGGAAAGTGCCATAATCTTATGGGGATCAACAAACACTCCGCGTTCATCCATCGCTCCTATGCGGTCTGCGTCACCATCTGTAGCCAATCCGATACTTCCCTTTCCTATGCAAATCGCACCCGACAAAGCACTTAAGTAATGACCGATAGGTTCAGGATGCACACCGCCAAAACCCGGGTTCATTTCATTGCGAATCTCATAGACTTCACACCCTGTTCCCTCTAAGAGCCCTTTTATCACTCCGCGTCCAGACCCATACATGGAGTCCACTACAATATATTGCGGGTTTTCCGCGATAATATCAAATTTTATCAATTCCCGGATGTGCTCTTGATATGCGGGAAGGGGATTAAATCGCGTGATTAGCCCTTTTTCGCGGGCAACATCATAATCAATCAAGTTCGGACCACGACCCTGCGATTCATTATCATTCAAATACACTTCAACCTTTCGGCACAATTCAGGAAGTGCGGAGCCGCCATAAGCCGCTTTCAATTTCACCCCGTTATATCGGGGAGCATTATGAGAAGCAGTGATCACGATTCCCCCGATCGCGTGTGTATTCTTTACAGCATACGAAATGACGGGGGTTGGCGCATCTGCCTGGCACAACAACACATTAAAACCATTAGCGGCTAAAACCCGCGCGGCTTCCTTGGCATATCTATCTGACAAGAAACGTGTATCAAATCCGACGACCATCTTTTTTGGGTCTGGTTCTGGATCGATCTTAATTCCATTTAACCACCCCTCGGATGCAACTGCGTCCGCAATTGCCTGAGTGACCATCCGCAGGTTATGGAAAGTAAAAGTCTCTGAAATTACTGCCCGCCAGCCATCCGTTCCAAAATTTATCGGCATAATGCTCTCCTCGTTAGTAATTTAATATTAAACCAAAACCGCAGGAAATTAACCTGGGATAAATGCTTAACGGTATTATTCTTATTAAGAAGAATTGCTCTACACATGAGCAAATACATGGCGGCTATTATAACCCATTGACAATCATCGAGTAAAATTACGCCTATGTCAAATTCTAAGCTAATTAAGAAAAGCCTACTCACAATTTTCATTGTTCTGTCTTTTTCAGCAGTCCTACTCGGCTGCAGTGAAAATCAGCATAACGCTGAAAAAACACAGGAAACCGGCCCACCCACAGCTGCCCCTACTCTGGCCATTGCGCCAGATAGGGTAGTTCTGGCTGCATCCGCTGATATTTCTTCTATTGAATTAGCAGAAGCCCAGTCATTAATCGCAGAATTAGCTGCTGGATCAGGATTGGAGTTTGAGATCCGCCAGGAAATATTCGCGAACGAGATCACACCAGATGTAAAAATCATCATATTCCTTGAGCAGCCTGACAACCTTGGAAGCTTAGCATCCAACGCACCTGAGACACAGTTTGTAGCGATCAGCGGCCAGAATTGGAGCCCCCCCGCAAACGGAACGATCATCCTCAAGAATAAAGACCATGCGGCATTCGTCGCCGGCTATTTGAGCGCTCTTTTAGCACCTAATTTTCGCGTTGGTGGTCTCCTAATCTCAGAAAATACTGAGTTCAATCAGGCATTTAAGAATGGTGTCAGCTACTATTGTGGGATTTGCGCTGCGGTTGTTAACCCGCTCAATACATATCCGGCTCTTTCCCAGCAGCCCGCAAATAGTCCCCCAGCAAATTGGCAGGCAGCATTCAATGAGATCAACACGAGTAAAGTTAATGTGTTGTTTCTATCAGGCGATGCTGCTTCCGTTGAATTGGGGACCTATTTAGCTGGTATGGATGTGGCAATCATTGGCAACCAGACACCCCCTGAGGAACTGCGACCTCGCTGGGTCGCAACCATTTCCTCTGATGGGTTATCCCCTCTGCGAGAGATCTGGAATGATTTAATAGAAGGGCAGGGCGGAAAAGTGGTGAACGCAAACATTAAGATATCTGATGTTAATTATGTAACCGTTACCGATGGATTAGTGTGGCTCAGCCAGGGGAAAATGGATCTTCTAAACAAAGTAATCACAATGCTTCGTGAAAACCAGATTTATCCATATTCGGTAATTCAGTAATTTACTTCTCTTCATTTCCCATGAATTCATCCATCGTTGCTCGCCCGGGTTGGGAGATCCCTTCGCCTTTAATTACCTTCCAGATTGTTTGTAAAATAATTCTAATATCCAGCCAGAATGTCCAATGATCTACATACCATACATCCAGGCGAAATTTTTCTTCCCAAGAAATCGCATTGCGCCCATTGACCTGCGCCCATCCCGTGATACCCGGCACTACTTTGTGCCGCCTGGCCTGTTCGTCTGAGTAACGCTCAAGATACTGCATCAGGAGCGGCCGTGGGCCAACTATGCTCATCTCTCCTATCAGAACGTTGAATAATTCTGGCAATTCATCGAGGCTAGTTCTTCTTAGAAAATTACCAAATTTGGTGATCCGGGCACTATCCGTTAATAATTCATTTTTTTTATTTCGCACTTCTTTCATTGTGCGAAACTTATGCAATTTAAAGGGATTTCCATTTTTACCAGGTCTGGTTTGAGTAAAGAACACTGGAAAACCATCAGTTAAAACAAGCACTATTGATACCGCTATAAATCCTGGGGTAAGCAAAATCAGCGCGATCAATGAAAAGAGAACATCAAAAATTCGCTTAATCATCTGTGTGGATTTTTTATTTCTTTTCATCTCGAATTGATTTTACCAAAATGAAATGATTAAACCACACCAATTGGTAAGATATAATTGAGAAAATTAATGATAGGAAGTGGAATGGAAGACCCGGTTACCATTGAATATTGCGTCCCCTGCGGTTTTGAAAAACAGGCTGTGCAGTTAGCTGAGGAGATCAAAGATCAGTTCAGTGAACGGATATCGCAAGTTATCTTGGAACCCGCCCAATCTATTGGCAGCTTTGAGGTTTCATTGGGTGAAGAACTTGTCTTTTCTAAGAAGAATTCCGGAAGTCTTCCACACCCAGGAGAAGTTGGACAATTAATCATGATGAGGTTATTTAAGTAATTATGAGTAAAAAAGGACGTGTTTTTTCAGGTGCGCGCCCGACGGGCCGCCAGCATCTTGGGAATTACCTCGGGGCAATCCAAAATTACGTGGCGCTTCAGAAAGACTATGATTGTATATACTGCATCGTTGACCTGCATGCGTTAACTACAATGGAGACTACATCAAATTTAAAACAAAATACACTGGAAATGGCGTTGGATTGGCTTGCTGCGGGGATTGATCCGGAAAAAACCATCGTTTTTATTCAGTCCCATGTCCCCGAACTGACCGAACTGCATACCATCCTTTCCATGGTCACACCTCTCGGGAAACTTACCGAGTTGCCTACTTTCAAAGAAAAGATCCATGAACAGCCGCACAATATAAACTACGGCCTGGTCGGTTATCCTGTGTTAATGACCGCAGATATCGTTTTGTATAAAGCCGACATGGTTCCAGTGGGAGTTGATCAAGCGCCGCATATTGAGTTTGCAAGGGAAATAGTGCGATCATTTAATTTCCGCTATAAAACTAATGTTCTTATCGAACCCGAAATGAAGGTTACAAAAACCCCGAAAGTGCTCGGAATTGATGGCCTGAGAAAGATGAGCAAGAGTCTGAATAATCATATTGATCTGGCCGCAACACCGGAAGAAACACAAAAACGTGTGATGATGATGGTTACAGATCCCGCGCGTAAACGGCGCTCCGACCCTGGCAACCCAGATGTCTGCAACGTATTTTCAATGCATAAAATTTTTTCCAAACCCGATGAGGTGAAAATGATCAACCGGGAATGCCGCGAAGCCGGGATTGGCTGCGTGGACTGTAAAAAGATCTTCGCTAAAAACCTGAATGTGAATTTTGAGCCATTCCGTGAAAAACGCGCGCAAATTGGCAAAGACCCTAAAAAGGTTTTTGACATTCTGCATGAAGGCGGGAAACGGGCAAAAAAGATCGCTGAAGAAACAATGCGAGAAGTCCGCAGTGCAGTGGGACTGCCGTAACAGCTTAATAAATTAAATCATGCGAGCAGTCATCCAGCGGGTAATAAAAAGCCAGGTTGTTATAGATGAAGCTATCAGAGCAGCAATTGGACATGGGTTGGTGATCCTCCTGGGGATAGAAAAAGGAGATAACCGGGAAAAAGCAGACTACCTTGCTAAAAAGATCACAAACATGCGGATATTTGGGGACAAAGAGGGAAAGATGAATCTATCTCTCCTAGATATCGGCGGGAAAGCAATTGTCGTCTCCCAATTCACACTAATGGCTGATACACACAAAGGCAACCGTCCTTCATTTATCCACGCCGCACCTCCCAATGTAGCCAGCCCGCTGGTGGATTATTTTATTCAGAGGTTGAAAGCCTACGGAGTGGAAACACAGAGTGGAGAATTTGCCGCTCATATGCTGGTTGAGATCCACAACAATGGTCCCGTTACCATCTTAATGGACATCTAAACATCATTACAACATTAATTTAAATTATCCGTATATTTAATAAATCATTTACACGATCTTAAAATATCCATATGACAATAAGAAATAGAAAATAACTGGAGGAAAAATGAGAATTACAAATCTTATTACCGGCTTATCCGCCCTGCTCTGGGCTGCTGCTCTTGGCTTAGTTGTGCTTATCACTGTGCGGGCTGCCCGTGGCCAGAAAATGAAAAATGGGCGCACATTAATAATCATCGTGCTCTCCAGCGCTTTAGTTCTAACAACCTTAAGCGCTGGTTTGGTATTCGTGGAACCGCAGGAACGCGGTGTGGTTATCTCAGCTATCGCTAAAAAAGGGTACCGAGAAACAGCACTGCAGCCGGGTTTGCGATGGATTGTGCCTTTCGTTGAAAGAGTTGTGCGGTATCCTGTATCCCGCCAAACATACACTATGTCCATCGCTGCATTCGAAGGCGAGATCCAGGGGGATGATTCCATCACAGCCCGCACAGCGGACGGGCAGGAAATTTTTGTGGATGCTTCTGTAATCTATCAAGTCAACCCAAATAAGGTGGTGGATGTACATATCCTTTGGCAGGACAGATATTCATCTGATCTGGTTCGCGCCCAGACGCGAGGCATCATTCGTGATGCTGTATCCCAGTTCAATGTTGAGCAGGTTATTAGTAATAAACGCTTTGAATTGGTTTCATATATCAATGAAAAATTGGGCATTAAGTTTGAAGAGAATGGATTGACATTGGTCGATTTTGTACTGCGTAATATCACTTTCTCTCCAGAATACGCCGCCTCCGTTGAACAAAAGCAAATCGCGGAGCAGGAAGCTAAGCAAGCTGCTTTTGTCGTTGAGCAAAAGAAAGAAGAAGCCCAGCAGGTGGTTGAAACCGCAAGAGGTGACGCGCAGGCAGCCGTGATTTCAGCCGAAGCACGTGCCGAAGCGCGTCTCATTGAAGCACAGGCAGAAGCAGATGCCTTAAAACTGATCCAAGAAGCCATTGCGAATAATCCCGAACTTCTCACCTACCAGTACATCACCAAATTGGCTCCAAATATCAGTACCATGCTTCTACCCAGCGAATCACCATTTGTGTTTCAAATTCCGGAAGCAACTCCGTAATCAGGTTTACGGATAGTACTGAAAACCTTCTATTGACTGCTTTCAGACAGCATGCTAATATGTTAAGTGTCATTTTTATTATGAAAAATGGTAATGAAAGATGTTTTGGAGGAGAACAACTCATGAAGCATAAAAACCTTGTAACCATTATCGCCCTGATTGTCATCAGCAGTATCATCGCATCCTGTACGCGATCAGCATCAGGTGGCCCATCTGATGTTGCGGGGGAGGATTCAGAACTGCCCAATCCGGTTTCTACCCAATCCCAACTAATGAAGGACATTATTTCCGGGACACAAACCGCAATGGCTGCCCCTCTGGACGCTACCGCCGAAACATCCACTGAGGATAGCGAGGTGGAAACAGAAGGCGAAGGTGCAGTAGAAACCACACCCGAACCAGAAGAAGAGGAAGAGGAGATTACTCTCCCCACCTCTACAACCGGTCCACCGCCAGTTGTTGAATTGAAATATAACACTACGAAATGCGGTCCCAACATCTATTTGTGCATTGTTAGCTATCAAAAAGATCAGACAGTTACCGTGCAGGCTACCCAACCTTGGTTATTAGATAGTATGGATCTTACTTTCAAATTAGGCCCTGATGGTATGTACGATTACAGCCAATACATCGTCGCCGGCACAGCAAAATATGAACCAGATTCCTCAAAAGGTTATGGATTTCAGGCAACTTTGAACATACCCGACAGCTTAAGGGGTACAGGTACAATCGTTGTCCGCTTAGAGACCAATAATGCAGAGTATTTCGGGACGGATTATTACAACAACGATTAAACATTCATTAATCATTTAGAGACCCGCGTTTATAAGCGCGGGTTTTTTCATGCTACACTACGTAGCGAGGTGCATAGTGAAACATTCAATAATTTCCAGAAAAAATCTTTTTAATGGTCGCGCTTTCGACGTTCAGGAATTGTATGTCTCTCTTCCAGATGGGCGAAAAAGGAATTATGACCTTGTTAATCATCGGGATTCGGTCACAATCATCCCGGTTGATGAATCTGGTAAGATTTGGTTCGTTGAGCAATTTCGCATGGGCAGCGAAAGTTCTCTGATCGAACTTCCGGCAGGAGTAATGGATGGGAACGAGAGTCCAAACACGTGCGCCGCGCGCGAAGTGAGAGAGGAGATCGGAATGGCTGCCGGACAGCTGATAAATTTCGGATCTATATACTTAGCACCCGGCTATTCTAATGAGCTCAATCACATTTTCCTTGCCAAAGATCTCAAACTAGATCCCCTTCAACAGGATGATGATGAGTTTATTTCAACAAAAAAATATTCCGGAGAAGAACTAACAAAATTAATCCTTGCAGGGGGTTTGAGGGATAGCAAAAGCCTAGCTGCCCTATACTTATACGAACAAAAATATAATCAAAAGTAAGGCTCCCCGGTAAGGCTCCCCTGAAATAGTACCAGCGTTAAGTAGACACAACCGGAAAAAAGGAGCCAATCATGCAAAGAGCAGGTACAGCGAAAGCCAAATCATCAAGATCCTCAATTAAGGTGAATCCGGTGTGCCAGTCACCGATATCTGCAGAGAACGCAGCATTTATCGGGAGAAGGTGTTAAACGCGTATTTGTTCAATTCGTTAGATGAAGCCAGGAGAATCACTGCAGATCAGCTGGAGAAATACAATTCCAATCGCCCCCATGCTGCACTTGAGAAAAAACCTTTTTTGAATTTTCCTTTAGTCTTGAAAATGCCTGCTGTGGAGGGATACTAAATTTTAGGGCTTGATAACAAAGTGCATGATGATCAAGTCTTTAATTTCCTTTCTGATACATATCACTGATGTGAATAGTTAAGAAATTATCTGGCTCATCCAATGGCTCAAACCCCAGTTTTTTATATAAGCCGTGAGCATATGAAGTCCCAAGCAACCATCTCCTTATGGTTTTCAAATCGGGATGATTGAGGGCACAATCCATTAAGAATCTTGACAATCCTTGACCACGGTATTTTTTAATGATGAATACATCCGTTACCCAGGCGAATGTGGTGAAATCCGTAATAACCCGACCAAAACCAACCTGTTTCATTTCAGGATTATATACACCGAAACACAAAGAGTTTTCTATAGCTTTTTTCACGAGGTGCATAGGAATTCCCAGGCACCAGTAAGACTTTTTAGACAGCCAATTATGAATAAAGCTGATATCTAGTTTTAATTTATCTGTGCTAATGGTAAATCCGTTTTTTTCTCGTGTTTGGACAGAGATTGAATCTAAAGACATATTTACCTCCATACGTAAGACTTCTTTTGTAAGTTTATAATACTAGTTCATTATATTAAACGCATATATTAATCTGGCAAGTAAGATGCAGGAAGGACAAACTGTATCTGATGTTTATAACATAATCCTAATTTCTATCTAAATAAAACAATGCAATGTATCAGCAATAGAAATTTCTTGACTTACCGGTTTCAGACAACATTTATGAGATAATTCATCGTGTTTTCAGGAATCTTAATATCTTTATCCCATTTACAACAGTGTATAAATTTAGCATCTCTTCCCTTGGGCTCACCACCGATGATTTCATATAAGTATTTTTTTATCTAATTCAAAGAATATTACTTTATATTCCAATTGAAATTTTCAAATCTCAGTCTAGTGTTGCGATTATTCGAAACAAGACATTCAATCCAACTATCCTCAGTGTTTGCCCCAATCGTCTCATATGTATTGAACCTATACAGGTGGTTGACTTTAATTCTCAAAAATGCTAATATGTAAATAACTTTCCATTTTCTTTCATGGTTTTGCAGTAAATTGAATTATTAAAAAGTGATGTTTATGCTTGCTAAAGAAAGGCGAAAAATTATACATAAAATGAGATCACTAATTATCAAGGAGGTGATACAAAAAAAATACTAACTTATAAGAATCAATTAAAGAGGAAAATAATATGAAAAAGGTTTTTATTGTATGTGCAACTGGCATTGCAACATCCACGATGCTGAAAGTAAAAATTGAAAAATTTCTAGACAGCAAAGGTATTGAGGCAGAACTTCATCAATACCGAATTGCTGAATTATCACCTGATAGAGTTAATGCGGATGTGATCGTATCAACCACCAGCGTACCAGATGATATTTCCGAGAAAGCGCCTGTCATTGATGGTCTTCCATTAATTACTGGAATAGGCCAAGATAAGGTTTTCGAAGAATTATATAAGAAACTTAGTTAATTATGAAAGGAAAATCTCATGGAAAACATTCTTGTTCAGATAGGTGAATTACTTAATAATTTAGGCCCATTAATTATTTTACCTATTGTAATTTTGATTATTGGGTTGATATTGCGAATGAAGTTACTGGAGGCACTAAGAAGTGGTGTATTGTTAGCAATTGCCTTTGTAGGTATTTTCCTCGTAGTGGGTCTTCTCGGTGAGGAGCTTAGCACAATAGGAGCAGCATTTGCAGAAAAAACCGGTACTGGTCTTGATATCATTGATATTGGTTGGCCAGCTGCTGGTGCTTTGGCTTTCAGCTCTCCTGTAGGCAATTTAATAATCCCGATTGGCATCGCAATAAATCTCATTTTGCTGTTTGGGGGCTTGACAGATACACTTGACATTGACATTTGGAACTTCTGGCACATGGCATTTATTGGTGCGGTTGTTCAGTTCATCACAGGCAGTTTCGTACTCGGTTTGGTTGCAGCAGCCATCAATGTCGTTTTTGCCCTTTTCTTAGCAGACTGGTCAGCAGCACTGATGCAGAAATATTTTAAGCTTCCCGGGCTATCTTTCCCACATTTGCAGTCAGCAGGTTATTTACTGTTGGCGGCACCATTCGCCTGGTTGATAAATAAAATCCCATTCCTTAAGAAACTTCATTTAGATCCTGACACTATCAGGAAGAAAATTGGGATACTCGGTGAACCAATGTTCCTTGGATTGTTCATTGGAATACTTCTTGCAGCTTTCGCTGGAAAAGATGCTGCTGGCGTTATCCTTACTGGTATAAACACAGCAGCAGTAATGGTCCTGGTACCAAAAATGGTCTCCCTTCTAATGGAGGGATTGACCCCAGTTGCAGATGCAGCCCGTGATTTCATGATGAAGCGTGCAAAGGGAAAGGAAATTCACATTGGGATGGATTCTGCAATCCTAATTGGAAGCCCTGCTGTTATTGCCTCAGGTATCCTAATGGTTCCTGTCGAGATTGGGTTAGCTTTATTATTGGCACCTCTCGGGAACCGAACATTGCCTTACATTGACTTGGCTGATGGTGTATTTGTAACAGCTATGCTAGCCCCACTTGTTGCTGGAGATGTTCTTCTAACAGTGATACTTGGCGCTATTGTAATGGGTGTTGGAATGATTTTCACAACATTATTAGCACCAGCTGTAACTCACATGGTTGAGACTGTAGGAGGAGTAGATATTCCAGCAGGGTATACAACTTATACGGTTATGAGCGACGCCGCCATTCCTCATGCGTACGCTACCTACTATATATTCCAGAGTCCGGTGGTTATTGCGCTAATCGTGAGTTTTGTGTTGTTAGCTGTGATGTATTTCATCAAGAAAAAATACCCACTTGGTGGAGAAAAATAAATCCGTGGTATTCTTGAAAAGAAGAAATTGGTATATCTTCTTTCAATAAAATATAAAATAGTATGTTGGTGGAACCGGGAGTTGTGGGAGAAATACCTGCAACTCCCGAATAATTTATTAGGAGAATTAAAACAAAAAAATGCTAAAGAAAATAGTTGCTTACTTTTTAGGCCCATTGGGTATGAAGGTACTTGAATTCTACATTGATCACAGCGGAGTGATTAATTCAATTTTCCTAATATATGCATTGTTATTACTTATTTCTTATTTAAATTACAATCGCATCATTAATGATATGACACAAATAATCAAAAAAGAGCTGGAAGGAAATCCAAAGCGCAAGAAATTTATTGTTTCCTGGGAAAAAACAATAAGTAAAGTTGCTTTTTTTCCATTCATTGCTAATCAAAGGAGTTTTTTTCCTAAACGTTGTTCGTATCGGAACATTGAGAAAATGGTTAACAAGGATAATATTTTTCATGAATTAAAGAAGGGCATTGTTGTTGTTATTAGCAAGGATGGGGAGTAATTCTCCTATTTTTATCAATCTCTTCCAAGAAAGAAGATTAATTAGTAAATATGAGAATTTAAATCATTTTTTATGAAGTAGAGAATGGCGAATTCAATAATCATAAAAAAAGTTGCTATCTATTACAATAACCATGACACTAGAGTCGAAGATCGGCCCATGCCGGGTCCAATGGCCATTCCTTTTAACCCGGCGATTTCATTACCAGTCTTAGCTTTTCCTAAACCTTATCTAGACCGTATATTGATCTCACCTTCTACACTTGAGTTTCCTGATATACCATTCGGATTAGATACTCTCCAGAAAATCATGCTTGGAAGGAAGAATCAAAATTCAGATGGAATTGAGCGGGTGATTGATGGGAAAATTAATCTTTCGAATATTCAAGAAGTTATAGATGCATATCCTTATATGATCACTATCGGGAGAGCGATTTTCAAACACAATTCTACATTTGATAATCTTTTTAATGTAAGAAAGCCAATTGGAAAGTAGAAGATCCATGCAGTGTTATATTTCCGATCTTATAAATGAACAGCAGATTGCCCTTGGTTTAAATGCCAAGTCAGATAAGGAGGCAATCCAAAAAGTCTGTGGTATTTTAGTTAGAACAGGCGATGTAGAAGAGGAATATTGGGAAGATGTTTATCAGAGGGAAAAGAAGTTCCCAACAGGGTTGCCAACAATGCCAATTTTTATTGCCATGCCACACGCTGATCCTGATCATGTATTAAGAACAGCAATTGCCATCGGTGTTTTTAAAAAACCCGTTGAATTTCACCAAATGGGGGCAGATCCAGCGAAAACAGTTCAAGCATCGATTGTATTTTTACTAGCAATTAAGGAGGTAGAAAAACAGGTCAATTTAATTAGAAGTCTAATGGTGTTGGTCCAGAACCAGAATCTATTAAGAAAAATAATTGCTTCACAGACACCTGCTGAGGTCTTGGAAGTAATAAAACAATCTCCATAGCAATATACTTACCTGCTTATAAAAAAATTAGCTTATATGCTGGTTGTTTAAACAGTATGCCTGCATAAAAAAGCATAGGTCACATAAGTAAGGCTCCCCGATAATAGTACTAGTGATAAGTAGACACAACCGGGAAAAAAGAGCCAAGCATTCAAAGAGCAGGTACAGCGAAAGCCAAATCATCAAGATCCTCAATAAAGGTAAATTCAGGGTGCCGGTCACCGATAACTGCAGAGAACGCAGCATTTATCGGGAGAAGGTGTTAAACGCGTATTTGTTCAATTCGTTAGATGAAGCCAGAAGAATCACTGCAGATCAGCTGGAGAAATACAATTCCAATCGCCCCCATGCTGCACTTGAGAAAAATCTTTTTTTAATTTTCTTTTAGTCTTGAAAATGCCTGCTGTGGAGGGATATTAAATTTTGGGGCTTAGCTGTAAATATAGGTAAAACAACCAATTTTCCATAATTTTGAAAAGTGGTATGATTAAGGCGGTTTTTTGTAAAAACCGTTTATTTCCGCTTATTTTTTCTTGGAAATAATCAAATACTATTTCTTATAAGGAGTTCTTTTATGAAACGTAAACAGGTTATGATGGATGGCAATGAGGCAGTTGCTTACACCGCATACCGCCTGAACGAAGTAATTGCCATTTATCCAATCACACCTTCCTCTCCGATGGGGGAACATGCAGACGCATGGTCTGCAAAAGGCATCCCCAATATTTGGGGAACAGTACCGTTAGTCATGGAAATGCAGGCTGAGGGTGGCGCCGCAGGCGCTGTTCATGGAGCTCTTACCACCGGTTCTTTGACAACCACTTTCACGGCTTCACAGGGATTGCTGCTGATGATACCCAATATGTATAAGATAGCGGGTGAATTAACTTCATCAGTGTTCCACGTTGCAGCTCGTTCTATTGCCTCGCAGGCGCTATCCATTTTCGGCGACCATACCGATGTAACCGCCACTCGTGCGACTGGCTTTGCAATGTTAGCTTCCCGCTCTATCCAGGAAGCACACGATATGGCGCTCATCGCTCAGGCTGCAACCTTAGAATCAAGGGTGCCTTTTCTGCACTTCTTTGATGGTTTCCGCACCTCCCATGAGGTTAATAAAATTGAGTTGATTGACGAAGAAGTGATGAAAGAGATGATTGATGATGAACTCGTCTTTGAACATCGTTCGCGTGGTCTTTCCCCAGAACATCCCTCCATTAGAGGAACTTCCCAAAATCCTGATGTATTTTTCCAGGCACGTGAATCTGTTAATCCATTTTATGATAAAGTCCCCACAATCACTCAGAAAGCAATGGATAAGTTTGCTAAGCTGACAGGCCGCGAATATCACCTCTTTGAATATGCAGGCGCGCCAGATGCAGAGCGCATAATGGTTCTTATGGCTTCCGGTGCTGAAACAGCTGAGGAAACAGCGAAATTCATGGCCGCTCAAGGCGAGAAAGTTGCTGCCATAACTGTGCATTTATACCGCCCATTTGATGTTGAAAATTTCTTAAAATCACTTCCGAATACAGTCAAAGCAATCGCTGTATTAGACCGCACTAAAGAGCCTGGCGCCGATGGAGAACCGCTCTACAAAGATGTTGCCACAGCAATTTTGGAAAGCATGAAAAACGGCAGTGCTCCTTTCGACAGCCAACCGGTTGTGGTTGGTGGGCGGTTTGGGCTTTCTTCTAAAGAATTCACACCCGGAATGGTTAAAGGCGTTTTTGACGAGTTGAAAAAAGATCAGCCGATGAATTCCTTCTCTGTGGGTATCGAAGATGATCTCACACACAAGAGCATCAGCTACACCCCGGGTTTTGAGATCGAGGGTGATGATATCATACGCTGTGTGTTCTTTGGGTTGGGTTCCGATGGCACCGTTGGCGCCAACAAGAATTCAACCAAGATAATTGGTGAAGGGACGGGCAATTACTCACAGGGATACTTTGTTTATGACTCGAAGAGATCCGGAGCAATGACCATTTCACACCTTAGGTTTGGTCCCAAACCAATCAAGTATCCATATCTGATTGGTAAAAATAAAGCGGATTTCGTTGCCTGCCATCAATTTTCCTTCCTTGAGAAATATGACATGCTTAAATATGCCAAACCCGGCAGTGTATTTCTCCTCAACAGCATTTATGGAAAAGATGAAGTGTGGGATCATCTTCCTATTGAAGTTCAGACTGGCATCATTAAGAAAAACCTGAAATTTTATATCATTGATGCCTACAATGTCGCTAAAAAAACCGGGATGGGCATCCGCATTAACACCATTATGCAAACCTGTTTCTTTGCCATCAGTGGTATTTTGCCGAAAGATGAAGCCATCAAAGAGATTAAAAAATCCATTAAAAAAACCTATAGTAGGCGGGGTGATGCGGTCGTAAAACAGAATTACGCCGCGGTTGACTCTTCCTTAGAGAACCTGTTCCAGGTCAAAGTACCAGAAAAAGCAACCAGCACAACAAAACGCCTACCGCCAGTTCCAGAGAACGCTCCAGCTTTCGTTAAGGACGTGTTAGGACCCATGATCGCCAAAAATGGAGATGATCTGCCGGTAAGCAAATTTCCAAATGACGGCACCTACCCATCCGGCACCACCCAATGGGAAAAGCGAAATATTGCTCTTGAAATCCCCGTTTGGGAGTCTGATCTCTGCATTCAGTGCGGAAAATGTGCTTTCGACTGCCCGCATGCTGCCATTCGCACCAAGGTATATGATGCGGAATTATTAAAGGACGCGCCAGAGACCTTCAAATCATTAGACGCGAAGTTCAAAGAATTTCCTGGGGCAAAATTCACAGTCCAGATTTCCCCTGAAGACTGCACTGGCTGCGGTATGTGTGTAGAAAACTGCCCGCCAGTAGATAAAACCAACCCTGAACGCAAAGCCATTAACATGGCTCCTCAACCGCCACTGCGGGAAAAGGAAAGCGAGAATTGGAAATTCTTCTTTGCTTTGCCTGATCCTGACCGAACCAAATTCACTCCGAATACGATCAAGAATTCACAGTTATTGCAGCCGTTATTCGAATTCTCCGGCGCTTGCGCAGGCTGCGGCGAAACACCATACGTCAAACTGCTGACTCAGTTGTTTGGCGATCGCACGATAATAGCCAACGCCACCGGGTGCTCATCCATTTATGGCGGCAACCTGCCAACTACTCCGTATACGTTTAATAATGAGGGGCGCGGACCTGCCTGGTCAAATTCCCTCTTTGAAGATAATGCGGAATTTGGTTTAGGGATGCGCCTTACAACGGATAAGCAAACCGGATTCGCCAAAGAATTGGTCAAAAATTTATCCACTTCAATTGGCAGCCAATTGACTGAAGAACTGCTTTCTGCAGATCAATCAGATGAAGCTGGAATTCAAGCCCAGCGCGTCAGAGTTGCACAATTGAAGAAGAAATTGAGTGAGATTAAAGATTCTGCTGCCAAGCAGCTTTTAAGTGTGGCGGATATGCTGGTACGCAGAAGCATCTGGGTTGTCGGCGGCGATGGCTGGGCATATGACATTGGATACGGAGGCCTGGACCATGTGTTAGCCTCCGGATACAACGTCAATGTGCTTGTTTTAGATACAGGTGTGTATTCAAACACAGGCGGCCAAGCATCTAAGGCAACTCCCCGCGGTGCAGTTGCGAAATTTGCCGCCAATGGAAAAGGCATCCCTCGTAAAGATCTGGGTATGATCGCCATGACTTATGGATATATCTACACTGCACAGATTGCAATGGGTGCCAGTGACATTCAGACTTTACGTGCATTCCGCGAAGCTGACGCGTATGATGGACCATCATTGATCATTGCTTATACTCACTGCATCATGCATGGCTATAATACAAAATATGGTCTCAACCAGCAGAAGTTAGCAGTGAAATCTGGCGTTTGGCCAATCTACCGATTCAACCCGGATAATACCAAAGAAGGCAAGAACCCGCTGAAGCTTGATTATAAGGAACCCAGTATTCCTGTAAAAGATTTCGCTTATAACGAATCCCGTTATCGGTCGCTCTTGCAAACCAATGAAA
>Ga0307421_1000215_pt1 | contig 37027 bp, 27 predicted proteins | sample SalMarWE160270MG_FD_202163 | JGI IMG/M metagenome (GOLD analysis project Ga0307421, IMG submission 202163) | Salt marsh sediment microbial communities from the Plum Island Ecosystem LTER, Massachusetts, United States - WE1602-70 | ecosystem: Environmental > Aquatic > Marine > Intertidal zone >... | reverse complement strand
CTTTAATTCTTTAAACATCTTTTCAACATCTTTTTTAGATGTTTTTACGAAGTCTGATGGTCTTATTTTTTCGCTATCGTTAAACTTATTTAATGAGCTTATTACAATTTGCTTTCCTCCCCTGTATCCTTTCACATTTCCTTTTAGTGAAATAAAATCTCCTTTATCGAATTCTTCTATATTAAGATAAGTTTCTGTCCAGATAACCCCTTCTATGCTTCCTTCCCTGTCCTGAAGTAAAACCGTGCAATAATCCTCGCCATTTTTTTTCTTTCTTACCCTTTTATCAGCCACCAGGAATATACTATCTGCTTCTTTCCCTATTTCAAGTTCCGATACAAATTGCTTCTTAATTAATTCCATAACCTTTATTTTCCTTTATTATTTACGCTTAAACTAAAAAAATAGAATACATATTTAATCTTCTGACATCATTTCTTTATAACCCACTTCTTAAAATAATCCAGGTTTTTGTAGTCAGTCATATCATAATGAATAGGAGTTATAGAAACATAATTGTTCTTTACGGCACAATAATCTGAATTTATATCTATATTCTCCCCGTTAAACTCGCCGTCCATCCAGTAGTAATCCATTCCTCTCGGGTCCACCCTTTTTATGAATTTATCCTTAACCCTCGCGTTACTCTGCCTGGTAATCAGTACACCCTTTATTTTATCTTCGGGGACATCCGGAATATTAATATTAAGAAGTGTCCCCCGCGGGATCCCCTCATTTTTTAGTATCTTATCAACAATTTGCTTCGTAAAATTTGCCGCATAACTGAAATCCGGGTTAATAAGATTATCAACTGACACAGCTATTGAAGATATGCCAAGGGTAGTCCCTTCGGTCGCTGCCGATACAGTACCTGAATAAATTATATTTTCCCCCAGATTGGCTCCTCTGTTAATTCCTGAAATAATTAAATCCGGAGTTTTTTTTAGAATAGCTCCTATGGCTATTTTCACGCAATCGGCTGGAGTTCCATCCACTGCATATCCCAGGAAACTGCCATCCCTGTATTCTTTCTTCACGGAAATAGGTCTGAATACCGTAATAGCATGGCCTACTGCACTTGTTTCTCTATTAGGTGCTATTATTTTTACATCCAGTCTTTTATCATTACTGAGAACTTTATAAAGGGTATAAATTCCTTCGGAATCTATTCCATCATCATTAGTTAGCAGAATACTTTTTTCTTTCATAGCCTTTATTATAAATTGAGTATAAAATTCTACAATACCTTAAAAAATCTTAAAAAACTTAAATTATCTTTTTATATTCTTAACTATACTACCAGAGCTTCAAAAAATAATATAAAAAAGTTTATTATTGCAACAAATATAAATAGCATTAATTTAACCAAAAAACTATACAATATCTATAATCTAAATAAAACAGGAAATTATAAAAAAGGTTCTGATTAATAATATATATGATTATTATGAAATTATATGATTATTGTGAAATAACTAAGAATGCAAATTTAATCTAATAAAAGCATTGCATCACCTGCCCGCCGCAACTCCTGCCCTGAATTTTTCGACCTCCCAGTTTTTTATAAAATCAATCTGTTCTTTTTTCATAAACTTATAGCCCCCAAAGTTTTCTGCATATATAGAAATTTTTAACGCATCAAGAAAAAAAGACATAGCTATATGTGCCATATTTTCTGAATCACCAATGGCAAAAACACCGGTGCTTTTCACAGCTATGATTCTTGGGCTACAGTCATTTCTTTTTTTATACCGTTCAATATCCTTACTTAGCGTAACGGTATTCTCTACAAACAACATTTCAGGTCCGGCATAGACAATATGGTCAGGAGTATATGCAGACTCAACTTTTCTAAACAGGCTCCTATCTTTTACAGTTTTACTGATTTCATTATTATTTTCAAATTTAATATGCTTATCTCTAAAATCAGGGTAATCTTTTATTAAACTGGTTATTCTTTTTACTTCTTTACTATCAACATTTACCGGTGAAAAATCAGGCTCATAGACAATACTCCCTTTTAAGGCTTTCATAATAAGACTGTGTATATCTTTAATTTCTTTTATGGTCTCTGCACCGACAAACATGCCATGATTTCCCAGAAAAATAGTATCAGCAACCGGTTTATTTATTTTCTTGAGCTTCATTAGCTCACTCATTGCCAATTTTGCAAGGGTGTACCCAGGATTCACATAAGATATCCATATGCATCTTTCATTAAACAATTTCTTTGCGATTCTGGCGCCATTTTTACTGCATGTCAGACCATTTACAATTGCCGGATGGGTATGGACAATATATTTTTGCGGCATCAGAGCATGAAACAGAGATTCAACACTTGGTCGCCTTTTCTCTCCTATTGCACGAGAATTCATAAGGTCCTCAAGAACTGCCCTTTCCCTTAATTCAGCGTCAGCAGGATACTCTTTCTTCCAGATTTTATCTAAAGCATCCCTCCTTAGTTTTACAAAATCGTCCTCACTTACTGAAGCAAGTTCGACTCCCGAAGCTTTAACATAAATATACTTCCCTTCTTTTAAAGACGTATTACCACCGCCTGCTATCAGGTACTCCGGATTCTTACCATTAAAATGGGATATTTTAACTAAATCTTTTATGTCCACTTACTTCTCACTCTAATACACCCTCTAATAGTTAATTAAATAGTTAAATACAGAATTATATTTTTTTAGCATTATCAAGCAAATACTTTTCGGCCTCTACAGACCACTGCCCTTTATTTTCCCTGGTAATGCGATTCAACTCTTTAAAAAGGGGGCTTTTATCCTGCAAGTTTTCAAAATCTTTCAGCGCTGTCAGCTCCATTTCTATATTTGTATATATTAACTTCTTTCCCCCCGGAATCCGTGGAAGATTTATAATAGTATCAGCAACTGCATTTAATCCTCCTATGTGGGTTATCATAAAAGCAGGCTTAACAATCTTCCTGCCCATTAAATCAAGGGCTATTTTCATATCCTCCATATTTCCGCCTGTGGTGCCGACAATATGCGTTGAACCATAATGGATATTATAAAAATTAATCCTTGCAGAAAAGCCCGGGTCAGTTGGACCTGCGAAAAAATTAATGCAGCCATGCGGCTTTATAATAGAATCGCCCAGCTCAACCAGAGGTTCTACAGGAGCAAAAATAAATACATCGTCAAAACCTTCTCCACTTGTATACGACAGTAAATATTCTTTTAATTTATCTATGTTACGTGAATTTATATAAACGAGCCTTATCCCCTTCTTTTTTGCCTCGTTTACAGTAAGTATGTTTTTTGCCCACTGAAGGCGAGCTTCATCAATATCCACAACCAGGATAAGGCCTGGATTTATTTCAGAGTGAACAGCATAATCCACTGCTCCCAGCCCCATTGGCCCGGCAGCTGCGAGTAAAGCCATATTGCCTCCCTTTTTTATGCCCATGTGATGTATATAAGAGCCGGGAGTTGTATGGTAACTCGCATTAAAAGCTCCTACTATACAGGAAACAGGCTCTGATAAAGACGCAGGGAAATAACCTTCGCCATCATATTTTAAAAGACAGCTGCATTCCATTACTTCATTCGGTATTATTATATAAATCGCATTACCCCCCACGTATCTATACGAATACCCCGGGGCATCAAGAGTCCCCCTGTAGTTCAAAGCAGGTTGAATAGAAAACCTGTCACCAGGAGAAAACTGCTTCTGCCATTTTTTGCCTACTTCCATAATATAACCGCTGAATTCATGGCCAATTATTACCGGATTTTTGTCAATATCCTCAGGAACCCGCTTGTGATCGGCTCCCTGCTCGGCTGCTTTATGGCAGGACATGCATAGGCTGTTAGAAATAACATGTGCAAGAATTTCATCATCCTTCATCCGGGGGAGCTCAAATTCTTCCAGCCTTAAATCATTCTTACCGTATAATCTTACCGCCTTTGTCTTCATGATTACTCCTTAAAACTATCTTCACCGATTTTTTTAAATACCTTTATACGCTCACCTAAATCCGGGTATTCTTTTATTGTTTTCGCCGAGAAAAGACCTTTATCTAAAACTTCCTGTGTCATCTTTTCATGGCCTATTAATGCCCAGGCGGCATCTATTAGATGCCCGAACTCTGGTCTTTTCATGGTTTCACATATAAAAGGCTGTCGTGGAGAATTAATATCCTCACCACTAATTTGAAAAAAATCATATTTTTCGCACATCCTCTGTATCCTCTCTAATTGCGCTTTACTATTTCTGGTAGGTATATAGGTGACCGCTCTAAAACCCAGTTTTTTTATAACATCAATTAATAATTCCAGAAAACTATCTTCAAACTTTTGAGTTTTCTTATCACCTGTTACGGATTCGGTAACATCACCTAAATAAGCATATGATGGTATAGAAGAAGTTTTATCCGCCAGAGCTATTACATCCCTTACGTCAGGACATTCTGCATCAGCATCTATATAAAACTTTTCTACAAAGCTACTCTTTAAAACGTTAAGGATATCATACTGATAAAAATAGTTATTCCTAACACTAAGGTATTCAAGGTTTCTTTTTGAAATTTTAATTTTCAGCTTACTCTGTATAAATTCTATTATTTCACTTCCTGATAAAAACTTTTCCATAATTTTTTTAGCAAGAGCAAAAAGTATGTGCCTCTCTGTTACTGCCCCTCCATTCTTCGAATAGGACAGGGGCAAAACATCCTGATTGAAATCCAGAGAAATTGACAGAGGCTCCAGTATATTATTTAATTTCTGTACCATGGCTAAATTTCTCTTATTCCTCTCATTTCTATATTTATCAAAGAACGAGTTTACTATATCAATTTGGGAATCAGGGATACCATGAAGAACTACATATGCGATAGACCTCTGGTCGGGATCATTTATAAACTTACCCTTAAGAAGTGTTTTTGAGAAATCTGCCCTGCACTCGACCCCTTTTGTCGTAGAAATTCCTGCTATCTTACCAGCCTGTATAAATTCCGCCGCCCCGCTGACTGTATCGTGGTCTACAATTCCGGCTATCTTTAAATTATAAAGATAAGCCATCCATATAGACATAGAAGGTGAGTAATAAGAAAAAGAGTATTTTGTATGAATATGATTATTAATATAGTAATCCATCTGCTTTTTATTTATCTTCTCATTTTCTTTTTTAAGAACCACCTTCAAATTTTCAAGGCGCTTTGTGGCATCACTGTCATTTAGAAGCCCCTGATATTTAAAAATCTTTTCATTTATATATGACATCGCAGTTTATGTATATTAATTAAAATTGAATTAAAAAAAATTATCTCAGCATAACCTGGCCGCCTGTCACAGGAACAACCTGTCCTGTTTCGTACTTCTGGTCAACTATATAAAATATAGCACTGGCTACGTCATTTACTCTGCATCCTCTTTTCATGGGAATCTTACTTTCATAATATTTCCTTACATCTTCTATAGTCTTTGCACCGGGGACTTTATTGGATTTTAGATACTGCACGAAAAGCCCTTTTTTAGGGTCAGACCACAGAGGACCCTCGAAATAATTCCCTGGGCACACAGCGTTAACCTTTATATTAAAATCAACAAGTTCAAGAGCAAAGCTCTGGGTCAGCCCTATCCCCCCGAACTTACTGCCGGAATATGTAAAATTATTTTTGCTGCCTTCAAGCCCGGATTTAGAATTTATCTGTATGATATCGGTAAAATAATCTTTATTAAACTGATGCTGTATTTTCATTGGTTCAGAAGCATGCTTGGTACACAGGAAAAAAGCCGTATAATCAACTTTTGTGCAGAGCTCAAAGCTTTTAAGGTCCATGCTTTCAAGATCGCCTGCTTTAAGTATTCCGGCGTTACTTATAAAAATATCAATACCGCCGTATTCTGCTACGGTTTCAAAAATCATATTTCTTATCTGATTTTCATCTGTAACATCCACTTTTATTGCTTTAAACTTACCATTTCCATACTCTTTATTTAATTTTGCCGCATTCTTTTCTGCCATATTTATATTTATGTCTGCCAGTATTACATTCGCTCCTTCTTTTGCCAGTGATTCTGCGATACCTTTGCCAAATCCCCGGGCAGCGCCTGTCACGATTGCAATCTTTTCAGGTAATTTTTTACTCTGTGCCGGATACTCATCATTAAATTTCTCATACTTCTTCGCAAAAATATCTTTAAGCCTGTCAAATTCAAATTTACTATCGATTAAGCTATATTCTTTAATCCTCAATAGATTTAAAAAAAACTCCATTCTTCTGTCAGCCGATATTTTTGTATGCCCCAGGGAAAAGATGCCTGTATCTTTAACTGCTATCATATTTATTCCTTGTTTTCCGGTAAGTTCTTTTTTAATTGAGTCGTATTGTCTGCCGGTATCTTTATATTTATCTATATAAGCGGGCGTGGCTATTTTATCCGAAAGTCCATTATTATTTAATAATGAAAAAACAGAAAAGAAATCCTTTTTACTTTTTATATACCGGGATACAATATCATTAGTTCTAAAAACAACGATCGAAGTCCCATATTTCATAAACAACATTCTCAAAGCAGGCGCGATCTTTACAATATCATCCCTGGGGAATGGTACGGCTCTGAAAGAAATCCTATCATAAACTTTTTCCAGTGGAGTTTTCATAACATTATAAAAAATATTTATAACTAATAATTCTTTTCTGCTCAGAAATTATCTGGATATTTTAATATATCTATCATATTCCCCGTCCCACCTGTTTTTATCTTCTGGTTCATAATTATATAATACAGAAGAATTCAGAGAAATCTTTCTTCCTTCCTTCAGAGTTTTTATCTCACCGGAAGCTTTAAGCTGCATAATTAAGTTTCCCACCGATGTCGCCTCAACCGGGCCAGCTATAGCTTTAATTCCTGTGGCATCAGAAATCCACTGACATAAAAGTTTATTCTGGATTCCCCCACCTACAAGGTACAGAATTTCTATTTTTTTGCCGGTAAGGATTCCCGATTTGTTTATTCCATCCTTTATTTTCATCGAGAGACTTTCATATACACACCTTGCAATTTCTCCAATACTTTCTGGTACATATTGGTTTTTATCCTTGCAGTACTTCTTTATTACTCCCGGCATATCGGACTGCGGCCTTAAAAATACAGGGTCGCTAACATCAATAAACGACTTAAAAGGTTTTGCAAGAGAAGATAGTCTTACTATCTCATCCCATGAAATATTTCCACCATCTCTGTTCCATTTATCTCTACATTGCTGGATTATCCAGAGACCGTTTATATTTTTAAAAAATAAGTTTAAACCTTCTGCTCCACCTTCATTTGAAAACCCTTCATCAAATACTCTGTCATTTATTATAGGTTTCTCAGTTTCCTGCCCGATTATGCACCATGTTCCCATAATTATAAATGCCCAATTCTTACTACTATCCACTAACAACGGTATACCTGCTACAGCCGATGCCGTATCATGCGACGCAGGCGCTATAACCGGAATTTCTTCTATCCCGGCTTTACTGCTAACTCTATCTAAAATATTACCAATTTTAATTCCCGGCTTAATAACTTTAGGGAATATATCAAATCTTAAGCCAAGCCTTTTGAATATTTTGTCTTCCCACCTTCCTTCTTTCTGGCTAAACATGATACTGCCCGTAATTCTGGTATACTCATTATATGTTTCTCCTGTTAAAAAATAATTAAATATATCCGGTATAGTGAGAAACTTGTCTCCTTCCAGAAACTCCGTAGCATTCTCAAGTTTTAATGAATATAAATGGAAAAGATCAAATATAGGGTCAACTAATGCACCGGTAAGATTAAACAATTCCCTTGCTGAAATAATTTCATACAATTTACTGGCATTTTTCAATCTCTTTTCATCCCGGTAATTTACAGGGTTTGAAATTAGCTTTCTATTTTTATCAATAAAGCCAAAATCAGCGCCCCAGGCGCTTACAGCCGTAGATACTATCATTCCGTATTTTCTTACTGATGCCTGAATTCCTGCTATTAATTCCGAATACAGCCCAAGTATATCCCAGTAAAGCGTACCTGTAGCAAACACAGGTGTATTATTAAATCTGTGAGTTATTTCCATGACAAACTTTTTACCATCATATCTGCATACAACAGAACGGCCGTTACTTGCGCCAAAATCAAAAACTAAATAGTTTTTATAAGCCATAATTAAAACCCGCCTACGATAATTATCTTTTTGATATTACATCTTTTTCATACTTTAAAACCTCGTTAATGTATCCTGTGTCAGTTGGTACCCCTTCAGATTCACAATAAAAATCCCATACGGAATTAAATGGCATCACTTTTAAAGCTTCCATAAAAGCAAGCCTAGCAAAAAGGTTATTATCATTTTCGTACATTATTAATATATCAGTAGGTTCAAGCAACGCAATAAGAAGTGCTTTCATTACCGTTCTGGTCCCAATCACCCATGCTCCAATTCTATTAATAGAACCATCAAAGAAATCTGTAGCTATAAAAACTCTGTTAATAGCATCGGCTCTAATAATCTCACTCATTATATCTACAATTTCTTCATTAAGGATTGGAACATGGTCACTGTCCCATCTAACACCCCTGCTGATATGAAGCAGTATCTTATCTAAAAAACATAATACTGCAGATAACTTGTCTGAAACAATCTCTGTTGGATGATAATGCCCGGTATCGAAGGTAATAAGCTTATTTTTCTTAACCGCATAGCTTAAATAAAACTCATGCGAACCAACAGTATATGCTTCCAGCCCGATTCCAAATAATTTGCTCTCCAGTGAATCAAGCATATTTTCTTCAGGGTACGAAATACTGAATATATCATCCAGCGATCCAAGTAAAATCTTCCTGTGCCTGTATTTACTTACTGTAAGGTCTTTTGAGCCATCCTGAATCCAGATATTATTGATACATCTATTCTTTAGTTCCCTACCGATATAATTTGATATCTGTCTGCATTTCTTCACATGCTCCACCCAGAATCCTCTTATCTTTTCATCACTATTTGAAAGTGTATATCCGCTTTCTGCCATAGGATGTGAAAATAAAGTGGGGTTAAAATCCAGACCAACTCCCTGTTTTTTTGCCCAGTCTATCCAGCTTGAAAAATGCTCAGGTAAAATTTCATCTCTATTAATTAATTTTCCTTTAAAATCGCCATATATTGCATGAAGATTTAACCTTTTACTTCCAGGTATAAGTGAAAAAGCTTTTTCAATATCTTCTCTTAATTCATTTATGTCTCTCGCTCTACCGGGGTAATTTCCTGTAGATACCAAGCCACTGCCTGAAAGTGTCTCGTTAACCTTCTCAAAACCCCTGACATCATCCCCCTGCCAGCAGTGAATTGAAATAGGGATACCTTTTAATATATTCAAAACAGCATCTGTATCTACACCATATCTGGCATATTCATTTTTTGCTAACTTATATGCGTCTTCTATCTTCTTATTCAATTTAAACCACCGGTATTAATATTTTTATAAATTAAAATAAATCAGCCTCCATACAATATGTCAGATAATAATAACTGCAGCATATCCTGACGACATCTCTAAATTAAGTCCATCTTAATAAAACGTTTTCTTAATTTATAATTTTTTTAATTAAGATAATAAACGTTTTTTAAAAAACGTTTTTTAATTTATAATTTTTTTATTGATTTGTCAACGCATAATATTTTAAGATAGCCTCAAGCTTTTGTTTATTGCCTTAGTTTCTGAGGTTTGTATTTTACAGAACTTATATTATAGACCTACCGTAAAATAAACCTGTATGTAGGATTCTATTAAAATTTCTTATACTTCATGTATTTTCTACTTCGATATCAATATTTCCTGTATATTCCCACAAACTATCTTGATTTTACAGCTATATCGTGAAAACAGCTCTCTCCCAATTGTTAAAGTAGCGTTAATATCGTCCCATTTCATCTTAATCAAAGAGTATTTGCCTTTTTCATAACCATATCCATCTCCATCATCATCATATAATGTGAAAACACAGTTTGAACCTGGATATATATTCAGCTCAATTATATCTGTCTTTTGATTAGCAAATTGAATATCTCTCTTAATCGGTATAATGCTTCCCGCTTTTACAAAAAGGGGGATTTTATCCAATTCAACTTTTTTTCTTATATATTGTCCGCCTTTGATTAACTCTCCTGTCCAAAAATCAAACCAATTTGATCCACTTGGTAAATAACACTCTCGCTCGGTTAAAACACGCATAGGTGATATAACCGGACAGACAAGCAGACTTTCACCAAACATGAATTCATCAGAAATATCTTCTGCAGCGTGATCTTGAGGATAATCAAACAATATGCTTCTCATTATTGTGTAATCATCTAAATAAACTCGAGCAGCCATAGAATATATATATTCTATCAATTGATAACGCAACTCTATAGTTTTTTTAATCGCATCATAATATGGTTCACCCTGTTCACCAAAATTCCATATTTCTCGCGGTGTATCTGTTCCATGAGAGCGAAAGACTGGCAAAAAAGCACCGAATTGCAACCATCGGACATATAGTTCACGATATTGCTCATCACTTACTCCTTTATCATAGTCTCCGTTCCAAAACCAAACAGGATCTGCTTTTTCATCTCCTTTCCACTTTCGCCAACAGGCTACACCACCTGTAAAAAAAGCACCAATATCCACGGTCCAATAAGGTAATCCACTTAACCCGACAGATAACCCTTTCGAGATTTCCTTTTTTAGTTCATCCCACGAGGCCGATGTGTCACCTGCCCATAGCACGACTCCGTATTTTTGTATGCCTGCATATCCGGAACGCGTCAGATTGAATACCCTCTTATTTTCATCTATTTTTCTCTGGTTTTCATATATCCCTTTCGCATGCATAAGAGCATAGATATTGGCAAGAGCGGGATCAAGATATTTTTTATGTTCACCACCCACCAGCTCGTACCTCTTTTCCTCGGGCAACAGGGTTTCTCCGCACCAGTCGGACGCAGTAAAGGGCTCTGACGAATCACACCACCAGGAATCAAATCCGCCTTTATAAAATTCTTTTTCAGCCTGTTTCCAATACATCGCCCTTGCGTTTTCGTCAAATGCGTTATAAGTCGAATAATCGCCCAGAAGATATCCTGCTTTTGCAAGTTCGGTATGGTCTGCACAGCCTATCGCCATGTTCGGCCATATCGAAATCATACTGTGTACATTCATTTCATGTAATTTTCGATTCATGTCAGCGAGATCCGGATATCTAGCCTTGTCCACAGTCTTCTGACCCCATTGTTCGTCAGGCCAGGTTTTCCAGTCCTGAACAATGCAGTCGAGCGGAACGCTGGTTTCGCGGTATCTTTTTGCCGTTTCGACCATTTCAAATTGTGTATCATATCTTTCCCGGGATTGTATATAACCAAAAGCCCATTTGGGCAGAAGTTCTGCTTTTCCAGTGAGATATCTGAATTCCGATATGATGTCATCCATATTCCCGGTAATTAGATAAAAATCGATCTGGTCTACGGTATCGAAGGTTATATGGGTACTCTCCTTTGTATCATCGAAGATCATAAGCGAGGGGCAATCAAATAAAATCCCGTAACCTTTGTTTGTCATCATAAATGGCATTGGGGTACGCATATTATGCTGGTAAAGATAATATTTCGAACCGCGTCGGTTATATATGCCTTCCTCATCCTGCCCAAATCCGAATATGCCTGTATCAGAAGGAATAGAAAATTCAACACTTCCGCTATAAGCTTTCCTATCTATATACGGACACAAATTCCCAATCTGCGTTCGCTGACCATCAACTGTTTTGACCACTTCAATGCGCGGTTCTTCATTCAATGTCGAATACTTGACCACATCAACTTCTGTTAAACAGTACCCTGTGATACGTAGCAGCAGTTTATCTTGGAATTTAAAAATGATCTCCTCATCCTCAAGACCCGCATAGATGCTATCCGGATCATTGCAGTCATGCAGTTGATTATACACCTCCTTTTGTATAAGCCACGAATCGTCCTTAGCATCGTTACCTTTAGTCAGCGTACAGCGCAAGATATTCTTTTTTATATGCCGAAAAAACAAGGCATAGTTGCCAACGCTATATTTCATTTTATCCTCCTCCTTAAGCCAACGTTCATTCTATTTCCTTGTAGAACAAATTGATTCTTTCTTTGCTAAAGCTGACTTTAACCTCAATATTTTTCTTTATATAATTCATACTCGCTACATCCAGCAATGAAGAATCCATTCTGCTAATAAAAACATCCGTACCTATATTGGCTGCACAAATATCTCTCTAACCCTTCACAGCTCCTGCCGTCATTCCGGAAACGATGTACCTTTGACCTAAAATATATACGATTATGACCGGCAGGCTTGTCAGCACAATATCGGCGCATACCAGATTCCATTCCTTAAAATACATTCCAAAGAAATTGTAGACTGCGAGTGTCATGGGCCAGTTCGTTGAATTGCCCAGATAATACAGCGGTAATATATATTCATTCCATGTATTTAAAAACGTCAGCACCATGACCGTGACAAGCACAGGCTTTAAAAGCGGTAAAATTATCGAAAAGAACAGCCTTAAGGGAGAGCACCCGTCTATGGCCGCCGCTTCATCGATATCCCTTGGTATCTTGCTAACAAAGCTGTAAATCAAAAACACATTGAACGGGGTTTGTATTGCCGAATACAGCAAAATAATGCCTATTTTTGTATTGATAATCTGCAGGATTTGCATGACCTTCATCAAAGCAATAAAGTTTATAGGCATCGTTATACCAAGCACAATGATTAAATAAATGATCTTATTAGCTTTGCACCTGTTTCTGGATAATACATATGCCGCCATGGAAGAAGTAAGTGTGCAAAGCGCGACGCTGAATACAGAATATATCATACTGTTTACAAAAGAGACAGCCAGTTTTCCCTTTTCAATCACAGTAAGATAATTGCTGAATTGAAAGACTTTAGGAATGGCCAGGTTCATTTCTGCCGCAGCTGTACTGGTCTTGAATGAATTTACTAAAATCAGAATCAACGGCGTGATTAAAATCAAGGATAGTACCCACGCAAAAATATTGACACCGATGCTTCCAATCACTTTTCTTGACCGCATTACTCTTCCACCTCATTCCTGCTCATGGATCTTATCAGGAAATATCCTACTATAACCATCACAACAAACATGATGGTGGACAATGTTGTTCCCATTGCAAATTTGCCATAGCCGAACTCTTTAAATATTCCTGTATAAAGCACTTCCGTAGCATAGCCCGGCCCGCCATTTGTGAGTGCATACACGATATCGAAAACTCTTAAGCCGTATATAACATTTAATACAGTTACAACTGTAACCGCCGGCATGAGCATTGGCATAGTGATCCACCTGAACTTCTGCCATCCTCCCGCCCCGTCTATATCGGCAGCCTCATAGTACGTAGGAGATATGGACATGAGTCCTGCAATGAATATAGTCATGATATAACCCATGCCCTTCCATGTGTCTACAGCCATGACAGACCAAAACGCAATATCCGGATTTGTGAGCCACTGCGGCCCCTCTATGCCAAGCTGCCTTAAAAAGCTGTTCAGTAGGCCAACCTCCGGGTTCAATACGGATCGAAATATCATGCCGACTATCAGTGCCGACAACACCGCTGGGATAAATAATACAGCTCTGTGAAAATTTAGGAGCTTTATTCTTCTTATCAAAAGCACCGCAAGCGCAAGACTAATAACATCTTTTACAATTGTCGTGACAAAAGTAAATAGCAGCGTGTTTCCAATGTAACGTATATATTTTTCATCCGAAAATGCTTTTAAATAGTTATCAAACATGTGGTTAAACCCTAAAAAATTCACCTCATCTGAATAGGCTGACCAGTCTGTAAATGAATAGCCAATTCCGAGTATGGAGGGTAAGAGATACAGCACCCCGAACAGAAGCAGTGTCCCAATTAAAAAATAAGCAGGATACATTTTGCTTTTTTTCATTTTACTCTCCCGAATGTCCAGTTCTCTTTTGTCTATTATCAATCATCTTTCAACCTATTTTAACTATATATAATCATCCATACGATTGTATTTTATACTGCTTTTTTAAAACTATGTATATCTTTCAACTCGCAATTTAAATCGAAGCTAATTTTTTATTTACGCTATTTTATTGCAAAAAAAATCGTATCTGTTTCCCTTTTCCAGCAATATAGTAATGCCTTCCGGGCATATCTTATATTCCGCATTATTACTGAACAAGTGTTTAGCATTAATTACAATCTCGTCATTGGCCTCTGCGTGTATTTCCATGGATATGACTTTTGACGCTTTCCACGTCAATGAGATCACGTGCCCTGAATGGATCTTTAAGCCTCGTATGCTTCCATTTTCCATATACTTAGGCAAAGCCGGCAATAATCTTATAATACCACCATACTCTTGCAGGATCATCTCGCATATTGCAGCTGTGAATCCGAAATTTGCATCTATTTGAAAAAACTCAGGAGGATGCGCGCCAAACATGTTTTCATGTATATTCTCACGCATCAGCTTTTTTATAATCTCATATGCGGTTTCGCCTTCGCCGAATCTGGCCAGCAATGCTATGGCCCATGCCGCGCTCCATCCGGTCTGACCGCTACCGTTTTGGAGCCTTTTATGAAGCGACTTTCTGGCTGCATCGGCAAATTCGCCTCTGAGCAGATGGCTACCCGGATATACACCAAACAGCATCGAAAAATGCCTGTGCCCTTTATCTATTTCCTTGTATTCTCTGTCCCACTCCAGCAGTTCACACTCTTTCGATAAAGAGTATCCTTCTATTTTATCCGCAAACGCCGCGAAGCGGCCCCCTTCTTCATGATTGCCCGCACATCTGCAAGCGTAAACATATGCGTCACAAAACTCCCGGGTAATACCAATATCCATTGCACTGATATTGCAAATGGCTAGCTCGTTTCCTGCCTCATCCAGATACATGTTTTCAGGTGAAGTAGTCGGTATATTGTACAGCCTTCCATTTATTTCTGTAAAATTATACATCATGAAGTCTGCTACATTTTTCATTAACGGAAGCAGCTCTATCTTTAGAAATTCCTCATCGAGCGTATATAAGTAGTGGTCAAAGAGCTGAATGCACAGCCATGGAAGCGACATATTCCACATCATCCAACGGGCGCTTTGTCGAATTTTTAAAGCATCATATCCTACAGATGTTGAGTGTGCCCAGATATCTGACTGGTGGTGCACTACAGCGCCTTTTGTACCATAGTCTTTTCTTGCCGTTCGTTTTCCCGCTTCACAGAGCCGTTTCACATACGAAACAAGCGGGTCGAAACAGCTACTGAGGTTAGCGCGGTCTGCAAGCCAGTAATTCATCTGCAGGTTTATATTCAGTGTATAACCGCTCCACCACGGCGGTATCAGATCCTTGTTCCATATGCCCTGCAGATTTGCAGGCTGTGTCCCTTTTCTTGAAGCTGCAATTAGCAGATATCTACCGTACTGAAACAGCATGCTTATATCCGAATTATTGATTTCTCCGCTTTTCATACAGACATATCGTTCGTCGCATGAAGCTTCATCGTCGCCAAAATCTATATCCATCTGCCCAAACAATGAAGAATAGTCATCGATATGCGTTTTTCGAATGTCATAAATACCTTTTTTACTTGCACTTGATACAGTTTTTCTGCAATGTTCTGTATATTCTTTGCCTTTGTTGAAACTTGTTGCGCTGGAATATACGATCGATATTTTCGTTGCATTGGTAACGATAAGCTTGTCCGTACCTGTAACGATATCACCATCACTGATTACTTTTGCCCTTGCTGCAAACTTAATGGACTTTTCGATTTCGTCATAGCTTATTCTGTTGCCGTCACCATAAAAAGATACATCGGTTATGATTACATCGCTGGGTGCATGGCCCGTGACCATAAAGCCTTTTTTATCATAATAAATGTCATGCATAAGCTGGCTTTCAAAGCTTATTTCAAAATCAACCGGCGTTCGTGATTCAATTGAATGTACAAGAACATCATCGGGATAGCTAACAAATGTCTCTGTTTTAATGCTGTTTCCATTTTTTATATATTTAGCATAGATAATGCCTTTTGACATATCCAGTTCACGCCTGTATTTATCTATTTTGCCGACATCTGACCTGATGATAATATCTCCTAATGGCAAATACGCCTGCGTAAACCTGTTAGTCAGGTGGTTTTCTACGATTTCCTCAGCTTCGGTACGTTTGCCCCCAGCCATCAGTTCCCTGACCTTTTTCATATTCTCTTTGAAATCCTTTTTGCAGTAATCGCGCGCATATCCACTCCAAAGCGTATCATCATTCAAGCAAAGTCTGTCACAAAAAGGATGATTGCTGATCATGCATCCGATATGTCCGTTGCCTGCAGGCAATGATTGTATCCACTTTTTCGCAGGCTTTTCGTACCACATTATTGTGCTGCTCATTATATCCTCTCACATCTGATAAAATAAAGGGCAGGCCTATAAGCTCCTGCCCTTATTGTCTCTGATCCGCTGGAGGCTAAAACTCCGGATCTTTTGCTGCTGTTGCTTGGTCTTCTCTGTTCTTATCAATATTTTCGAGCATTTTTATTGCATCTTCTTCACCTAAGATTACACTGACGAGCTCTTTACCCATCTCCATCCACTGTGGATTCACATATTTGACAGCCGACTGAAGAACTGTACCTTTTTCAGTATAGGTATCATAGAATTCCTTAATCGCGCCGGCATATTTGGGAGTTAAGCCGCTGTAAGGCAGATTTTGGAACTTCGTTACGTTGTCAATCAGGTACTGCAGGTTTTCCGGCCTTGCTATGAATTCAAGATACTTTTTGGCTGCTTCTATGTTCTCAGATCCCGAATAGATAAATCTGGTCGGGCATACGGGGTTCACATTAAGTATTTGATTATCGGCAATCGGCATGACAAAGTAGCCGATGTCGTCAATTCCGAGGCCTTCATCCAGTTCCGCGACCAATTCGGATAATCCCTGGTTGGCAACAGTCATTGCATATTCGCCTGAAGCAATTTTCATGGGTTGATCTGAATACGCATCTGCCATATAGTTTTTGCCCCAGTAACCCTTATCCGCCATTTCCTTGATCTGCTCTACCGCTGTCTTCATCACTGAGCTGTCAGCAAGTTTGATTTCATTGCTGTTGAGCTTGTCTACCAGACCAGGCTCAGCTTTGTCATATGCAGCGCCCATCTCAGCAAACCACAATACATGGTGCCATCCATCAGATACGGGTTGATATATGGGCGTTATGCCGCTTGCCATTATTTCGTCGCAAACCGCAGTAAACTCAGCCCATGTTTTGGGTATAGTTAATCCCAGATCGCTGAATATCTTCTTGTTGTAAGCCATTGCCCACACAGCCGATGTATCTTGCAGCGGCTGTCCATAAATCTTTCCATTCACAGACACTTCGACCGCAGCGGTTTCATCCATCGTGCTTGTCCAAGCTTCTCCTGAAAGGTCGACTGCATTCTTTTCAACATTGAGCGTTGTCACGATATCGAATCTGCCGCCCTGCGAGCCAAAAATGTCAGTACACTCGCCTGAATTGAGTTTAGTCGTAAGAAGATTCGGGTATTGGTCGGAAGGTATAATCTGAAAATCCACCTTGATACCTGTTTCTTCAGTGAATTTTTCAGCCAACTCAAACTCCGCATCCTGTACCCAGTCCTGGCTGGCCATATAGGTGATTGTTACATCCTGCAATACAGGCTCTTCCTCTGCCACCTCTTCTTCTTCAGCTACTTCTTCTTCTTCTTCAGCTACTTCTTCTTCTTCAGCTACTTCTTCTTTACAGCCGGATAATGAAAAAGCCGCAATCATTGAGATAATCAACACCAACACTAATACCGATAATGATGATTTTTTCATTTTTACCTCCATTTAATCATAAATGATAAGTCACAAGTCTATAAGCAAGCTGATATATTTTCCATACACATTGGTAACTTATCATATGCACTTTACTTGAACACCGTTTGACAATTGCTGCGCTATCTTTGCTCTAAAAACTGTCTTGTTAATTACATGTACCATTTTTTATCAGCCCAATTATTACATTGCGGTTTGCAATAATTATGCGGTGTCTCCAACCCCACATTTTGTAATCCAACTCATCTTCCACCAACAACTCCGCACACTCCAATAACCATTGTCAGTCCAAGATTGTTAACTTGTTTCCTGAACTTGATACTTGTTGATTCGGGAATCCATTATTAACCTCCAAAAAATTTCATTCCATACTGTTATATAAACTCCTCTCTGTTATAAACATGCTCAAACCCAACTTCCAATTTGTACATTTCCAACTTTTCAATTAAAATTAAATGATATAATAATTAATTATATATCTTTGTATCATGCGAGAACATAATGAAACGTAAGAGTACATCTATCCATACAAGAATATTTGGAATCTATTCTGTCTTCATATTTGTCATAATTCTTCTTATTGTGATTTTATCATATTTTTATATCGCTAATGCTCTTAGAAAATCTGCTTTTCAATCACTCGAAGATCTCACGATTTCATTTTCCACAAATATTGACCAGGAAATAAAGAAGATGGATGACATAACACTTAATGTACTTTACTCTTGCTTGATAAAAGATTCTTTTCATAAATACATTGAAATGCAGACTATCAAAGTTGATGATGAAATCACTTATCTTAATGAAGATGAGCGTACTACTGTCAAGCTAATCGTTGATAGTCTGGTCGCTCTTCAGGGACCTAGTTTATCCATACCACAAGTCATGCTCCATACTTACTCAGGCCGATCTATTAGTACCAGTAGTAATAATTATTACAAAACAGATTTAGAAGAAAAGAAATGGTTTAGCGGAGTTAATAACAAAAACGGCTATATGTATATTACTACTCCATATCAAGGTACTGATCTTTCTATGAGCACCGATGATTTTACTGATGAATGGTTAGTCTCGGTTTGTCGTACATATTTTGATAAAAATAATCAGCCACAAGGTGTTGTTGAAACAAAGCAGTATTGCTCAAATATCTTTAGTGAAATTAGCAGATATAAAAACAAAAATTTATTCACTTCTATATATGTAATTAACGAAAACAACAATGTAATTTATCCTTATGTTATTGACGAAACGCAATCGAATGAAGGTCTTTTTTACCATAAATACATTAAGGACAACACACCATCTCAAAACGGTGTAATAACAGTTAGAGAAGAAAATAGACAAAAAACACTCCTTTCATTTTATACATCCAATTACACTGGATGGACAATTATTTTAGGAACTTCTGAACAACAGGTATTGTCACCGCTTTATCTTTTAATCAAAAATCTTTTTATCGCATCCTTGATTATTATTGTTTTATCAGTATTCTTATCTTATATATTTGCAGGGGAAATTTCGAAACCCATTAATAAATTACGTAATATCATCCATAAGTATGATATTAATGATGAATATTCAGGCTTAGATTTACATAGTAAAATAAGTGAAATTGAAGATCTGAACAAAGCATTTATTGCAATGAGTCACCAGCTCAAAAACTCCATCAATAATCTTCTTACTATCCAGCAACAAGAAATGCATTCAAAAATGCTTGCCCTGCAATCTCAAATGAATCCACACTTCCTATATAACACGTTATCCGTTATTAGTGCAATGGCTGAAGAAAAAATGGATGATGAAATTGTAGAAATGTGTGCCAATATCTCGGATATCCTACGATATATTTCTTCTGATTCGTCACCACTTGTTCCATTAGAAGACGAACTTAATATTACAAAAAAATATCTAAACTGCTTCACATTCAGATATTCCGGAAAATTCTTTTATGATATACATATCCCCTCAAATCTAAAAAAAGTAAAAATTCCAAAATTATCGATTCAGCCGCTGGTTGAAAATGCGATTAAGTATATGGGTCAGGTTCCTCCACCCTGGAGAATTTCATTAAAGGGCTGGCATTCTGAATCAGGATTTAGAATCAATGTATCCGATAATGGGGGCGGATTTTCAAAAAAGAAATTAGAACAAATAAACAAAAAAATGAAACTAATCGATGAAAACAACACCTTACCAAACTTAAAGCTCGCTGGTATGGGTATTCTAAATATATATATACGGTTAAAACTATCGTATAAAGATATGGCCTATTTCACATTAGAAAACACTACCACTGGCGCATCAATTACTTTTGGTGCAAATCGTTTATCTAATAATTAAGAATGTTTGGAAAATAAAATGAACAACCAAAAATTATATACAGTCATTATAGCCGAAGATGAAAAACTAATTCTAAATAGCCTTGCCAAAAAAATCGATAACAGTAATATGGGCTTTAAAGTAGTAGGCCTAGCAGAAGACGGTTTAGAGGCATACAAATTAGTTAAACAGTATAATCCGCATGTTGTTTTTTCGGATATCAAAATGCCGCTATTAAGCGGATTAGAGCTTTATAAATTGATTTCTGAAAAATATCCTCATATTAAGAAAATTATATTGAGCGGTTATAGCGAATTCTCTTATGCTAAAGAAGCGATAAAACTAGATGTTAAAGAGTACCTTCTAAAACCAATAAAACCCGACCAGTTACTAAAAACTCTAGCCGACTTAAGAATCATTTTAGACAAAGAATTTGATGTTTTAAAGAGTACCCCTCTTGATCTAAAACGAGGTGGTAATTATACATCAGAACAAATCTCAGAGTTAGTCGAGAAATATATCATAGAAAATTATTCGCAAGATATTAATTTTGAATTCATTGCACAACATTTCGGGTTTAATTCAGTCTATCTAAGCCGGATATTTAAAAAGCACATTGGGAAAAATCCTTGTAAATATCTTATTTCCTTACGGTTAAATATGGCCAAACACTTGATATTAAACAGTCCCCAGCTCTCAATTAAAGAAATTGGCAAAATGGTCGGTTATCCTGATCAATTCTACTTCAGCAGAATTTTTAAAAAATACATGAATATAAGTCCCGGCAGTCTTAGAACAAGATAGCACTACTGACATTTCCCCAATAAATAGGGAAAAGGTTTTTACTTTCCCATCATGAGTGGTATAACAGCAAGGACTATACTAGAGGTGTAAAAGGCGATAACACCCCCATGCTTTACATGATATTGTTTCTGATAAACTCCCTTATAAGCTATGATCAGGGTCAGGCTATACAAGAAAAGAATAACCTATGATGAAGTAATAAATCAGATCAAGAAATAAAGCGGGGTACAGTTCAAACCCAGAATAGCGGATATTTTCCTGAATATAGTAGAATAAGAAAAATAAAAGACAAAGAAATTCTAATACTATGTCCTGTCATTACTCCCAATATAATTCATTCCTGATGGAATACTTCTTCCATGAATGCCCACCATTCCCCTTTCCTTCTGGTTTTAAGAGGTATTTGCATTGGTTCGCATAATTCCCACCACTTCTGGGTTATCGGATCTGCTGCCATTTTTTTCATGTCAGCTTCAAAATTATCACCTGTGTATTCAAAGTAACTAAAAAGAAACCCATCTTTGTGATATATGGAGTAGTTTATTATATTGCATTCTTTAATAGTTTTTGCAACTCCAGGCCAGACATCTGCATGTAGTTTCTTATACTCTTTAAGTTTCTCAGGCTTTACTTTTATAACTGAACCATATCTTACCATAACCTATTCCTTTATATTTTTTTGTACAAAGGCCCAAAATTCTTACATGCCCTGTAATCGGCACTTTCTCTGTTATTTGTCCCAAATCCGTTCCATGCAGAAGGCCTAAATATTTCTTTATCTTCAATATTATGCATATACACCGGGATTCTGAGTATGGAAGCAAGAGTTATAAGCAAGGCACCTATATGCCCATAGCTTACTGCACAGTGATTGGCTCCCCAATTATTCATAACTGAATATACATCAGTAAAGGCTCCCCTTCCATTAAGGCGGGGGGCAAACCAGGTCGTAGGCCAGGTGGGATCAGTTCTCTTGTCAAGGATACCATGCACTCTATCAGGCAGTTCTATAGTCTCTCCTTCTGCAATCTGTAAAACTGGGCCCAGCCCTTTTACAAGGTTTATTCTTGATATAGTAACAGGCATGCCACCCCTTGTCGTAAAGTCGGTTGAGAATCCACCTCCTCTAAAATATTCAAGGTTTGCAGGCCTGAACAGGGTGGTATTAATACATTTGTTAATCTCTTCTTCTGTTATCTCCCAGAAAGGTTTTATAGCAGGTTTCCCATCAATTTCCTGCTGCCCTGTTCCATCTAAGGCAGTAGAACCTGAATTTATTAGATGTATTATCCCCATTTCCGCCATACCTTCTAATTTATAACCAGTTACTCTTTTTACAGCCTCCGGACTCCAATAGGTTCTTACATCTGAAAATATCTGGGCGGTATTGGTAAGAAGGTGTCCAAATAACATCGATATTCCATTAAGACTGTCATTTTCAGTAGCCAGGATATAGGGGATGCGGTTACCATTCCAATCAAAGGAGCTATTAAGTATAGTCTCTGTAAAGTCTGCGTTTGGATAGTAATCTGTCCACTGTCTTTGACCCTGGAATCCTGCTACTATAGCATTATGGCCCAGAGATTCTTCGTAGTAACCCAGGTTTTTTAGCTTTTTATTTCCTATCATAAGATCCCTGCAGGCCAGAGTCATCTTTACTAAAAATTCCCAGTCGCTATCAAGATCTTTTCTTGTCTTTCTAGTGTTAGGACCATTTTCATCAGAGCCTTCTTTAAGATTGTCCTTAACCCAGTCCAGGGCTTTTTTGTATTCATCTCTATCATATATGTCAAGGTCTATCCTTCTTTTTACCTCTGTCATATCCACGTATTCAACCCGCATCCCAAGGTAGTCCTCAAAGAAGTTGGGATCTATTATAGAACCAGCTATTCCCATAGATACATTACCTATTGATAAATATGATCTGTCCTTTATCGTTGATACGACCAGTGCAGCTTTTACGAATGATAGAATTTTCTCTTTTACATCTTCAGGTATCGAATGGTCATTATTATCCTGCACGTCTCTACCATAGATGCTAAAAGCAGGTAGGCCCTTCTGGCTGTGAGCAGCCTGAACCGCTGCAAGATAAACTGCTCCAGGACGTTCAGTTCCGCTAAATCCCCATATAGCTTTGGGGATGTAAAGATTCATATCCATGGTTTCTGATCCATAACACCAGCAAGGAGTAACACTAAGACTAGCTCCCACTCCTTCCTTACTGAATTTCTCATCTGCTGCTCTTGCTTCAAAAACACCACCTATCGTAGTATCGGCAATAACACATTCTACTGGTTTGCCGTTAGGATATTTTAGTCTCTCCGAAATAAGTTTTGAAACAGATTTTGCCATTGCCATCGTCTGGTTTTCTAGAGATTCTCTTATACCTTCCATACGCCCATCAATTACTGGCCTGATACCAATTTTAGGGTAATTTTGTATTAAACTATTCATAATTATTTACTACTTTCTACTAAAAATTAATGTTTGGTAGATCTTCATATCTATTCTAATATCTTATTATTTAAAATCACTAACCAGTCAATTATCTAATTCAGAATTTAAATCTAATAAATTGAATTTCCTAAAATACTTATCCATCGCTTTTTCAATATTGCTTAGAACTATATTTTCACCATCAATTCCATTCACATTCAGATTCCTATAAAGCTCATTCCGGCTGTTTTTAACCTCAGGATTTGTCCATACATAACGTGAACTTGTCTTAACAATCCAATCTTTTCTGTCTTTTTTTAAGTTATCAAAATTTTTCTCACCATCCATTAGCCATTTCTTCCACCTTCCGGATTCAAATACTGCTTTTTCAAGAATCTTCATAATATTCGATTTAACACTTATCATATTTTTTTTGAATAATTCTTCCTCAGTTTGACTTAACCCGGCTAGTGCTTCGAATTCCATAACAGTAAATTCAGGACCCACATTAGCAGCCCCGACCCCACTTTTGACATAGCCTTTAAGGTTATTTACAAAATCAGTATAATGACCTTTTATATAGGACCCATATTTACCAGCAATACTTACTACTTCTTTTGCAGTTTCTGGGCTAAAATTAGAGGTATGAAGATCAGTCCCAACCTTTGCAACAACAAAAATAGGCCATACACCTTTTAGTCCTTTTCTTTCTAACCCTTCTTTTAGTAAATCTAAAAATTTTTTAAAGACATTAATGTCTACCAGCCCACCATGGACCTCTTCGGTGCCTACTTCATAAGAAATCGGCTTTAGCTTTTTTGCTTTTCTGTAAATTTCACTATGATATATTAACTCTATGGTTCTCTCGACAACTGTTTCTATTTTAATTGGATTATAAATATCTACTGTAGGGTCAACGTGTATTATATCATAACCCGCTGATATTGCTGCTTCAAAAGATTTTTTTGTCCAGGACATGGAACTATCTAAATCCCACTTCTCAATTGTCTGTCTGTCTTTTACCCACGGTCCTCCATGGTCAACACCTACTATAATCGGCCCTTTGTATATAATTCTATAAGATTCTTCCTTTATTTTTCTGATGAGGTCTTTAGGCGTCCATCCAGTATACCCACCATCAATATCTACCTGGTTTAAAGTAGCCACAAATAAAATAGGTGCATCAGCCCTTTTAGCTGCCCGAATAGCAGCTTTCAATACCGCTTCTGAATTAGGACATACAGCAAAAAGTGTAAAATTAGTTTTTTTGTCCTTAGCTAACTTTTTAAACAGGATTTCCAGCATAGGGATCTTCTTTTCTTCAGATTCTTTCCTTAGTTTACTTTCATCTATTCTTTTTTTAATTTCCATTCCTAACTCCTATTTAATTATGTTTTATAGTACTACGGACATTTTAAAGTCTTTCTTATGTAATACTTTTATACTAAACATTGATTATTAATTTACAATACTTTTCAGTATTTCTGGTAATCATATCGAATGCATCACTGATATTTTCGAGCCTAAACCTGTGAGTAATTAATGGTTTAGGATCAATCAAGTTTTTCTTTAGCATCTCAATGCCGCTTAACCATTCAATACCAGGAAATGGACTCGAGTAAGACATCCAGCTACCAACAATCTGCAATTCTTTCCTGGTAATAAGCTCGAAAGTCTTTCTGTTAAAACTGATATCATTGGCTGATGTTCCAACTAAAATAATACTTCCTCCTGCCTTTGCAATGTGTATAGCATCTTTTTTTGCAGTATTAGCGCCTGAAACTTCAAAAACTTCATCTACGCCATTATTGTCTATATTTGTTTTAATATAGCCATCAAGAGATTCATTAACCAGATTTACATTGTGAACAGAACCAATTTTATTGGCAATATTCAGTTTAAATTCATCTATATCTGCCACTACAACTTTATAGAAAGCCCTATCCTTAAGCAACTTAAATATTAAAAGCCCAATAGTGCCTGCACCAAATACAACAGCTGATTTTCCAAATTTTATTTCTGTTTTGTGAATGGCATGAATAGCTACAGTAATTGGTTCCAGAAAAGTATATTTCTCTATATCTTTATCATCAGGCAATTTTATTAAATTATTAAAATTTACTACAAGATATTCGCTTAAGGCTCCGTTTATTCTTGAACCAATAAAACTGTAATCAGTACATGAAGAATACATCCCTCTCTTGCAGAAATAACATTTATTACATGGAATAAGAGGTATAATCGCTACTTTATCTCCCTCTTTAAATATAGATTTAGCAGAAGCGCCATTTGATATTTTTTCAATTACTCCCACTGCCTCATGACCTAAAACAACCTTATCCCACTTTGGGTCGTTATCTTTTACCCGGGCAATATCAGACCCGCATATCCCCACATGCAAAATCCTTACCAAAACTCCATCTTCTGACAACTCGGGTTTCTTTATTGTCCCGCAAACCATCTTATTTGGACCCCGCCTCAATGCTGCTTTCATATCCACCATTTTTCAAACCTTCCTGTTAAACGATAATTGACAAAACCTGAACTTTAAATACATTCTAAATTGTGAAGTTCTAATACTAACCCTTCTATAAAATTTTTGTATTGTGAATAATATTTATCATACTTTTTGGTATTCCCTTTCCCCGGTTCAAAATCTATATCATATCTGCATACCATCTCTTTTGCCTGTTTGAAATCATTAAAAGCCCTGACTCCTATACCAGCGAGCATTGCAGATCCAACAGATGCACCACTATCATAATAAGACCGACTGATATTAATATTTAAAATATCTGACATCATTTGTAACCAGAATTTATTTTTACTTGCTCCCCCCGAGGTAATAGCTTTTGAATAATCTATATCCTTTGCAAGCATAAACTCCAAATTATACTTTAAACCATAAGAGCATCCTTCTAAAATTGATCGGAACATATCAATTTTTCGAGTAGATACTTTTAATCCCAGGAAGGCACCTTTTGTATTAAGGTCCGATCTGGGTGTTCTCATTCCAGACATAAAGGGTAAAAATATAAGGTTACCTGAACCTATTTTTGTCTTATGCATTTCCTCTTCTAATATATTGAGCAATTTCTCATCGGCGGTGTCTTCATTTATACCATATCTCTTATATATTTGATTTAAAAACCATTTAATAGACCCTCCTGCGCCATCAACACTTCCTGCAACAATATTAATATTTGGTATTGCACTGGGATAGGTCTGGAGATTTCTGTCATTTACTAATTTATTGGTAAGTACTGCAATATTAATAACTGATCCCATTTCAATAAAACAGCATCCTATATCTATACATCCTGAACCAAGCATTGTCGAAGCTACATCCAGAGTACCGGCAATAACAGGTATACCTTGGGGTAACCCTGAATCTTTTTTAAAATTCTTACTGGTCTTCCCTACAATTTCAGATGGTTTATATATCCTTGGCATTTTATTTTTATTTATGCCAAAATAGCTAAGCAATTCTTCAGACCATTCCCTTTTTCCCCTATCAAATATACCCGTCATTCCAGTCTGTGTATAATCCTGGGAATACTCTCCTGTTAGTCTTTGTATAATAAAACCATTTGCCGTCAGGAATTTATAAGTATTCCTGTAAATATCAATTTTATTATTTTTAATCCATGAAATTTGTGGTCCGGTATACGACGATTTTAAAGTGCTGCCCCCTAATTCATATGCCCTTTCCCCTTCTTTTGTATCTTTAAATGAGTTACAAATATCTAACGCTCTTTTATCCAGATACAATATCGCAGGATGTAGAACTTCACCATTCTTATCTACAGAAACTAAAGCATTCGATTGAGAGGATATACCAATTGCCAGTACCTTATTTCTTCCAAGTTCCAATTGAGGTAAAGAATCTTTCAGAAGATAAATCAGGGATTCATACCAGTCGTTTGGTTCCTGCTGTACAAAACTATTTGGGAGAAAACTTATTCCATATTCCTTCGAATTGTAATAAATTATTTTTCCTTTTTGATTTATTATTGAAATTTTTATTGCAGATGTTCCTACATCTATGCCTATTATATAATTATCTATATTGTTTTTATTTTTGGCTATTCCAGATTCAGGATTCATTTCGATCTTATAAAAATTGTATTTTTTTTACTTAAATAATCAAATCTTAACTTTCGATTAACCATTGGCTATGTATATATTTAAAATCTCGTGCAATTTTTTATTAATGTTTTATTTCTCCATCTAAATCCCAAAGATCTTCCCATGATTTTGCTCCCTCCCAAAGGAAAACCTGCCCTTTTATAAGGCGGCAATTTTTATCTATTCCTGCTATTTCCCTCATCTCTTCTTCGGTAAGCGGGTCTTTTACAGTGCTTTCAAGATTACTTAAATATTTATCTCTATGAATTGAAAAAGGAATTGGAATCTGCCCCCTCTGTACAGCCCATTTTACGCAAACAATTGCAGGATGTACATTATGCCTTTTGGCGATTTTTACTATCACGGGATCCTCAATATCCACTGTATCTTCTTCCGTTCTATCCCTTTCAGGACGTTTAGGAGACCCAATCGGACAAAAACCTATCGGTTGAATATTATTTTTGATACAGAAGTCAAAGAATTCCTGCTGCTGGAAGTGTGGGTGCAATTCCATTTCGTTACAGGCAGGCTTTATTTTAGCATCACGTAAAACCAGCTTTAACTTTGGTATTGTCATATTAGACGTCCCTATGTGCCTTACCAGTCCTTTTTCAACCAATTTCTCCATTTGAGTCCATGTTTTCATATAGTTTTCATGTATATATGGTTGTGCATTAGGGGCTCTTGAAGTAACATCGCAACCTGGTTCATGATAGTTAGGAAAGGGCCAGTGTATTAAATAAAGGTCTAGATAATCCAGTTTTAAATCTTTTAATGATTTTTCGCATGCTTTTAATACATCACCTTCACCGTGCATGTCATTCCAGACTTTGGAAGTTATCCACAGTTCTTCCCTTTCTATTCCACCTTTAATAACATCTTTTAAGGATTCTCCTATAAGATGTTCATTAAGGTAAACCGAGGCACAGTCTATATGTCTGTATCCTACTGATATTGCACCTTTTACAGCCTTCGCAATATCTTCACCGCTAAACCTGTCAGAACCAAATGTACCTAATCCGATAGCAGGAATTTCTGCGCCTGTATAAAGTTTTCTTTTTAAAACTTCTTCTGGATTAACTCCATCTTTAGCAACTTTGAACTCATCAACACTCATTTTTCTACCTTTCTATCATCTTAATATCATTAAATACAGGTTTAGCAAAAATTAAACAGCGTTTATACTATTATCTTTATATATAATCTTTCTTAATTATCAGTTTTATTATTTTTTAAAATTAAACTTAAATATAATTAGGAATCCCTCCTATTATAAATATCTTCGCCTTATAATAGGAGGATTCCTTAATCCACTACGACTGTAATAAACAGTTTATTTTAACTATACCAACACCTTCTGGATCATCAATCATACAGAAGTTGAGCTATATCAGGATCATCCATATTGGTAGAGTCATAGAATTTACAGCCTGTATCTACAAATTCTGAAACAGTTTCACCGTTCAATACTTTAACAGCAAGCTCGACAGCCAGGTAACCTATCATATATGGATCCTGTGTTATTGCACCAGTGAAGTAATTGCTCTTAATAGCAGCTTTCAGAGATGCACCTGCATCAAAGCCAATAACTACCAAATCCTTATATTTTCCAGTATCACGATCAAGGTCTGTGCCATCTGTTGTAGCAGCAATGACACCTTCAACAGAAGCTTGATTGGAGCAAAATATTGCTATAAGGTTATCCATAGCCAGAAGAGTCTGAGCGCCAGCTAGAGAGTCTGTTGGGCTTGTGGATGGTGGTACCATAACATATATAGTTACCACTGGTTCACCTGAGGTTGCAGCTTTCTCCCATTTAACATGACCTGTAATTTCTACTTGTCCCGGATAAAGAGTTTCACAAAGCTCGTACATCTTGTCAGCAAATCCTGTTGTACGACCAACAATGGAAGCTGATGTCGCATCCTGTGACTGTAAACCTATTACAACTGGATTATCTACTGATGCAGCTTCGATAGCAGCTTTAAATTTCTCGTTTTTAAACATTTCTTCAGCACCAAGTGCACCTGCTGCTTCATTATCAGTAGATGCAGTAGAGTAAATAGTACCTTCTGGAGCATTCGGAACTCCGGAGTCAAAACCTATAATCGGGATACCTTTATCTTTGGCACTATTCAACTGATCTGTTACAGATTCCGTATCAAGAACAGCAAGACATAATGCTGCTGGATTCTTGGCTATTGCAGCATTTATCATATCAACCTGAACAGCAATATCAGATTCAGTCGGAGGTCCTTCAAATGTCATCTCTACCCCATACTTATCTGCTGCGTCAACAGAACCTGCCATAACAGTCTGCCAGAACTGGTGCTGGAAGCCCTTTGATATTATGGCAATATAGGGCTTTTCCCCCGTTGCTGCTTCTTCAGCTGCTTCCTCTACTTCTTCAGCTGCTTCCTCTACCTCTTCAGTAACTTCTTCTGCTGCTTCTTCTGCTGCTCCACATCCTGCTAGAGCAAATGTTGATACCATTGATATACATGCTAACAACACTACTATCCACAATAATGATTTTTTCATCCTACATTACACTCCTTTCTTGTCTTACTTTTTTAAACTTGCTTTTTTTATACCTATTTATCACCCCCTTCATTTTCTTATTTTACATTCTCTTGTTTTTCAGAAAATCACTTTTTTACAAATAAATTGTTACTATAAAATATAATAATTACGATAAGATAAAAACGTTAAGATATTTATCGTTTATAAAAACAGTATTTTGCTATTTTTTTATTTAACGCTTTTCTTCCAAGCCTTTTCTTACTTCGCTTGCTTTTTTAATTCTGTAGTTATCAAGTACAACAGCTGCTATAACAACTATTCCGGTAAAAAATGTTTGCCACTGGCTTTGCATATTCATCGACATCAAGCCTTGCCTTAGTATACTCATAATATATACACCTATCAAAGTGCCTGATATTGTACCTATGCCACCAGTAAGCGACGTACCTCCTATGACGACGCCTGCTATTGCAAGTAATTCCATACCGCTACCAGATGCAGGTATAACAGATGAATAGGCAGCAACAAATAAAATTCCTCCAAGGCCAGCAAATAAACCTGATAGGGCATAAACAGCGAGTTTACATCTATCGACTGCTACACCGGAAAGAAGTGTTGCTTCTTCGTTGGAGCCTATTGAATATATATATCTTCCGAGGAGTGTTTTGCCAAGGATTAAAGATGCTATAACAATGAAAAGTGTCAGCCATAATGCTCCTATAGGGAAGCGGTTTGCAGTTTTATAAAAAACAAACTTAAACCATCCGTCAGGGTCAGTTATTGCTGGATAATGCACGGTCATTACCTTGGAGACAATTGCGCCTGTTCCCATTGATATCATCATTGTTCCTAGGGTCGCAACAAACGGTGGTATTTTGAGTTTTGAAACGAATATACCATTTAAAAGCCCAAAAAGTGTTCCAATAACTATTATAAGCACAAGTGCGCTACCAATAGGCCAATTCCATTTCTCCCAGGCAACACCTCCAATAAGTGCAGAGCATATCATCACAGTTCCTACAGATAGATCAATACCTCCTGTAATTATTACAAAAGTTTCACCTATCGCCAGAAATCCAATGTAATAAGACGCAGCAAGTATATTGACTAATGTTTCAAGTGATGCGAAATTACGTCCAAAGATCGCAAAAAATATATAAAGGATAACGAGTGCGCTCATCGCCAATATTTTTTGTAGACCGTCTGATTTTAAACTTAATGAAAGATTATTCTTTTTTACCATTGTTAACTAAATTGAATCTTTTATATTGGCTCTTATTTCTGTAAATCATTTATTTAAAAAGATAAAAATCTTAACGTTTTTATCTTATCGTGATAATATATCTTAAAATAAAAAAAGTTGTTTGTCAAACAAACAATCAAACATATTTAAAATCTGAAATTTTAAAAAGTGCTTGGTTATATTGACATATAATTTATCAGATGATAATGTATATTATCATCTTAACGTTCCTATAATAAAATATCTCAGAAAATATAAATAAAATATAAATTGTAAATTTAAAATAAGTATGGGAGATTTCTATGGTTGAAAATAATAAATATATCCTTGAAGCTATTGGAATAAAAAAGCACTTTGGTGGAGTTTATGCACTGGATAATGTCGACCTACAATTAAAACATAATGAGATATTAGGAATAGTCGGAGATAATGGTGCCGGTAAATCCACTTTGATAAAAATAATTAGTGGTGCCCTTAAAAGTGATGAAGGGGAAATATATTTTGAGGGCAAAAAGGTTAAAATCAATAATCCAAAAGACGCTCACAATCTCGGTATAGAAACAGTTTACCAGAATCTCGGTTTAGTGGATCTTCAAAATCCAACAGCTAATGTTTTTTTAGGACGTGAAATATGTTATGGCGGATTATTAAAGCTTTTCTATCTATTAAATAACAGGATGATGCTTAAAGAAACAGAAAGCCTAATGGATAGGCTTAATGTCAAATTAATCGATTTAAGAAAGCCTATAAAAGATTATTCTGGAGGGCAGCGTCAGGCAGTTGCCATTGGTAAAGCAGTATATTGGGGTAGCAAAGTAGTGATACTTGATGAGCCAACTGCTGCACTTGGAGTAAATGAATCAAGAAAAGCACTGGAATTAATAAAGTTACTGAAAGAAAAATCAAATATTTCAATCATAATTATCAGCCATAATATGCAACATGTATTTAGTATTGTTGATAGAATTATGGTTTTGAGAAGAGGCAAATTAATAACTGTTCAAAATGTTCATGATGTTACTGCAAATGATATTATAAAATATATTACAGGCGCAGAAAAAGTTATTGAAAGAGTGTAATTGAAGTATCTTTATTCTTTAATAGAGTAAGTATTACCTTGACAAATCAAAAAAGCTTTTTATTAAGGTGTTGGCTGTTTTATTATTTTTTTCGTAGAAGCTCTTATGATTAATTCTGTATTCAAAATCTTTCTTATCGGTGTTTTTTCTACATCTTTATCACTTTTAATTTCATTGATCATCATTTCCATAGCAGTTGACCCAATCTCGTACACCGGTTGGCTGATTACTGTAATAGGCGGGCTAAAAAGTTGGGTTAAATCAGAATCATCAAAAGCTACTAATCCAATATCTTCAGGTACTTTTAATCCCATTTGTTTAATTACAGTCAAAATACCCTTAGTAATCTCTAGATTTGTAGAAAATATTGCATCTGGTTTATTCCTACCCTCCAATAGCTCTATTGATAAATTTATGCCAGTATCTCTCTTAAAATCTCCGATTTTTATTAAATCAATATTTTCTTCTAAATTAGCTTCCCTTAAAGCTCTCAGGTAACCATTAAGCCTCTCTTTACCAGTAGTTATATCCAAACTACCATTTACAATCCCTATTCTCCTGTAACCCTGGTCTATTAAATGTTTTACTGCTTTATATGAACCACTTTCATTATCCACTACTACTTCATTGCATTTAATACCATCTATTAATCTATCAATAAAGACAATCTTTATTCCTGACTCAATGATTTCTCTTATATAATCACCATTTTTACAAGTCGGGGTTAATATAATCCCTTCTACCCTGGAAGATTCTAATACCTTTATATATTCAAGTTCCTTTTGAGGGTCATCGTCTCCATTACACAGGATAGTGCTGAAATCGTATTTTCTTGCAGTATCTTCTACAGATTTTGCAATCACGGAGTAAAAATGTGAAAGGATGTCACCAACGATGAGCCCTACAGTATTTGTTTTTCTTTTCCTTAAACTTCTAGCTATAAGATTTGGTTTATATCTAAGCTCTTTTATTGCTTCTTCAATTTTTTTAGCAGTTTCTTTATTAACCGGAGCTGATTTATTTAAATATGCTGACACTGTTGTAGCCGATACCCCAGCTCTACCTGCAACATCTTTTATGCTAACACTCATTTTTATGAATTATTCAATAGTAAAAACATAGTCTTAACGATTTTATATTTTAGATTAAGATAAAATAACTTACTTGTCAAACATAATTTATCTGATAACATCAAGTCTCAGCAATTAATCACCTAAAAATAATTACCTAGAAATCCTGAGATATTGGGTTTTAAACAGTCTTTTTTTTAAAAAAACAACTTCTCTTTGAAAAACTATTTGAAAATGAATACACCACCTCTATCTATTTCATATTATCTCGAAAAACTAAAAACTGGAGTTCTATAATAATTCTAAACAAAATCTCGCCGCTCTTTTTAACTTAAAATCCTATTTAAATTGCCGCATCATTTTTTTGCTATGCTCTTCCTATCCATAATCTCTGTCGGAAGTACAATATTCTTATTTTCTATACTCTTACCTTCTATTATATCCAATAACATATTAATTGCAGTAGCGCCCATTTGTTTTTTAGGCTGTTTTACCGTAGTTAAAAGAGGGTCGGTATAAAGGCTCATTAATATGTTATCAAATCCCATTACTGATATTTCTTCGGGAATTTTAATATTTAACTCTTTTAGTGCCCTTATTACGCCAAGGGCTATGAAGTCAGATGCATTTAAAATTACGCCTGGAATTTTTTTACCGTCAATAATTTTCTTAACCGCCTCCCGTGAGCCCTCGAGTTCATTTAATCTTAGAGCCTCACTTATTATCACTATATCGGGATCATAAATAAGCCCGTTATCCTTAAGCCCTCTGCAGTAACCTTTAAATCTCTTTTCCACAGTTGTTTGATTATCATAAGTATACGAGATATATCCAATCTTTTTATGTCCCATCTTATATAAGAAATTAACAGCCTTCCTCATTGCTTCAAAGTTATCTATTAAAACAGACGGGACTTTACTGTCTTCTAATTCCCTGTCTACAACCACAACTGGAACCCTGTCATCATTTAATGATTTTATATGCTCAAAGCTATTGTAACCTGAAATAAAAAGAAAGCCGTCAACAAATTGCTGTTTTAAAACTTCTATGCTCCTCTTCTCTTCCAGAACATCGTAATAACTGCATGTAAGCAGGACACTATATTTCCGCTGTTTTGCAATTTCCTCAACGCCTTTTATTACCTGTGCAAAAAACTGATTTGATATATCAGGAACAATAACGGCAACTGTACGCGTACTTCTAGTCTTAAGCCCCCTTGCTATTATATTTGGCATATAATTTAAATTGCTGGCAACTCCGAGAATTTTTTCTTTTGTTTCCTTTTTTACATATCTTGAATCATTTAAGGCATTGGAAACCGTGGATATCGACACCCCGGCTTTTTTTGCAACGTCTTTAATTGAAGTTATCTTTTTCTTCTTCTTCAATTCTCAATCTCCTTTTTATGAAATTATATTTCATATTCTATAAAACGATTTTATATTTTATTTTAATCTAAGTCATAAAATAAAGAAGGATAATTCCTATAAAACTTCCAGCTATCATTTAGCCAGTTTTCTTCTTAACAGCCTGATAATCCTGTATTTTAAATTTATGAACTTTATTCTAAATCTCATGAATGGATTGTTTCCGCATCTTATGAGGGAGTCTTTTGCAGCAAACTTTACAACCACGTCCCTGCCACATTTAAGGCTTAGATATCTTTTATGTTCATTTATCCATATATAAAGGTCTGTTTCGGTTCTACCCGGAAATTTTTCCAGCAAGCAACAACCTTTAATTATTTCAATAGCAGGAAGGTATATATCATCATACCAGATAAGAGAAGACTGCTTGAAGTCTATAAGCTCTTCATCAATTTTTTTATCTTCGTTTAACTGTACCATCAACTTATTTATCTGTCCCAGCAGGAAATCGTATTGACCCGGTGCAGTTATTTTTATATCAATATTATGCCTTTTTTCCTCCAGACCGGTTTTATCAAAAAACCTCTTTCTTTCAGCTAGAATGAATATTTCACCTGGGTTCATATCACGTTTAAGAGGTAATTCGGTTAAAAATTCCGTTACTTCAGCATCAATATATTTAACCCCTGTCTTTTTTGATACACTCACCCTGTGATTTCCATCGAGAACAAAATACATCTCCCCTACTTTATAAAGCCTGACCGGAGGTAAAATAACATCACTGGCAATCAGGTTATGTATTTTTGCCCACCTCTGTTGAAGATGTTCCTTTTTAGGAAGAAAATATCTGTCAAAATCCCTGTATCGATCAAGACTCCCAACTATATCATCCACTTTTACTGTCCTGATTCCCAGATATCTCTGTTTGTAAAGACTGAATTCTCTTTTTATTCTTTCAAAGGACAGCAGTTCGTTATTTCTACCAATAAGAAAATATTTAAGGTCGTTCAAAAGGGACTTAAACCTGGCATTTTCAAATTCTTTTATTGAGATATTGTAAGGTGTCCTTTTTTTTTTCATCTGGCTCCCAATAATTAATAACAGGGTTAAATATTATATTAAAAACAATTATAATACTTATAATTACAAATAGGGTTAAATTTCAATTATCTTATACCCATAAGCATTTATTACTTTAGTGCTGTTTACCACAGTTAACCAGTTGTTTTCAGTTCCATAGGTATGTATGTGCCCATGAATTAAATATTTCGGTTTATATTTAACTATAAAATTATTAAAACAATCAAAACCCCTGTGGCATAAATCTTCCCCGTCATGGATACCTCTGGGCGGCGCATGGGTTACGAGGATATCTATATACCTTTTCTTAAATATTTTGTTAATGTATAATCGGGGTTCCATCATTCGGATCTTCCATCTCATCTGTGATTCAGTATACTGATAAATGCCGTTGCTGTATTTAATTGAGCCCTCCAGACCCATCAAAAGCAAATTATTATATTCAACTATTTTCTGGTCAAGATTAATACATCCCTCGGGGATACCTGATCTTACGCCCTTTTCTGTATAAATTTTTCTTCCGTCATGATTTCCCATAACATAAAATAATGGCTTATTAAGTGAAGTTACAATAAACTCCAGATAATATGCAGGCAGGTCTCCGCTAGAGATGATAAAATCAATATCACTCATACGCTCTGTAATCAAATTACTGTATATGTGTTCAATTACTTTATCGCTTATTAATAATACCTTCATATATCCGGGTAAAATAATTAAATGCCCCTACAGGCTTTATAACTATATCATAAATATTTTAACAAATGATCAAATTATTTAAAAAAAGAAATAAATTATTTCCAGTTTAAAAAAATATCATATGCCCATCATAAGTTCTGTATAATAAAATAGAAATATGGTAATATCTTTTACTTGAAATATAAGTTATAGTTTATAAGTTGAGAAAAAATAATTAATAATTTTTGAATTAAGGCTTATAGCAAAACACTAAAGTCTAGATTCTCAGGATTTATCCAGTTAATTAATAATAAAAAACATTTTTTTATCCTGTGTCAACATTAAGAAAAAAACATAAAAAGAAGAATATTTCCAGGGTGATAATAGCAAT
>Ga0307421_1000214_pt1 | contig 37239 bp, 35 predicted proteins | sample SalMarWE160270MG_FD_202163 | JGI IMG/M metagenome (GOLD analysis project Ga0307421, IMG submission 202163) | Salt marsh sediment microbial communities from the Plum Island Ecosystem LTER, Massachusetts, United States - WE1602-70 | ecosystem: Environmental > Aquatic > Marine > Intertidal zone >... | reverse complement strand
TCGGCTTCGTATAGAAGGAGCCCAGGCTCTCATCGACATGCCGACGGTCGACCCCCGGATCCAGCCAGACATCGGCGGTAATGCCTCGGTACAGCACACGGTCGTAGAGATCGGCCGGAGTCACTCGGACTACCACCTGGCCGTCGGGCCGGGTTGATATGCGGTGACGCGGGATCGGCACCCTTCCACGACGCTGAATTCCCCGGAGAGTGTCGATGAGGAATCTGATCAGACGCAGCTGGGTGATCGGGCCGGATATCCAGTCCTCACCTCCGTAGCGTGCATCGACCCCCTTGGCGGCCACGGCCTCGGCTACAAGCGCCGGTGCCGTCTCCGCCGTCTTCCTCGCCGCCTCCTGCAGGTAGGCGATGCGGTCGTCGATGCCCAGATCCAGCCACGGCCGCGCCCTCTTCCGGAGTCCTTGCAGGGCGCGGTCGAGCAGGTATCTAGACGTCGGCTCCCTTGCTTCTGGCAACAGCACCCTCCGCGGCGACGATCCCGGATGATACGCGCCCGAGCGTCAGCACGAATGCCGCCGAGGGCACGCCTGATGCAGCGAACGACCACAATGCAGTCCATGGCAACGCCGCACGTCGTTGTTAGAGGAGGCAATCCCGATTTCCTCGACCTGCCTTGGGATCTATCGCTGGGCGATTGGCAACACCCGCGCCGGCTGCTTCTGCCCAAAGGCATCTCCCGCCACGAAGTGCAGTTCTACGGATACGAGGCCGGTACCTACGCCATCAAGGAGCTTCCCCTGAAGCCGGCACGGCACGAATACGCGGTGCTCCGTGAACTCGAGACCATGGACGCTCCGGCAGTGAAGCCGGTCGGCCTGGTGGAGCGGCCCTGGGTCGATCCCCAATCCGAGGGCGCCGCCGCAGTCATCACCCGCTACCTGGATTACTCATTCTCCTACCGGGAGCTGCTATCCGGACCGGGGTTTGGGGAGCGGCGCAATCAGATGCTCGACGCCTTCGCCAGTCTCCTCGTCGAGCTGCATCTGATCGGCTGCTACTGGGGCGATTGTTCACTCTCCAACGTGCTCTACCGCTACGACGCCGATGCCATCGAAGTCACCATGGTCGACGCCGAGACCTCCGAGATTCATCCATCGCTGACCGGCGGCCAGCGGGAGAACGACATCGAGATCATGGTCACCAACGTCGCCGGCGGCATGTCCGACATCGCCGCCTCCCAGGGAAAAGATCTGGAACAGGCCGACATCACCCTCGGGGAGGACATCGCCGCCCGCTACCGGTCGCTGTGGGACGAAGTCACCAGCGCACCGGCGATAGGCCTCAACGAGCAGTACCTCATTACCGAGCGCATCAACCGTCTCAACGAGCTCGGCTTCGAGATCACCGACCTCGAGCTGGTCCCCGACGCCGACGCCCACCGGCTCCGCACGCATATCACGGTGGCCGGGCGCAACTACCACAGTCGCCGGCTCCGCGAGCTGACCGGCGTCGAGGCGGCGGAGAACCAGGCCCGTCAGATCCTCTCCGATCTTCGTTACTACGAAGCGGCCCAGGGCAGGCTGACGGCGACGCAGAAGTCGGTGGCCGCGGTGCGGTGGCGGGTTGAGGTATTCGAGCCTCTGCTCGAACGGCTTCGGGACCCGGAAGATCGTCGCACCGAAGATCCGGTGCAGGCCTACACCGATTTCCTCCACCACCGCTATCTGATGTCGACCGACGCCGGCCGCGACATCCCCAACGAAGAGGCCTACGCACGCTGGCTGGCCGCCGGCCAGCCCGGCTATCCGGCGGCCTGAACCTCAAGGCGGCACCAAGGGCAGCCGATGCTCCCCGCATGGTAACGCGGTCCATGATTGAGCCTGAACATGATGCTGCGGCCGACACGGCAGACGCGCTGCAGACGGCCACCGCCTCGGTCGCTCTCGAGCTTCCCCGGCTCGCCGACCCTCCCCCAGACTGGACCATCCTCACCAACGTGATCGTGGGAGGCAGCACCGTTCCCTGTGTTGTGGTGGGACCCAATGGGGTGTTCACGATCGAGATCGATCCCGACCCGACCCTCTGTGCCCTGCGGCCCGACGGTGTTTGGCGACACGGGCAGCGGGTACGGGAGCCGGTGAAGCGTGCCCTGCACAGCGCCTTCAACCTCCGCCGAGCGCTGGCCCGCGCCGGAATCGACGTGTTCCCCTATCCGATGCTTGCCGCCGCCGGTGCTGAGGGCCGGCTGGGAAGACTGCAGGTGCTGCCGCCGGAGCGGATCGCCGAGGCCGTGTGGGGCCATCCCGGCCTTCCGCTGGCCCGCTCGCAGCGCCGCCGGGCCGTGGCCGCGATCTCTCATCCCTCCTCGGCCTGAGCCGGCTCCGATCTCCTACAACGATCCACCCCGCCGGGTGAAGCCGTCTTCAATCAGCGGCCGCCCCGCTTGACCCCGCCGTACTTCATGCGGGTGTCCTCCATACGAGCTATCGGGGTATCTTCTTCTGCGTCCCGTAATCCGCAATCAACCAGTTCTCCAACAAAAAGCGTGTGGGTGCCGCAGTCGACCTGCCGCCACACACGACACTCGATGAAGGCCACCGCCTCCTCAAAGATCGGAGCTCCGGTGACGCCGGCACGCACCGGGTGGCCATTCAGGGTGTTGCCCTCGCGCTGCGCCGGTTTCGAGAACTTGACGAACGGTCTGGTGTCATCCCGATTCCACAGATTCACCGAAAACGACCCGGTCGCGGCAATGAGCCGGTGGGTCAGCGACTTCGTGTCCACGGCGACGGCTACCAGGACCGGTTCCACGGCGACCTGGGTCACCCAGCTCGCCGTCATCCCATTCCAGATGTCGCCGTCGGCGGCCCCGATCAGGCAGAGCACATTGGGAATCCTCCACAAGACCTTGTTGGCGATCTCATCGGGAGCCGTCATTCGAGCCTCCGGGACAAGAGAGCCGAGCGTACTCGGGGCGGTGTCGATAGTCTGGCGGTGTGCGAATCCTCATCGCGACCGCAGGCGTGCTGAGTCCCGATCCCGTTGCCCGTTTCGTCGCCCGCCTCGCCAACAAGGAGGCAGCGGTCTCGGTGATCACCGTCATCCAGGTGCCTCGATCCTTTCTCGAGGACCTCCGCTCCGAGACCTGGCATCCCCTCAGCGAAGATGGACCAGCCGGTGCCGGCTGGTCCAAAGAGGAGGACGCTCTAATCACCCGCTACGTCGAGGAGCGAGGCCATCGCATCACCGAGCCGCTACTCAACGCACTGAAGGCGGCCGGAGTCGAGGCCGGCGAGAAACACCTGGAGGGCGAGGACCCCGCCGAGACGATCATCGCTGCTGCCACCGAGATGGACGCGGACCTTGTCATCCTGGGTGCCACCAAACACCTCTTCGAGGATTGGGAAAGCGTCTCTGCACGTGTCCTGCGCGATATCTCCCGTTCCGTCCTCGTCGTTCCGGCTCAGCCCCGGCCCGATCCCGAGGAGATCCTGGGCTGAGGGCGTCCTCGACCCTTCGCCAACACCACTCGGCGCGTAGAGTCTGGGTATGACCGAATTCACGGTGCACCTCGCCAACCGGCCCGGCATGCTGGCCATGCTCACCGAGCAGATCTCTGCCGCCGGCATCCACATCGAAGCGCTTGCCGCGTACAGCGTGGGTGATGAAGGCGTGGCGCGAATGATGGTCGATGATGCCTCCACCACTCGAGCCGTTCTCGAGCGCGCCGATCTCACCTTCGATCAACGCGAGGTGCTGGTGACCGTGCTCCCACACCAGGCCAAAGCCATGGCCACCATGGCTCGGCGGCTCGCCGACGCCGGCGTCAACATCGAGGCCATCTACCTGCTCAACTCCTCGGTCAGAGGGCTCGAGTTCGCCGTTGCCGTCGATGAGCTTGGTGCCGCCCGCGAGCAGATGGCAACGTCCTAGGCGTTTCCACCGGCCGCATCGACGGAATCTTCAAGAACGCCGTGAGGCCGAGGCTGCGGCGCGGTGTTCCAGCTCGTCGTCGAGTGGCGTCAGGGCCGCGGCGTCCCCGTAGCGGCGCTCCAGCGCGAGCCTCAAGAGCCCGTCGGCGAACGCCGGGTTCTTCGGCAACAGCGAGCCGTGCAGGTACGTCCCAAAACAATTGACCACCCTGGCCCCTTCCTCGCCGGTTCGCTCGTTGTTGCCAAACCCCTTTTTGACCCGCCCCAGGGACTCCTGTCCGGCATCGAGAAAGGTGCGCCCGGAGTGGTTCTCGAAACCAACAAGATCACCCCAGGGCGAATCGACGACGACGTTGCCGATCATGCGCTTGCTGCCCCCGATGGTTTCCATGGCGAAGACCCCAATGCCGGGTATCTCGGTGCCGTCCCTGGTCAGGAACCTCCGCCCAAACAGCTGGTAGGTGCCACAGATGGTCAAGAAGACCGTCCCCTGCTCCACCGCCTCGGCGATGGCGCCGGCGCGCCGCTGGAGGTCGTCGGCCACCTCGAGCTGCGAACGATCTTGCCCGCCACCCGCGAAGACGATGTCGGCCTCGGCGAAGTCGTAGGCGACGGTGGTGGGCACCGGGTCCACTCGAACATCCAGGCCGCGCCATTGGAGACGCCTGGTGAGAGCGATTACGTTGCCGGTGTCGCCGTAGATGTTCATCTCCAGTGGGTACAGGTGGGCAATGACCAGGCCGTTCACGTCCACGCCTCCCGCTTTCGGGTACCGGGCAGAAGCATCGAGTGAAGGCGCAGCATGGCGGTGTAGGTGGGCACCAGAATCACGGTCTCCCCTTCGGAGGCAGAAGCGACCAGACGCTCCAGCGCCGCGGACAGGTCGGGCTCGCTCCAGGCCTCTATGCCGGCGTATTTGAGGCGAAGCCCCATGTCGTAGGCCCGTATCCCGCTGGTGCCGAAACGGTGCCCGCATCCGGCCAGGTCCTCGAGCCGAGCATCCCACAGCCAGGACACGTCGTGGCCATCAGCGTCGAGGTCATTGATGGCTACGAGCACTGAAGATTCGCCCACCTCGCCCAGCAGCCGGATGATCTGATTGAAGCCGGCCGGGTTCTTCACCAGCAGCAGCCGAACCCTCCGGCCGCGGTGCTCGATCACCTGTCCCCGCCCAAAGGCAGGCCGGATGGCCTCCAATGCGGCCTGGGCCCGGTCGAGACCGGCCCCGTACTCGAGACCGGCAAGCAGGGCGGCGGCGGCGTTGTACCCGTTGTAGGTGCCGGGAACCTGTAGGTGCATCTCGAGCCGATCACCACCCATTCCGAGCTCAACCCGTTCCCCGTAGCCCTCGGCCTCGGCGCTCTCGAGACGGACCTGCAGCGCGGGCTGCGGGCCGCTCTCCTCCTCGGCTCCATAGAGGTTCGAATCCGCCGGCATCAGGCGACGCACCTGGGGAGCGGCGCCGAAAAAACGCGTCTCGGTGCCGGCATCGGCCATCTCGGCCACAAGCGGGTCGTCGGCGTTCAGCACGGCGAGGTCGGCGTGCCGCAGAGCCGCCGCCACGTGCTCGGCGGTGGTAGCCAGCTCGCCGAAACGATCGAGCTGGTCTCTCGCCAGATTGGTGACGACGACCAGATGAGGTGACAGCCGGGGCGAGAGGGTGCGCACCGCGGCCTCGTCGACCTCGAAGACGGCAATGTCGGCTTCGATACGACCTCTCCACGAAGCGGCACGCATCAGGTGGGTGGCGACGCCGCGGGCGAGGTTGGACCCGGTTGGGTTGGTCACCACCGACAGCCCTTCCGCCTCCAGGATGCCGACGAGCATCTTGGTTGTGGTCGTCTTGCCGTTCGTTCCGGTGACGATCACCACACCACGGCTCAGGCCGACGGCGAGCTTCTCGATGGTGCAGGGATCGATCTTCTCAGCAATGAGCCCTGGGATGGCCGAGCCGCCCCGGCCGAGGAACTGGCTCAGCCGTCCGGCGGCGCGCCCGATCGCCATGGCAAACACGAGGCGAAGCACGGGCGGAGCCTACCAACGCCCCAATACGATGGGAGGGCCCGCGAGCCCTCCCATCGCTGCAGGTTGGCCTCAGGCGCCGGGCCCGCCGCCGTTGCCCTCGGGCGCCGGTTCGGACCCCTCTGGGCCGTGGGGAAAACGGCCGCGCGGTTGGTCCAGGGGACGCTCGAAGATGGTGCTGACGGCGGAGGTTATGGCGTTCGTGGCCTGTTCCAGGGCCTCGGCCTTCTGCTCCTCGGTGATCCTGCCGGCGGCGACGGCTTCAGTGAGCCGTGCCTCGACGATGCCGACGAAGTATGCGATCAGCTCCTCGCCGCTCGAGCCGTTGGCCTCGGCGATTTCTTCAAGGGTCGCGCCCTCACGCAGCGACCCGACGATCTCCGGCACGGAGAGGCCGAGGAACTCTGCCGTTCCCCGCACGAACTGCACCGCATGGTGAGCGGGCCCGCCGGGCCGCAGGTGGCTCTTGTCCACGGCGGCGGTGATGACATCGGTGGCCTTCTCCAGGGCCTCGGCCTTCTTCTCCTCGGTGATCTTCCCCGCGACAACGGCCTGGGTGAGCCGCTCCTCGACGATACCGACGAGATAAGCGATCAGCTCCTCGCCGCTCGAGCCGTTGGCCTCGGCGATCTCAGCAAGGGTCGCGCCCTCGCGCAACACCTCGATAATCTCCTCCGGGGTGAGCCCGAGGAACTCGGCCGCTCCGCTCACCACATGCACGGCCTGCTCCCACCGCTGCCCGGGGAGCCCAACTAGGTGCTCGGCAATTGCCTCTGCCTGCTCCTGGGTGATGGTGCCGTCCTCGACCAGCGGAGCGAGACTCTCGAGAAGGCCGGCGTAGGCAGCGCCATCATGGGGGCCCTCGGCGACGGGCTCGTCGGCCGGGGTTTCTTCGGTCTCGGCCAGAGCGATCCCGGTGGTAACCATTGCGACGGCCACCAAAACGATGATGCCGAGCTTGATGGTCTGCTTCACATCTCCTCCTGTATCCGTGTGAACCCATGGTCGGACGGCCCTGTTCGAGATCGGTAAGGCGCAGTTGAAACTTTTCGTCGCTTACTCGGGCACAGACGTTGTCGCTGAAGGAGTCAGGTAGGCGAAGATGCTCAGCTCGGACATCGACTCGGCCATGGTGAAACAGGCGTTCTCGCTGATGCCGGTGCGGCAGAAGAGCGTGTACTCATACATCCCCGAGGCCCAGGTCAGTTGCCGGCCCTCGGCATCCCAGAAGCTGCTGATGCCGCCGTCCCCGCCGCCGGGGCCGGTGACGAGCCCCACCCAGAGCACGACCAGCTGGCCTTCGCTGCGAGGCACCGTATACGGCTCGGCCGACCAGAGCCCGAATGCTGCCGCCGCCGAGACTCCAAGCGTGCCCGTCTGCAGATCGAAGACGAGCTGGCTGGACACGTGCGTGACCGTGCTGGGAACGAGACGCGGGAATTCCACACCGGGCAGGGCGGCGGCGATCTCGTCCCGGCTCGACTGAACGTAGGGATTCACCCCGTCACTGCGAAGCCAAACCTGCTGAATGACCTGCTCGGCAGTGAGCCCATCGACGGGTGAGCCGGCAGCGTCGTTCATCCAGATCATGTCCCCGCTGACACCGGCGAGGCTCAGCCCTGATGCCCCGGCCGCCACGGTCGTCGTCACCGGAGGCACCGTCGGGTCGCCGTGAACGATGCGCTCTGATATCTCCCCCACGCCGCTGAGGGCGTCGCCGCACGCCGCCGTGACAAGGGCGCAAGCGATGATGGGAACAAAGCGGCGTAGCGTCATATGGCTGCCGGGCGCAGCTGCGCCCTCCTCGGGATTATCGTCCACCGGCCGGGATCCGCCAGCCATATCCGCCCCGGCCGGCACAGGCCGGCGCCTGCGATCCCGATGCGAATACCCAGCGCCCCTCACGGCCGATAGCCTGTTGGCCATGCGTGTGCTCATCGTCAACGGACCCAACCTGAATCTCCTCGGCGCCCGACGCCCCGACGTCTACGGCGAAACCACACTCGGCGAGCTCGAGGATCTCTGCCGGCGCTGGGGCGAGGATCTCGGTATCGCCGTCGAGACGTTCCAATCGAATCACGAGGGCGCCATCATCGATCGCTTGCACGAGACCATCGGGACCGCCGGCGGCGTTGTGATCAACCCAGGGGCCCTCACCCACTACTCGTACGCCTTGCACGATGCCATCGAGGCCATTGGGATTCCCGTCGTCGAGGTGCACATCTCGGACGTCTCCTCGCGAGAACCGTGGAGGGCCGAATCGGTGGTGTCACCAGTCTGTGTCGCCACCATCTCCGGCCACGGCATCGATGGGTACCGGCAGGCTCTTGAGCACTTGGCCGGGTTAGAGCCCTAAGACCCGGCCACGAAGGAGCGCCAGCGCTCGAGCCCGTCGGCGATGTCCTCGTCCGACATGGCAAAGGTGAGCCGGGCGTATCCGGGTGTGCCGAATGCCTCTCCCGGCACCACGGCGATCTTGGCCTGGTGGAGCAGCAGCTCCGCCAGCTCCAGTGAGGTGGCCGCGCCACTCTCGTTTCCCAGCAGTCCTTCCACCGAAGGGAAGGCATAGAAGGCTCCCTCGGGCTCGATGACCTCAACTCCCGGGATCTCCCCGAGCATTCGACACATGAGAAGGCGCCGGCGATCGAACGCTGCGTGCATCTCCTCGAAAGCATCGAGTGGGCCGTTGAGGGCGGCCAGCGCCGCCGCCTGGGCCACGTTGGCCACGTTCGAAGTGGCGTGTGATTGAAAACGCGATGCGGCGCTCGCCACATCCGGGGGACCGACCAGCCAGCCCACCCGCCACCCGGTCATGGCGTAGGTTTTGGCCACCCCGCTGACGATCACCGTGTGTTCGATCGCCTCGGGCACTGCGGAGGCGATCGAGGAGAAGGCAGCATCGCCGTAGACGAGCTTTTCGTATATCTCATCGGTCAGCACCCAGATGCCCCGCTCGGCGGCCCAGCGGGCGATCTCGGCGACCTCCCCGGCCGGGTAGACCGCACCGGTCGGGTTGGAGGGTGACACGAAGATGAGCAACTTGGTACGTTCGGTATACGCCGCCTCGAGTTGGTCGACCGAGACTCGGAATCCAGACGACATGGTGGTAGACACGGGAACGGCCACCCCGCCGGCCAGGGCGACGGCCTCCGGGTAGGTCACCCAGTAGGGGGCCGGCAGCAGCACCTCGTCGCCGGGGTCGACCAGCGCAGCACAGGCCAGGAACACGGCGCCCTTTCCCCCGTTGGTGATGACGACGTTGGCGGCCTCCACATCGACGCCGGAATCATGTTTGGTCTTCCGGGCCACTGCCTCGCGCAGTTCGGGCAGGCCAGCCACCGGGGTGTACTTGTGGAACCGGGGCTCGGCACAGGCCAAACGCGCCGCCTCGACAATGTGACCCGGCGTGGGAAAGTCCGGCTCCCCGGCACCAAAGCCGATGACGTTGTGCCCCTGGGCCCGCAGCTCCTTGGCCTTGGCCGTGATGGCCTGTGTAGCCGACTCGCTGATGGCCTGCAGGCGCTTCGATACCCCGCCCATTGAATCTCTCCGTTTTCGTGGTCGTCGTCGCGGCGGATAGGTTATAGGCACTATGAGCAACATGAACCTGCCCCCGGATTTGATTCCCGCCGACGGCCGCTTTGGCAGCGGGCCGTCGAAGGTCCGCGTCGAGGCCCTCGCCGCCCTCGCCGAGACCGGCAACCGCTACCTGGGCACCAGCCACCGACGTGATGGCGTGCGCTCTGTGGTGCGCCGAGTGCGTGGTGGCCTGGCCGAGCTGTTCTCTCTTCCCGACGGATACGAGGTCCTCCTCGGCAACGGGGGCGCCTCTGCCGTTTGGGACGCGGCCGTCTTCAGGCTCATCGAACGCCGCAGCGCTCACGCCGTCTGCGGCGAGTTCTCCGGGCGGTTTGCCGCCATCTCGGCGTCGGCGCCGCACCTCGAAGACCCCATCGTGGTCGAGTCGCCGCCCGGCACCTACCCCGACCTCTACCCGCACCCCGATGTCGATCTGTACGCACTCACCCACTGTGAGACCTCCACCGGAGTGATGATGCCGATCATTCGGCCTGCCTCATCCGGATTGGTTGCCGTCGACGCCACCTCGGCGGCGGGCGCCCTGAGCGTCGACTGCGCCGAGTTCGACGCCTACTACTTCTCGCCGCAGAAGGTCTTCGGTGCCGAGGGTGGCCTGTGGGCGATGTTGTGCTCCCCCGCCGCACTCGAACGTATCGATTCGCTGGCGGCCACACGATGGGCGCCTCCGTCGATAGACCTCGCAGTCTCACTGCAGAATTCACGCAAGGACCAGACGCTGAACACGCCGGCTCTGGCCACGCTATTCCTCTTCGCCGACCAGGTGGAGTGGCTGCTGGGCCGGGGCGGCATCGAGTGGGCCCAGCAGCGGTGCCGCATCTCATCGGAGACCGTGTACGGCTGGGCCGAGGCCAGCGATTACGCCAAGCCGTATGTCGACGACGCGGCCAAACGCAGCCTGACCGTGGCCACCATCGACCTCGACGACTTGGTGGATGCGGGCGCCGTCACCGCAGCCCTGCGGAGCAACGGCATCGTCGACCTCGAGGCATATCGCAAACTGGAGCGCAACCAGGTGCGCATTGCCATGTTCCCCAACGTGGAGCCCAGCGACCTGGAGCGGCTGACCAAAGCCATCGACTGGATCGCAGCCCGCTTGTGAGACGTCCGGGCCCGGCCGCCCGCTAGGGTCGGGCCCGTGCCTCAGTTGATCTTGATGCGTCACGCCAAATCCAACTGGAACGCTCCCGAAAGTGTCGACCGAGAGCGTCCCCTCAACGAGCGTGGAGCGGCGGCGGCCCGGATCATGGGGCGGGTCCTGACCTGGGCCGACCAACGACCCGACCTGGTCTTGGCATCGCCGGCAGTGCGCGCCCGCTCCACCGCCGAGTTGGCCGCCGAAGCCGGAGGCTGGGAGGGGGAGATCCGCATCGCCGAGCCTCTCTACCCGGGAAGCCCGCAGGACCTCTTGGACGTCGTAGCTGCCGAAGCCGGCGACGCCAAGCGGATCCTCACCGTGGGCCATGAGCCTGCAACCTCCGAAACAGCCTCACTACTGCTCGGTGATGCCACACTGCGCATGGCGACGGCGGCGGCGGCCTCCTTTGAGGTGGTTTCCTGGGATTCCCTCGAGCCCGGCAGCGGCATGCTGCTGTGGATGCTGGCGCCTCGGCTCTTCACCGACGGCGGCTTCGACCTGAAGTAGGCGCACGCCGTCTGTTCGCCGGCTACTCAGGCTTGGCCGATGTCGTCGGCCCAGGCCTCGGGGCGACGCCGCTGGTACTCGGCAACCAGCTTGCGCGTCTTGGAGTCCTCGATGGTCACCGTCTTGGTCCCCCGGCTGTTGAGCAGACTGATCTCGCCGGCAAACAGCGAGTCGTCGCCCACCACCACCACGGGGATGGATCGCTCCAGGATGGCCTCGGCGCAGGCGCGGCACGGAGGCCGGGTGGTGTGAAGCACGGCGTCCTCGCAGCCGGCCTGCGGATCGACCGCACGCAGGCAATCGATAACCCCGTGAGCCGTGGGGTCGCCCTCTTGCACCCTGCGGTTGCGGCCGGCGGCAACCAGTGATCCGTCACGAACCAGAGCAGCGCCGTCGGGAATGCCCCCTTCCCGGTGGCCGATCTCAGCCTGTTCGAGGGCGAAGCGATACGGCTCGATCAGATCGTCGACCTCACGGCCGCGCAGGATGGGCATCAAGGGATCGTACCGGACACAGAGGCACCCACCCTCTGCTCCAGAAGCACTTGGCCAAATCACCGGCACTGCAGATAGCGGATAGGGTGCCGACCGACAACCGTCTTGGGGGAGCCTTCATGCGCCGATGCCTGATCCTGGTTCTGAGCGCCGCCCTGGCCACGGCGTGCTCCAGCAATCAGCCGCCAGCCATCACCGAACCGCCGAGCGCCACCTTCGAGCCCTCCTCGCTCTCACAAGGCTGGCGGCGGGTGCCCCACGTGGAGAGCGTATTCGGCGGTCTGGAGAACCAGAGCATGTGGTCGGTGGCAGCTTGGAGCGGAGGAGTTGCTGCTGTCGGGTTCGACTACTCCGGCGGCGACTCAGACGCGGCCGTGTGGATTTCACCGGACGGAGCGAACTGGACCAGAGCACCCCACGACGAGACCGTATTCGGCGGCGACGGAGACCAAGGCATGACCGCCGTCACCGCCTGGAACAACGGCTTGGTGGCAGTCGGCAGCAACGCTTCCTTCGGCGGCGAGCTAGAAGATATCTGGGTCCACTCGAAGGGTCTCAACCTCGGAAGCCTGGAGCTGTTGCCCGGCGACTCTGCTGCTGCCGTGTGGACTTCCGCTGACGGCAGCATTTGGGATCGAGTTGCCCATGATGAGGCTGTCTTCGGAGGGAACGGGTATCAGACCATGGCTTGGATCACTGCCTGGAGCGGAGGCCTTGCCGCCGTGGGAACAAGCGGTACGGATGCTGCTGTCTGGGTATCCGCCGATGGCGTCTCCTGGGAAAGGATCCCCAACAATGATGAAGCCCTCGGGGGTCCCGGCATGCAGATCATGACATCGGCGGCGGCTTGGGGTGAGGGACTCATCGCCGTCGGCGCTGAAATGTCCGACACCACCGCCCATGCCGCGGTCTGGATGTCTCGAGACGGAGTCAGCTGGACACGCGTGCCCCATGATGCGACAACCTTCGGAAACGCCGGCGCTCTAATCGGGATGACGTCAGTAGCCGTTCGCGACAACGGCCCGATCGCCGTTGGATGGACAGTCGACGACTACTACATGTTGCCGACGATATGGACTTCACTCGACGGCACTGCCTGGGTTCAGCTGGCCCACGACGCCGCCGTGATCGGCAGCGACGAAGTCCGGTTTGTCATGTCGATCACAGCGTGGAGCGAAGGCCTGGCAGTAGTCGGCTGGGAAGATCTCAGCGCCGAGATGAACGTGGTCGTGTGGATTTCGGCTGACGGCTCGACCTGGTCCCGCGTCCCCCACGATCCGGAGGTCTTCGGCGGCAACGGAATGCAGCAGGCCTTCTCAATAGCCGCCTGGGACGGCGGGGTAGTCGCCGTGGGCGCCTACCGCGAGTACGCGGGGGAAGGCTACGACGCGACCGTCTGGTACTGGACCCCCAACTAGCCCTTCACCACACCGAGGGGCCGCAGCCGGGCCACCGGCGCTGCCAAACCGGCCCTGGCACACACGTCGATGACCTCATCGACGTCCTTGTAGGCGTAGGGGGCCTCCTCCGCCAGCAGCCGCACCGACCCGGGACGCACCGTGATGCCCTGCTCCTCCAGTCCCCGCTTCACCTCGATGCCGGTGTGCTGCTTCTTGGCCTTCTTGCGGCTCATGAGCCGGCCGGCACCGTGAGCCGCGGTGGCAAATGCCGGGTTGCCCTCTACCCCACGCAGCACCCATGAGGCGGTCCCCATGCTCCCCGGGATGAGCACCGGCTGGCCGACACTCCGCAGATCATCGGGCAGCTCGGGGTGCCCCGGCCCAAACGCCCGTGTTGCCCCCTTACGATGTACACAGAGCGTGCGCTCCTTGCCGTTCACCATGTGCCGCTCGATCTTGGCCAGGTTGTGCGCCACATCAAACACCAGGTCCATGCCCAGCTTGGTGGTTCCCAACGCGGCGGCGAAGGCCCTCCTGGTGCCGTCGGCCAGCACGTGGCGGTTGGCCCAGGCGAAGTTGGCCGATGCCGCCATCGCCCCCAGGTAGCGCTCGCCCTCCTTCGACCGCACCGGCACGCAGGCGAGCTGGCGGTCGGGAACCTCGATGCCGTGGCGGCTCATCGCCTTCCCCATCTCGGCGAGCTGGTCGGTGCAGGTCTGGTGCCCCAGGCCGCGGCTGCCGCAGTGGATCATCACCGTGACCATGCCCGCAGCCAGCCCGAAGGCCTCGGCGGCCTCGGGGTCCTCGATGCGGTCCACCACCTGAATCTCGAGGAAGTGGTTCCCGGCACCCAGCGAGCCGAGCTGCCCCCCACCTCGTTCCTGGGCCCGATCGGACACCACAGCCAGATCGGCTCCTTCCGATGTGCCGTGCTCCTCGCAGCGCTCCAGGTCCCCGGGCACACCGAAGCCGGCATCGAGTACGGCGGCAGCGCCTCGCTCAAGCACGGCCTTCAAGAGCCGCTTTCCGGCAATCGAGCCCTTGCCCAGGCCCCGGGGCACCCGGGCGTCCAGCTCACCCATGATCAGTCCCTGGTGGCGTCTGAAGGCGGTCTCGTCGAGATTCGACGCCAGGAGCCGCACCCCGCAGCAGATGTCGAAGCCGACCCCTCCCGGTGAGACGACCCCACCGGAATCGACATCGGTGGCCGCCACCCCGCCAATGGGAAACCCGTAGCCCCAGTGAATGTCGGGCATGGCGAACGAGGCCTCGACGATGCCGGGCAGGTGGGCCACGTTGGCCACCTGGTCTATGGCCCTGTCGGACTCCGCCTTGGAGAACAGGGCTTCGGAGGCGAACACCCGCCCGGGCACCCGCATGCCGCCCTCGGGAGACAGCTCCCACGTCACCGCTCCGGTACGCCGAAAGGCCATAGGAGCACTGTAGGCCTAGACGTCGAAGATCACCCGAGCCCGCCAGCCTGTGCTGGTCTCCACCACTTCGAGGTCGTGGTAGGTGACGGCCTTCACCGGAGGGCCCGCCAGCTCGACCCCTTCAACAGGCGACCCCGAGGCGGTGCCGACGACCCTGCCCTGCCCCATCTCGGCAACCCGGAACGACGTGAAGACCAAACCTTCGATCTCGGCAATCGCCAGGATCTCGGAGAGCCAAGCGACCAGCAACTCGTCGAGGCCCTGCCCTTCCGCTTCGATGTGACGCTCCTCGGCCACCGGCGCCGCCGGCGGGCCGAAGGTGAGGCCGAACATGCCGAAGGCGGCGTTCGCAAAGACCTCCTCGAGCGTGGACCCATAGGCAACGATCCCGGTATCCGCGGTGTGGGCGAGGATCTCGTAGCGGGCCATGGAGGGCTCAGCCCTCCTCCCACCACCAGGACAGGCCGATCAGGCCGGGGCCGGTGTGCGCCACCATGACCGCGCCGAACTCGGCAACCAGCGCCGTCTCCGGCTCGACCTCGGCCCGAACCCGCTCGAGCAGGCTTTCCGCCTCCTCGCGAGCCATGGCATGGAGCGCGATGACGTGCAGACGAGCCCCGTCCACCCGGCTCTTTCGCCACAGCTTGATGAGCCGATTGAGGGCACCGCGCCGGCTGAAGGCGGGACGAAGCCGGCCGATACGTCCCCGCCGCAGTTCAAAAAGCGGCTGCACGCCGAGACGGTGGGCGAGACCGCCGACGATGCCGTTCACCCGGCCGCCTCGAATGAGGTACTCGAGCGTCTTCAGGGCCCCATAGAGGCGAGCCTCGTCTGCGACCTCCCGAGCCGCCGCCTCCACCGCGTCCAGCGAAGCGCCCGACGCGGCCACCTTGGCCGCATGAAGCGCCACCAGTGCCAGTGCCCCCGCCGAAGTGCCGGTGTCCACCAGGCGCACGTCGACACTGGATTCACCGGCTCCCACACTTGCGGCCCGGTGGACGCTGCTGAGCCCTGATGCCACGGTCAGAATCACCGCTCCGTGCTGCGCCCCATCGAGCACCGCGGCAAAAGCGCCCGGAGGAGGGCCGGCCGTTGACACCCCCTCGTCGAAACGCTCCACGAGCTCCTGAAGCGGAAGCTCTCCGTCGCGATAGGAGACACCACCAAGCGTCACCACCGTAGGAACGATGATGATGCCGTTCTCAGCAGCCGTCGCGGCATCAAGGGCCGCCGTCGAATCGGTGATGACCCGAACGCCCATGCTTGTGTCACCTCGTTGCCGAGACCCTACTCGACTCCGACCCACGCCAGGTCCGGTCACTCTCGTCTGGGGTCCTGGTCAAAAACCAGGCGATACAGATAGGCCCCCGCCTCTCGCGGCCGGGCCGGAGCGTTGCCCATCGCCCGCTTCACCCACTGCGGCAACACAACGGCAAACCCCAGCACCACGCCGACGCGGCCCCGAGTGACACCAAGGACTACCGGCAGCACGATCTGTGCCACAAAACAGCCCACCGAGGTCATCCGTGCCAGCTTGCCCAGGGCAAGGCCGAGGCTCAGCACCACGGTGCCCTCCCAGGCCATGTAGACGGTGGAACCGAGGGCAATTCCCATGGCCCGGCCACCCGAGCCGCGCAGGAAGATCGACCAGTTGTGCCCGATGGCCGCGGCTCCGGCGGCAAGAGCGGCGATCATCGGCCGAGAACCGGCCATCGGCACCACCGCGGAAACGCCCTTGCCGATGTCGAGCAGGCCGGCCAGCGCCATCGGCCAAAACCCGGCGGCCACCCCAACGCCGCTGCCCGAGACGGTGCCGGTGCCGACGTTGCGCAGGTCGGCCCCCGAGAAGACACGAGCAACGACGTAGGAGAACGACACCGATCCCAGCAGGTAGGCGCCGAGCAGGTACCCGGCGATGACAAGAGCACTCATGTCGTGAAGACGCTAGTGATCCGGAGTCGCGGCGTCAGTCTCGGCTCGTGTCTCTGTCCCGCAGATTTCGCCTCAAGCGCCGGCTCCCCGTTACCGGCAGCCGCACCACCATGCGGGCACCGCCACGGCTGCCAGTCTCCACGGTCACGGTCCCACCGTGGGCTTCCACCGTCTCTCGCACCACGGCGAGGCCCAGGCCGGCGCCCCCGGCATCCCGGGTGCGGCCCTCCTCCAGCCGGGTGAACCGGTCGAACACACGCTCGCGGTCTTCCTCGGGGATGCCGGAGCCGTCGTCCTCCACAACGATCCGGACCTCCTTGCGATCACGCTGCACCTCGAAGCTCAGCCGGCTGTTGGCATGGCGCGCCGCGTTGTCGATCAGATTGCGCACCACTCGCCTCAGGCCCAACGCATCACCGCGGGCCGATGCATCCGCCACCGCGGAGAGATCCACTTCCAGAGCCTCGACGTGACCCGCTTCGGAGACCACCAGCTCCCCCAGATTCACTTCTTCGGTGCGAGCAACGATCACGCCTTCATCGGCGCGGGCCAGGGCCAAGAGATCGTTGACGAGCCGTTCCATACGCCTGCTCTCCTCCAGCACGCCCATGCCGACCCCGGTCCAATCCATGAGGCCGGGATGGGTGAGGGCCACCTCGATCTGGGTACGAATGGACGCCAGAGGACTTCTCAGCTCGTGGGAAGCATCGGAGACGAACCGGCGCTGCCGCTCGGCGGACCTCTCCAGACGCTCAAGCATGCGGTTCATGGTCCCGGCAAGGCTGCCTATCTCGTCGTCGGTGCCGGGATCGGGCACGCGCTGATCCAGAGCCTCGGCGCCTATCTCGGCAACGCGGGCCCGAATCGCTTCGACCGGCTGCAGGGACCGACCCACAACAAGCCAGGTGAGCAGGGCCAGCCCGAGAACGAGCGCGGGCACTACCAGAGCGATGACGGTGCCAAACGTGTCCACACTCGAACGCACCGAGGCCAGCGAGGGCAGCACCACCGTGGCGCCGGCAAGGCCGGCCAGCACCGACGGGCCTTCCGCGCCGGCACCCAGGTAGGTCAGGTCCGGATAGTCGGGCACACCGTTGCCTCTCATGCAGGCCGAGTAGCTGAAGAGAGCGGTGTTGATGCGGCCTTCGACCGCAGCCTGATTCAGCACGTCGATACCGAGGAAAGCAGAGTCGACGACACGATTGCACACGAGGGCAGCCTCGCCGACGCGCTCATCGATCAGCAGCGATCCGGCCAAACACTGGTCGTAGGCCGCATCGAATGCCTCGGACGCCACAACATCGCGGAACCCCTCATAGGTAACGTAAGGATTGCCCACGGCATCCACCGCTACCTGCTCACAGTGCCCGATCGACTGGACCATCGGATCGCTGGCGGCGATACACGCTTCGTAGGCGGCCACGGTCTCCTCATCGAGAGCGGCCAGAGCAAAAAAGCCGTCCATCTGCCGGCGCGAGTTGCCGTATGCCTCGGCCAGGATCGGCGAGCACGTGCCCTCGACGATGTCGCCGGATATCTCAAAGGGGTCAACGGTTACGCCGAGCGACAGCAGGCCCAGCTCGGTGACCACCCCGTTGTTGAGCTCCTGCTGAGCCTCGACCAGATTGGCGGTGAGTGCCCTCCGCACATCGCTGACCAGGGCACGTCGGGTGAACACCAACAGCCCCATGCCGGCCGCCATGAGCGTTGCCGCCACGATGATCGTCGTGACCAGCGTGATACGCGACCTGACCGAACGGAAGAGTGCCATCAATCCTCGGTGAGTCGATAGCCGACGCCGCGTACGGTCTGCAGTGAGGCGCGACCGAAGGGCCGATCGATCTTGTTGCGCAGATATCCGATATACACCTCGACCACGTTGGGGTCGACCTCAGAGTTGGCGCCCCACACCGCCTCAAGCAGCTTGAGTTTGGGCACCACCTTGCCGGGCTGTTTGGCCAGCTCTTCGAGCAACGCAAACTCGCGTCGGGTGAGATCGACGTACGTGCCGGCTCGCTCACAGGTACGGCTTGCCGGATCCAGGTGCAGGTCGCCCATCTCGTAAACGGCGGATCGGCCCCCAACGCTGCGGCGAGTCAGCGAGCGCAGCCGGGCCAGGAGCACCACGTAGGAGAATGGCTTGGACAGGAAATCGTCGGCACCGGTATCAAAGGCCTCAGCCTCGTCGTATTCGCCGTCCTTGGCCGTGAGCATGAGGATCGGCGTCCAGTTGCCTGCCGCCCTGAGTTCGGCACACACCTTGTAGCCGTTCATCCCGGGCAGCAGGATGTCGAGCACGATGGCGTCGTACTGCTCCGATTGCGCCTTGGCGAATCCGTCCAGCCCATCGAGCGCCAAATCCACCGAGTAGCCCTCCGCCTCCAGGCCCCGCTGCAGCGCCTCGGCCAGGCGCCTTTCGTCTTCGACAACCAGAAGTCTCATAGGTGTCGATTATGCCAGAACGCCGTACTGTTACCTGAGGATATTTCTCAGGTTTCCTATGCCGGCTTCTCAGCTATGAGGGTGTACATGAGCGGCACCAAATTACGCTGCCGGTCGGGCAAGCGCCAGCGGCCGTCATCCCCGACCACCATGCTGGGCAGGCCCTGCCACTCCACCTCACGATGTTCACGAAACGCGGTGAGCCGGAGGCCGACATCAAGGAGCGCGGACACGATCTCGGCCAGGCCGTGATTCCACTCGTAGGTGCGGGAGTGCTCGATGGCACCCTCTCCCACATAGGAGTGATCCATGTCGTCGACGATGGGCTCCGGCGTCTCGAAGTAGGGATGGCCCACCACCAGCATGTCGTCCTCCGGCCGCCAGCTGAGACTCAGCAGCACCGGGTGGCCTTCCCGCATGAAAAAGATGCCCCCAGGGGCAAGGAAGTGGTCGATCACCTCGGCCCAGCCCTTTGTGTCCGGCAGCCAGTTGAGCGCCCCCACTCCGGTGTAGACGATGTCGAACTGCTCCTCGAGCACCTTGGGGGTGTCGTAGAGCTCGGCAACGATGAACCGCCCCGGCACCCCGCTCTGCTCACTGAGGCGGCGCGCCTCGGTGATGGCCACGTCGGAGAAGTCCACCCCGGTGACCTCGGCGCCGAGCCGGGCCAGCGACAGGGTGTCCATGCCGAAGTGACACTGCAGGTGCAGCAAGCGCCGGCCGGCAACATCACCAAGGAGAGCCCGATCGAAGTCGACGACGCCGCTGACATGTGTCTCGTCCTCGACGAACTGGGCCACGGCATACTCGTCCGAAGAAAGATGAATCGGAACCCGTTCGTCCCAGTTGGCCAGGTTGGCTTTTCGATACTCATCGAGAGGCATGGCACGCTCCGTTGCCCAACAGCCTAGGACCGGCCCGTCCCGGCGCCTAGCTCCCGGCATGCCCGGGTGGTGATGGCTCGCCTCAACCACTAGGTTCCGCGGGGAACTGCGCAGACCGGAGGGATCATGGTGGCAATGCTCCTGGCCCAGGAGGTCGTGGACACGGCCCTGACCAACTCCTGCGGGGATCCGCCCGGAGTGGTGTGTGAGTGGATATACAACCTGACCGGCAACGGGACCACAGCCAAGTTCGTCGAGTGGCTGGTGGCCAAGCCGTTGGAGGTGGTCCTTGTCCTGCTCATCGCCTTTGTACTCAACCGGCTGCTGCGACGCGCCATCCGGCGGCTCGTCGAGCGGCTCATCACACAGCGGGAGCAACGTGCCCGTCAGCGCGAGGAAGAGGAAGTGCAGGACGGCCGCTTCGCCAACCTGCGCGAGCGGGCCCTGGAGAAGGCAAGCTTCCTGGCCGGCCAAGCCGAGCGGGGCAAACAACGCGCCCAGGCGCTGGGGACCGTACTGCGCAGCATCACCTCGCTGCTGATCTACGGCACGGCCATCGTCATCGTGCTCGGCGAATTCGGTGTCAACCTCGGACCGCTGGTTGCCGGCGCCGGTATCGTCGGCGTGGCCCTGGGTTTCGGCGCCCAGAGCCTGGTGAGGGACTTCCTCAGCGGAATCTTCATGCTCATCGAGGACCAGTACGGAGTCGGCGACATCATCGACGTGGGTGACGCCACCGGTGTCGTCGAGGAGATCAAGCTGCGCATCACCCGGCTGCGCGATGTAAACGGCACGGTGTGGTTCATCCCCAACGGGGAGATCCGACGCATCGGCAACAAGTCACAGCAGTGGGCCCGGGCTGTCCTCGACATCGGGGTTGCCTACGACACCGATATTGGGCATGCGGTTCGGGTCATCAAAGAAGTCGCCGACGGCATCTGGCAGGAGCAAATCGAGACGGCGACAGTGCTCGAGGAGCCCGAGATTTGGGGGATCGAAGAACTCGGAGACAACGCCGTCGCCATCAGGCTGGTCTTCAAGGTGGAACCCGGGGAGCAGTTCGCCACCGCCCGGGAGACCCGCAGGCGTATCAAGGCGGCGTTTGATCGTGAGGGCATCGAAATCCCCTTCCCCCAGCGCACGGTGTGGATGGCCAAGGAGAAGGAGACGTCCTCAGTCCCCGAAGAGGATTCGGCCGGTTTCGAAGCCAAGGGTGCCGCCGAGGACGCCGGCTGACGCAAAGCGGGCGCGGCCCAGAAGGAATGCGTCGCCAGTTGCGGATCGAAGCCCTGCAATCGGGTGGATTGCCCACAGGAGCAGGGGTGGGCGCGGCTCGGTGACACCGAGGTGACGGAATACCGCCGGCGTCAGAAGCTGTGCCGTTCTCGATCGAGTCCACGACTGGCGCCCGGCAGCCGCCTACGATGCCACCGGTATGTCCATCCCTCCTGAGCGCCGCATCTATGGGAACCGCACCCTGAACCTGCGCCGGATTCGCGCCATCGGCTACGACCTCGATTACACACTTGTGCACTATCGAGTCGAGGAGTGGGAACGCCGGGCCTTCGATCAGGCAGTTGAGGCACTCGCCGGCACCGGCTGGCCCACCGACTCGCTCGCCTTCGATTCATCCCAGGTGATACGCGGCCTCATCATCGATCTGGAGCTGGGCAATCTGGTGAAGCCGACACGTTTCGGGTATGTGATCCGGGCCGCCCACGGCACCCGATTCCTCGATTTTGAGGAGCTGAGGCGCTCCTACGCCGGCACCTTGGTCGATCTCAACGAGCCGCGCTGGGTGTTCCTCAACACCCTCTTCAGCCTCTCGGAGTCCTCACTCTATGCCCAGCTGGTCGATCTGCTCGATGCCGGCCGGCTGGGAATGATGAACTATTCCGACCTCTACCACCGGGTACGCTCCACCATCGACGAGACCCATTTGGCCGGCACCGTCAAGGACGAGATCCTCGCCGACCCAGACCGATTCATCGAGCCCGACCCCGAGGCCGTCACTGCGCTGCTCGATCAGCATCACGCCGGCAAGCGGCTTCTCTTGATTACAAACGCCGACTGGGCATACACCCGGCGCATGATGGCCTACGCCATCGACAGACACCTGCAGGGCAACACGACTTGGCGGGACGTCTTCGACCTCGTGATCGTCTCGGCGGCGAAGCCTGCTTTCTTCTCCGAACAGCGCCCCCTCTATCGGGTTGTCGACGAAGACCAAGCCCTGCTTCAGCCGCACCATGGCGATCTCGAGCCGGGGGCCGTCTACTTCGGTGGCAGCGCCATCCAGATCGAGGAGCACCTCGGCCTCTCCGGAGACGAGATCCTCTACGTGGGCGATCATCTCTTCGCCGATGTGCACGTCTCGAAGGCACTCCTGCGCTGGAGAACGGCGCTGATCCTGCGCGAGCTCGAAGGTGAGATCGAGGCGATGGAGGCCTTCGCCCCCAGCGAGAATCTCCTGACCGGGCTCATGGCGGAGAAGGAAACGCTGGAGCGCCGCGTCGCCGAGGTGCGCCTCGACCGGCTGCGCTCGAGCCACAACTACGCAGCGGCACCCGAGGGCCTCTCCGACCCCGATGCCGAACTGGCCGATCTCCAGCAACAGATCGTCGGTCTGGATGATCGTATTGCCCCTCTGGCCAAGGCGGCGGGCGAAATCCGCAATCAGACCTGGGGGCCGCTCATGCGATCCGGCTACGACAAGAGCCTCTACGCCCGCCAGGTGGAGAGATACGCCGACGTGTACACCTCACGGGTTTCGAACTTCCTTTTTGTGACCCCTTACGCTTTCCTACGCGCCGCTCACAGCACCCTGCCCCACGACCTGGGCTGAGCATCCGGTCGCGGCACCGTCTACAGAAGCCTTTGCAGCCGGTAGCCGGACCGCTCCTCGGCCCGTTCTGCAGCCGCCATCAGCTCGCCGGCCCGCTCACTCAGCGCCCGGCTGCGCGACCCGAGCAACCCTCCCACCACAAGACCCCTGATCAGGGATCGGAATCCGTCGCGATCGAACCACAGAACGCCCCGGTGCTCGTGCAGGCTCAGCAGCGCCGCCACGTCCTCGTCCTCCAGGAGCTTTGTGAGCATACGGCGCAGGCCTCCGGCAGATCCCCTGGTCTTGCCCCACTCCCTGATGACTGCGGCATGACGAATCAGGATCGGAAGCAAGCGGGACCATACCTCGGCGCCATCGAGCGGAAGCCGTTCCGGGTGCAGGCCGGCCAGCCGCCCTCCCGGGAAACGCCGCAGTGCGGCCCACACCGCCAACCAGCCCACGTCAAAAGTGGGAGGACGCCGGTCGAGCGCGGTGGCGGCCGCGGCCATGCCGGCCAGATCCCCGGGAAGTGAAGTGAGTGCACGGCGCCGGTCGATGGCCTGCCCCGCCTGCGCCGCCTCGTCGAGCACACGGCAGAAGGCTGCCTCTACCTCCGGGTCGTCTGCAGGAGCTTCACCCTCAAGAGCGGGGCGCGCCGCGACCACCAGGCCCATGACCGCGCTGCGGAGCGGCTCGGTACGGAGCTCCTCGAGAGCGGCGGCGACGCCGCGGACACCGGCCCCGTCGAGGCGCCGGGCGAGGGCGGCATACGCCCCGGTGGTGTCGCCGACCTCACGGAACTCCCAATACACCCGGTGCTCGTAGGGCCCCAGCGAGACCAGCAGCCCATCTTCGGCAAGATCGCGGCTGCGGCGCAGGTACTCGAGGCCGGCGACTTGATCGCGGTAGATCACATAGTCGTCGTGCCCGGCCCGCAAGCCCAAACCTTCCACCAATCCACGGCGGCGCACCTCGCCGCTCGACGTGTGCCGGAACGGCGCCGAATCGGACAACCGCCCTTCCGCCGCGCCCGGCCCGTTGTTGAACAAGACCAGCGATGCCTCCCCGCCGCAGAGATTCGAGTAGGCGTAAACGTCCTCAAGTACCTCACCCTCCCTCGAACACACGTCGTAGAGGCTGAAACCGGCCGACTCGGCGAACACCCGGCGGCGACGCAGCAGTGGGTAGATCTGACGTTGGTGCCGCTCCAGGAGCCGATCGTCGGGCTTCTCATCCCACTGCGCACCGTGGTACTCCATGCCGTACTGCTCGGCAAGGCCCTCGAGCTGGCCGTGGCCCAGCATCGGCAGCCCCGGCATCGTGGCCAGCAGGGTGCAGACCCCGAAGTACTTGTCGTCATCCCCGTATCGACCGATGGCCGGCTCCTCATCCGGGTTGGTCATGTAGTTCACAAAACGTCCCAAGATCGCCGGATTGAAGGCCAGCACCCTCTTCAGAAGCTGCCGATGGCCGGCGTTGTCCTCGGCCGCGGTCATGTGCAGAAAGGCGCTGTTGTACACCCGGTTCATGCCGAGAGTGCGCACGAAGTAGCCCTCTAGCATCCAGAAGGCCTCGGCAAGCAGGAGGGTGCCGGAGGCCTCGGCGGCAACTCGGTCCACGACCTCTCTCCAGAACTCCTCCGGCATGTGCTGGTTGAACTCCTCGACGCTCATGCCGTGCTCGTACCGTGAGGGGATGGCCCCTCCCATGTCCGGTGCCGGGTACCAGAGGCGCTGGACGTGCAGTCGGGCCAGGGTCATCGCCGCGTCGAAGCGGATGATCGAGAACCGGCGAGCCACCTGAACGATCGTCTCGATGACCGCCCGGCGCGCTTCGGGGTTCAGGTAGTCGATCTGGGCAGTGTCGTTCCAGGGCGTGTCGGTACCGTCGTTGCCGTGATAGATGAAACGATCCTCGCCGGTGGCCCGATCGTGCCGGCGAAAGACGACGGCGGCATCGGTGCCGTCCCAATAGTGGTCCTCTATCTGGATCTGGACCCGGGGATCGGAAGACAAATCGGGCCCGGTGAAGGTGTATCCCGGGAACGGCGGCTCCTCCAGAGTGAGGAACCGGTCTGGGTGCTCGATGACCCAGCGGCCGTCGATGCCGGAATGATTGGGGACCATATCGCAGGCGAGCCGAATCCCTCGCGCCTGCGCCCGCCGCCCCAAGTCGGCGAGAGCGTCCTCGCCTCCCAATTCGGTGGCGATCTGGTAGTCGTGTACGGCGTAGGCGCTGGCGAGAGCCCCCCTGTTGCCCCGCAGCTGCTTGATGCGCCTCGATGCCGGGCTGCGCTCCCAGATGCCGATGAGCCACAGCCCGGTGATGCCCGCTGCGGCCAGGGCATCCAGCTCCTGGTCGGGGATATCGTCGAGCCGCCTGAGCTCTTCGCCGCGGCGCCTCGAGAGCTGATCAAGCCATACAAGTGCGTGCTTGCACAAGAGCACAACGCCGAGCATCCAGTCGTCGTCAACACTGAAACGCTCCTCGGCACCGGCCGCCCCCTCCAGCGTCTCGGCATCAAGAAGCGTCACCGGGCCCCGGCGCCTCTCCTCCTGATCCTCACCCATCAGATCGAGCGCCCAGAGGGTTCTGCCTAGCAGCGTGACGTAGTCCTCTCCGAGCAGCCCGGCCCAATTGGTGCGCAGGTAGTGGATCTGCCCACTGAGTGAGGTGGGGGAAGCGCGCACAGGACCGTGAAGCGTCTCGAGCAACGAGCTGCCGGTCGGCCACGGCGCCGAGTCCGCAGCAAAACATTCTGCGATGGCATCGATCGCCTGCCCGTAGGCGTCAAGAGCCCTCAGCTCGGCGTCGTCGTGGAGCTCACGGAACCTGGAGAAAGCCGGATTCCTGTTGGCCATATACACCATCAGAAGCTCGCCCAGCACCAGATCGGCGTTGGGTCGTCCCGCGGTCTCACCCCCAAGGTGCTCGCCCGGGCTGCGCTCGCCGGAGAACACCGGGGTCGCCGGGAAGGCGGCGGCAAACGACAGCAGCAGACGCTCCGCCTCGTCCCCAAGCCGCTCCTCCAGATGACGACGAGCAGATGCCAAGGTGCCGCCGCGGGCCTCGCCCCCCCATGAATCGACCACCCGGCGCAGGGCCTCCTGGACCAGAGCACTCGCCAGCAGATCGGCTCCGTGTACGGCGCGCTCGGGGAATCGATGCACCTCCCGAACACGATTGATGGCGTCGGCCAGATCTTGTGCTGCCGCCGGGTCACCAAGAGCCAACGGGCCGGTCTCGACAAAAAGGGCAGAGTCGATGGCGTAGCGGGCGCGCGCCGAAACACAGACCTGAAAGGCCCTCAGATCGCCATCAGGTTCGGTGGGATCCGACATGCCGTGCCGCCAGCCTATCCCGGTTGTGCTCGCCGGCCCCGAGTGCCTAGGAAAAACCCGGTGTCGCACCGGCCGGCGCCGCCGCCATGGCCGTGAAGGGGCACCCATCGCGGCACAACTCGCCGCACCCCGGGGAACAGACCGAGACCGCCACCGTCTGCAACCGCCCCCGGGCCTCGAGAAATCGAATCATGCCGGCAACAACACTCCGGTCCAGGCCGAGGCGTCGTGCCAGTTCGTCCACAGCCGGCGGTCTCTCGCTGCGTTCGATCTCGGTCAGCAGGCGGCGCAGCACGGCGTCACCCGAACCCCAGCAGCCGGCCGCCCTGAAACACGGCAAAAGCCCCCACCCACGCCACTACCGTCTGCCCAAGAATGCTGGTCCACATCCACCTGCTCCCCAGCTCGCTGCGAATGGCACCGACCGCTGCCACGCACGGCGTATACAGAAGCACAAACACCATAAACGCCAGTGCGGCGAGCGGCCCATGGCCGTTGCTCGACTGCTCCAGGCCCTCCCGCACCGCCAACACGAGATCGGCCGGCCTCTCCCCACCGTCGCCCAGATCGATGCCGGTCACGCTGGGGATGGCGCGAAGCGCGTCGCCGGTCGCCTCGAGGAAGCCCATGCCGATCTCCCCCAGATCCTCCAAGACGCTCTGGTCTTCGGCCGCTTCGGCCGCCGTGGTCAGCCCGTAGGTCTCCGAGAGTGTGCTCACCACGATCTCCTTGGCCACGAAGCCGCTGGCCAGAGACCCCGCCTGCTCCCAAGCCCCGAACCCAAGGGGATCGAACGCGGGAGCAATCACACGGCTTCCGGCGGCAAAAGCGCTGTCCTCGATGTCGACCTCGCCGAAGCCTCCATCGCCTCCGAGAGGGATGGCAAGCAGCAGCCACACCACAACACTCGCCGCAAGAATGAGGGTTCCCGCTACCTTCACGAAGACGAGTGTGCGCTGCCGCACAAAACGGTGAATGGTGCGCCTATCGGGCCACCGCAGCGCCGGGAGCTCCATGACCAGTGGCACCCGCTCCGGCTGCCGCAGCACGGTTCGGCTGAGTATCGCCCCGAGAACGACGGCCACGGCGATACCCAACAAGTACATGGAGAACACCACGGTGCCCAGACTCCGCGGGAAAAAGATCGAGGCCATCAGCACATAGATGGGCAGGCGGGCACCACACGACATGAACGGCACCAGGAGTCCGGTGAGAATGCGGTCTCTGCTCGAGTGGAGCGTCCGGGTGGCATACACCGCAGGTACCGTGCAGCCGAAGCCGACGAGCATCGGGAGAAAGGCATTCCCCGGCAGACCGATGGCAGCCATGGCCCGATGCATGACAAACGCGGCACGGGCCATATAACCCGAATCCTCCAGCAGGCCGAGGGCGAAGTAGAGCAACACCAGCACGGGGATGAATACGGCCACGCCTCCGACCCCGGCCAGCACCCCATCCACCAGCAGCCCCTCCACCCAGGTGCCGTCGAGCCCAACCAGACCAAGCAGGGCGATAGTCCAGCGGCTCAGCGGTCCCGAGACGACCACGTCCACCCAGTTCAGATAGGCGGCGGCAACCTCGGTGGTCAGCTTGAAGACCACCCACATGGTGAAGAAGAAGATGGGAAGCCCAAAGAAGCGGTGCAGCACCACCCGATCGATTCGTTCCGACCAATCCCGAGGCCGCTTCTCGGTCTCGACGACAACCGACCCGACAAGCTCGTGGATCCAGCGGTAGCGGCGATCGGCAACGGCGAGATCGATGTCCTCTCCGAGAGTCTCCTCAAGGACCCCGCGCCGCTCCTCCACAATCCTGAGCACCGCCTCGCCGCCCTCCAGCGATCCGAGACGTTCGACGAGGCTCTCGTGGCCGGCCAGAAGCTCAACGGCGGCCCAGCGCGCCGGCACCGCCGCAGACACCACAGGAGAAGCTTCGATGGATTCGGCGATGGCCCTGACCGCCGCTTCCAGACCGGCGCCGTAGTCGATAGCTACCGGCACCGGCTCGCCCGACGCAGAAACCACCAGACGGCGGAGATCGTCCACACCCTTCTTGCGGCGGGCAACGGTGAGAACCACGCCGACCCCCAGGGCTTCTTCCAGCCGAGTGAGGTCGAAAACGAGGCCCCTCCGCTCGGCGACGTCGGCCATGTTCAGCGCCACCACCTGGCGCAGTCCCATCTCGGCGATTTGCACAACGAGGTACAGGTTCCGCTCGAGGTTGGCGGAGTCGACCACGGTGATCACGGTGTCGGGGGCTTCATCGAGGAGAAACCCTGCCGCCATGCGCTCGTCGGCGGAGAGAGCGGCGAGGCTGTATGTGCCGGGAAGATCGACGACCTCGACTTCGATCCCCTCAGACCGGAAGACCCCACGACGCAGCTGCACGGTCTTGCCCGGCCAATTGCCCACGTGCTGAGCGCCGCCGGTGAGAGCGTTGAACAGTGAGGACTTGCCCGTGTTCGGATTGCCGGCAAGGGCCGCCGTCAGGTCGCTCACGTGTCTTCTTCCGAGGACTCCACGATGACGGCGTGCGCCGCACCTCGTCCGAGCACGATGCGGCACCGATGCAGCACGACCACCACGGGACCCGACGCCCGCCAGACGGTGACCTCGGTGCCCGGGGTAAGCCCGAGATCGGCCAGGCGGCGGACCAAACGACGGCCCGCTCTGATACCCACAAGACGCACCCGCTCCTGAGCAAAGGCGGCGCTCAGCGGGAAGGATCCCCGCGGCCGCCTCTGCCTCCGCCGCCGGTGCCGATGACCCCGGCGCTCACCGCGCATGAGTTTCCTCCGACACGGGAAGAACCGAAACCCGGCGGGCCGCTTCGCCGCCCAGGTGCACCTGTCCATGCGCCGTCGACACCAGCACCGAATCTGCCTCGCCTCGCGCCTCCACCCGCACCGAGGCGCCGGGGCGAATGCCCTCCCTCTCGAGAAACGACCGGACCGCCGGTTCGGCCTCGACGGTCACTACCTCGGCGCAAGCTCCGGCAACTAGGTCGAGCAGGCTGGCGACACCTTCGACGTCCTCCTCGGCGGCGCCCGGAGGGATGTGCCGGCCCAGAGGGCAGCTCATCGGGTCGCCCAGGAAATGTCCCAGACGATCGGCAGCTTCGGAAGGCGTCACATGCTCGAGACGACAGGCGAGATCGTCGGCCCGCTTCGGAGAGAACGCCAGGTGCTCAACCAGGAACGAGGCCCAGAGACGACGGCCCCGCAGCACCCGATTCGATACCGCCCGGCCCGCCGCAGTCAGGAGAACGCCCCGGTACGGGTGGTAGGTCGCCAAGCCGCGCTCGGCAAGTTTGCGCACCATCTGGTTCGCCGAAACCGGCGACACCTCAAGCGTCTCGGCCAGTGATGCCAAGGGCATTGGACCGCGAAGCCCGTCCTCCTCGGCAACCGCCACGGTGATGAGGTACATCTCCTCGGCTTCCGAGGTCCCCTGGGCACGTTCTTTAGGCGTGACTGAGGAATCAACGCGACGGTTTTTGGGCATGCCTAAAGATATGCCCGGCACCTCGGAGGTGGTCAGGGCCGAAAGTCCCACCAGCGCCGCACCCTCGCAGAGCCCCGAACCGTCTTGCAGAGCGACCGCCTCAGCGACCATCATTGTTCCTCCACCGGAGGAGAATCAGAGATGCTCGATCTGTCGCACGCCGGGATAACGAACGTGGCCAACGTTCATCACAACCTGTCGACGCCGGCTCTAGTCGAGCATGCGGTGCGGAGGAACGAGGGTTTGCTCGCCCACTTGGGGCCTCTCGTGGTGAGCACGGGCAAGTACACGGGACGCTCGGCGAACGACAAATTCATCATCGAAGAGCCGACGACAAAGGACGAGATCTGGTGGGGCGAGGTAAATCAACCCTTCGCCGAGGAGAACTACACCAAACTCAAGCTCGGCATCCAGTCATACCTCCAGGAGCGGGACGTCTACGTACAGGACTGCTACGCCGGCGCCGACATCGACCATCGGGTGAAGCTGCGGATCATCACCGAAAAAGCGTGGCATAGCCTCCTTGCCCGGAACATGTTCCTCCGCGAGTTCGACCCGGACCGGCTGGCCAACTTTGAGCCCGACTTCACCGTGATCGCCTGTCCCGACTACCACGCCGACCCCGACGTGCACCACACCAACAGTGAAGCGTTCATCCTGCTCAACTTCGCCGAGCGCCTGGTGATCATCGGCGGCTCGTCCTACGGCGGGGAGATCAAGAAATCGGTGTTCACCATCATGAACTACCTGCTTCCCCGCAAGGGGGTGCTCTCCATGCACGCCTCGGCAAACGTCGGCCCCAGGGGGAGGACTGCCATCTACTTCGGCCTCTCCGGGACCGGCAAGACCACACTGTCCACCGTCGGCGATCGGGCCCTGGTCGGCGACGACGAGCACGGATGGAGCAAGAACGGCATCTTCAACTTCGAGGGAGGCTGCTACGCCAAGGTGATACGCCTCTCCGCCGAGTCCGAGCCGGAGATCTACCAGACCACTCGGCGCTTCGGCACCATCCTCGAGAACGTGACCATCGACCCCGACACCAGGCACATCGATCTCAACGAGGCCCGCACCGAAAACACCAGGGCCTCCTACCCGATCACGCACCTGGACAACGTGCAGCTTGATGGCCGGGCCGGGCACCCGGTGGCGATAATCATGCTCACCGCCGACGCCTTTGGGGTGTTGCCACCCATCTCCCGGCTCTCCCTGGACCAGGCGCAGTACCACTTCATCTCCGGGTACACCGCCAAGGTGGCGGGCACCGAACGGGGTATTGATGAGCCGCAGGCCACCTTCTCCGCCTGCTTTGGAGCTCCGTTCATGCCGCTGCACCCCGCGGTATACGCCGAGCTCCTCGGCTCGCTGATCGCCGAGCACAACGTCTCCACGTGGCTGGTGAACACGGGCTGGACCGGAGGGTCATACGGGGTCGGAAAGCGCTTCAACATCGCCTTCTCGCGTGCCGCGGTGGCGGCAGCCGTCGACGGCACCATTGATGACGTCGAATATCGCACCGACCCCATTTTTGGCTTCGAGGTGCCCACCGAATGCCCCGGCATCCCATCCGAGGTGCTGGATCCCAAGAGCACCTGGGACGATCCGGACGCCTACGACGTTACCGCCCGCGACCTGGCCCGGCTCTTTGCCGACAACTTCGAGCGATTCACCGACGAGGCCTCGGCGGAGGTGGCGGCGGCCGGCCCCAAGGTGGATTGATCCGGCGAGGGCTCCGCACAACTGCTAGCGGGTCAGCACCCGGCGGAGACGCCACGCCCCCAGCAGCATGAAGGCGGCGGCGAAAGCGGCGAGCACACCGAGATGGGGCAAGATGTCGGTGATGTTGCCGTTCCGCCGCGTCAGCTCGGCAAACCCGTCGATGGCCCAGGCGTGTGGGGTGAGCTTGGCCAGGTTCTTCATGCTTTCGGGGAAAAGCTCGATCGGAGCCATGGCGCCACCGAGCGCGGCCAACCCCAGCCCCAGCAACACCCCCAGGCTCCCCGCTTGCTGGTCGTTGGAGAACAGTGCGCCCATCAGCATGGCGCCGGCGGCGCCGACCAGGGCAAACACGGCGACGATAGCCACGGCGCCTACGGGATCACCCCAATCGACTCTGAAGAGCACCAGAGTGCCCACCATGATGTAGACGCCCTGAACCAGGGCGATGCTGTAGCGCCCCAGAGTCTCACCGCCGAGGATCACCCTCGTCGATGTGGGGGTGGACAACATGCGCCGGGCCACTCCGAGACGCCGAGTCTGGATGAGGCTGGCCGATCCGGCCAGCGAGGTAAGAAACATGAAGAGCACCAGCTCCTGGCTGGAGCCGAAATCAAAGTTGCCGAGCCCTTCAAACTCCTCAAACGGCGAATCCCCCGCCTCGCGGTATACCACGGTGATGCGGCCGCTCTCATCGTCGGCCAGCCCGGCTGCAATCGGCAGCGCCTCCTCGAACGAGGCCAGACCCTGGTGCTCCACAAAACGGGCTGCTCTGATCGGCTCGGCCTCCGAGGCCACGGCGCCCCGAACCGCCTCGGCAAGCAGCATTGAGGTCTGGTCGGTCACGCGGCCGCTGAACACCACCTCGACAACCTCGCCCGCAGCCAGATCGGCGTCGTACCCGGCCGGGATGGTGAAACCGCCGTCGACGGTGCCGCGCTGCACCGCGTCGCTCATGCTCCCGGCGTCGTCGTACCGTGTCACGGACATCTCCTGAAGATCCTCCACGGCAGCCACCAGAGAATCGGCCAGCGGGCCGCCGGCGTCGGCCACATGCACACCGACCTTGGAATCGAAACCGGTGCCGTACATCGCCCCCAGCAGCAGGATGATGAGCAGAGGCAGCAGGAACACGAAAAAGATGTTCGAGCGCTCCCGCAAGAAGCGGATCGTGTTCACCAAGCCGATCGAGTAGACCTTCCTCACGGGGCCACCGCCTTGCCCAGGCGGAACTGCGCCAGCAGCCCCGTCACCACGCCAAAGGCCACCACGTAGAGGGCGGCCGGGAACACAGCGCCGATGGTGCCTTCACCGGTCAGATCACCGAGGCCGCGCAGGAACCAGGCGTGAGGCGTCAGCAGACTGAGTTTGCCCAGAAGGCCGCCGGCCTGGTAGACGGGAAAAAAGGTGCCGCCCAGCATGGCGAGAAGGAAGGCGATGATGGCCTGCAGGTTCCCCGCCTGTTCTGGGGTCTTGGCGAAAGCGGCGACAAAAAACATGATGCCCATGGCCGACAGGACGCCGGCGAGCACGAGGATGGCCACGCCCACAGAGTTGCCCCAGCTGGCATTGAGCAGGAAGGTGGTGCCGACAACAAGCACGGCCATACTTGAGATGCCGATTACAAACGAGGTGAGTGCCTTGCCGGCAACGATCGAGGTTCTGCTGATCGGGGCGGCCAGCAGCCGGGCCATGGTCCCGTTCTGTTTCTCCTCGAGCAGGCCCAGCACCCCGAACTGCACGGCGAGGAACAGGAACATGATGGCCATGCCCGCCGCATAGAAGGTCTGGGCCGACAAGATCTTCGACGCCGCCGGATCATCTCCCACCACCAGCGGCGCCGGCTCGGCCCGGGCGGCAGCGGCCAGCACCGACATCTCGGCTTCGTCGGGCATCTCACCCTGTAGCACCACCAGCGAGAAGACCGAGGTGCGCACCGTGTTCACCTCGTCGGCGTAGCCGGAGGCGATGGAGCGAGCCACCTCAGCCAGAGTGGGACTGTTCACGTTGCCGACGACGGTGACCGCGGAGGGCGCCCCGCTGTTCACCGCATCGGTGAAGCCGGAGGGCACGATGATGGCCGCGTCGACGTCGCCGTTCTCTGCCATGGTCTCGGCGGCCGCCTCGCTGGTGACGACCACAAGGTCGAAAAAGCCCTCCTCACCGAGTGGTCCAGCTTTGCTGATGGGCATCAGGATCTCGTCGACAAACACCCGGCCCATCTCGCCGCCGTCGAGGTCGACGACGGCATAGGAGACATCGAAGCTGGACGGGTCGGCAACATTGCCCAGGATCAGCGAGAAAACCAAGGCGAGTCCAAAGGGCGCCACGATGCCCCAGAGGAAGGCGCTGTGATCGCGGATGCGCTGCCGCAGGTCCTTGAGAGCAATCGTCACCGCCGCCATAACGCCCCCCTATTCCTCCCCTCCAAGCGCGGAGGCGGCAGCCGATTCCATCGCGTCGGCCTCCACCCCGATGTCGCGCAGCGCCTTGCCGGTGAGATGCAGGAAGACCGCTTCCAGGTTGGGCTCGTCGACATCGACCGAGGTCACGGCGGCGCCGGCACGGGCCGCCGCCTCCAGAATGCTTGGGAGCGCGGCGCTGGCTCCGTTGACCAGGAGGTCGATGCCGTCTTCCCGTACCGAGGCCTCCTCGACCGATGCCAGGCGCTGCAAGGCCTCCTCGGCGGCGACGACGTGCCCGGTGGCGGTCAGGCGAACTCGATCACGCTCGCCGACAACGGCGACCAGCTCCTCTCGGGTTCCCTCCGCCATGATCAAGCCCAGGTCGATGATGCCGACCCGGTCACACAGCCGCTCCGCCTCCTCCATGTAGTGGGTGGTGTACAGCACGGCCATGCCCGCCTCGCTGAGGTGCTCAACGCTCTCCAGAATGGCGTTGCGGCTCTGTGGATCGACGCCGACGGTGGGCTCGTCGAGCATCAGCAGGCGGGGCCGGTGCAGCAGTCCGATGCCGATGTTGAGCCGGCGCTTCATGCCGCCCGAGTACTCATCAGAGCGATCGTCGGCGCGGGTGCTGAGGCCGATGATCTCTAGGACTTCGTCGACCCGCCCCGAGAGGCTTTTGCCTCTCATTCCGTACAAGCGGCCGAAAAAGGTCAGATTCTCCCGCCCGGTGAGATCGGGGTAGACGGCGATGTCCTGAGGCACATAGCCGATGGCCGCCTTTGCCGCCGTGGAGGTAGTGGTGATCTCCTTGCCATCGACGACCACACTGCCGGCATCCCGCTCAAGCAGGCCGGTAACCATGGAGATGGTTGTGGTCTTGCCGGCGCCGTTGGGTCCGAGGAGCCCGTACGTCTCCCCGGCGGCGATGTGAAAACTCACTCCTCTGACCGCCTCGACCTCACCGAATGATTTCCGCAATCCTTCGGCCTGGAGCACAAGTCCATTCACTGCGGCACCCCACTTTTTCGATCGGCGCATACCCTAACCATTCATCAGGCAGCGCGGCCAACCGATAGCATCCGCTTCCGCAAGGAGGACAACCCCATGGCCGAACCCACCGACTGGACGCTGCGGGTCGACCAGGTCGTCAAGGTCTTCAACAACAAGGTGCGGGCCAATGACGGCCTCACCCTCCACGTCGAGCCGGGGGAGGTCTACGGCCTCCTTGGACCCAACGGCGCCGGCAAGACCACTCTCGTCAAGCAGATCATCGGCCTGCTCAAGCCCGACGGTGGATCCATCAGCCTGGGTCCGCACGATCTGGTCGCCGACCCCGATGCCGCCCGCCAGCTCTGTTCCTACCTTCCCCAGGCGCAGATGCCCATCAACTCGTTCCGTGCTCGCGAGGCCATCGACATCACCGGCATGATCCGCGGCGGCGCCTCCGCCTTGGTAAAACGCCGCCGCGACGAGCTGATCGATGCACTGGAGCTGGGAGAGTGGCGCGATACGTTCGGCGTACGGCTCTCCGGCGGGGTGAAACGCCTGGTGGGGTTTGTGATGGCCACCGTGCTCCCGGGCCGGATCGTCATCCTCGACGAGCCCACCAACGACGTCGATCCGCGGCGGCGGCGCCTGCTGTGGGATCAGGTGCGCCACCTCGGCGAGGAGGGCGTGGCGGTGCTCCTGGTGACACACAACGTGATCGAGGCGGAGAAGGCGGTGGACCGGCTTGCCATCATCGATGAGGGCAGGCTACTGGCCGAAGGAACCCCCTCATCGATGAAGTCGACGGATCGAGGGCGGCTGCGGCTGCAGGTGATGATGACGCCGGGAGCAGATACCCCCGACCTGCTCCCATTCGTGCAGCAATACACCAGGGTGGGCAACAACCTCATGACCGTCATCGACGAGACCGAGGCGGCGCACGCCATCGGCTGGGCTCAGGAGCTGGTCGGCCTCGGCCTGGCCGAGGAGTACGCCCTTGGGTCCACCACGCTCGAGGACGTCTACATCCGCATGACCGGCGACATCGAAGCCCCCGCCGTAACCGGATCGTGACTTCTCAGACTCTGCGCTCCGGCCCGGCCTACTGGTGGCGCTCCTACCTAGCGATGCTGCGCTGGGACCTCACCAGCCTGCGAATGGTGCTGCCAATCACGGTCCTCGTCCTGTCCCTGGCCGGTGGCGGGTTTGTGCTGGCCGTCGACCTGTTCTTCGGGCAGGTCCCCGAGGAGGCCGCTCTCTACGTCTCCACCGGGGTGCTCGTCATCACCCTGGTCACCATCGGCCTGGTGTTGGCCCCTCAGCTCATCGCTCAGCAGAAGATCGAGAAGACCTACGACTTCCTCTGGTCGCTGCCGGTGCCCCGGACCACCGCCGCCTTCAGCTGGATCACCACCAACCTCATCATCGGCCTCCCCGCCATGACGCTGGCCCTTGTGGTGGCCGTGCTGCGATACGACCTCCCGCTGCACGTAACACCAATGATCCTGCCGGCGGTGCTTCTGGTCGTGTTCACCGGCACCATGATCGGATACGCCCTGGCGCACGCCGTGGCTCAGCCAATGGTGACGATGGTTATCAGCCAGGTGCTCATCTTTGTCATCATCGGCTTCTCCCCCATCAACTTCCCCGCCGACCAGCTCCCCGGGTGGCTGGCGAGTGCCCACGAGTGGCTGCCCTTTGCCCCTATGGCCGATGCGATTCGCGCCGCCATCACCAAAGGCGTGGTGCCCAACGTGGCGCGGTCGTACCTGATGCTCGGTGCCTGGGCCGTGATCTCGGTCGCGGTCACCGCGGCCGTATTGGGGAGACGGAAGTGAGATGACGGCCCTGCTGCTGGACCAACCCCGCCGCGGCCCCAAACACTGGCTCCACAGCTACGCCGCCATGCTGCGCCTCGACCTCACCGGGTCCCGAGATTGGCTGGCCACTTTCCTGGTCGTACAGGTGCTGATGGGCGCCGGCATGGCCATCATCTACGGCTTCTATCTGGGGGAGATGGAGACTCCCGTCGCCACCTTCGTCGCCACCGGAGCCCCCACCCTGTCGATCATTCCCCTGGGCATGGCACTGCTCCCCAGCCTGGTGAGCATGCAAAAGCTGGAGGGCACGTACGACTTCGTGCTTTCGCTGCCCGTGCCGCGGATGGTGGCCGCGCTGTCCAGCCTCACCGTGTTCACCCTGATGTCCGTGCCCGGGTTCGCCATCACCTTGGCCATCGCCAACTGGCGCTACGACATCGACCTCCACGTCTCTTCCATCATCGTGCCCGCAGTCGCTCTGGCATCGCTCATGGCCACCTCGGTCGGCTACGCCGTCGGGCATGCCGTGCCCAATCCCCAGATCACCAACCTCATCACCAACCTCATCATCTTTGTGGTGCTGATGTTCTCCCCCATCGTCTTTCCCATCGAAAACTTCCCCAGTTGGCTGGCGGACACACACCGGGTGCTCCCCTTCTGGCACATGGCGAACGTGGTGCGGGACGCCCTCACCGACGGCCTGGTCACCAACGTGGCCCGCTCGTATCTGGTTCTGGGGCTCTGGACCGTCGGCGGCTGGGCTCTGGTCGGCTGGGCGGTGGGTCGGCGGCGCTGAGCCGCCGGTCGAGCGCTACGACGACCGCTCTTTCACCACGGTCGGGATGTGGAGCCGACGCAGGGCCCGCAGCCCGGGCCATCCCGAGATCAGCGCCACC
>Ga0307421_1000213_pt1 | contig 37589 bp, 41 predicted proteins | sample SalMarWE160270MG_FD_202163 | JGI IMG/M metagenome (GOLD analysis project Ga0307421, IMG submission 202163) | Salt marsh sediment microbial communities from the Plum Island Ecosystem LTER, Massachusetts, United States - WE1602-70 | ecosystem: Environmental > Aquatic > Marine > Intertidal zone >... | reverse complement strand
TTCTCTTTGTTTCTAAATAGCATTCTATTGGCAATGACAATTTTCTCTTTATAATCCACCAGCCGACTTTTAACCAATGCTTTCTCATTGCCTCACGAGCTGTACAAATCATCCAACTATTTGGTCTTTCTCTATCCTTAGCCAAAATTATTTCCTTTGTTTCTAAAGCAAAACTGCGCCAATTTTTTATTTCTGATAAATTGCCTATTTTTAAATCCCAAACATCTGAAGGATAAATATTGCCAAAAGGGTCAATGAATAAAGAATTTAATCCAGAATAATCCCGTAAAACTCTCTTCTTTTTTTTCAAAAATAAAATTAAAGCGTGAGCAAAATATGCTCTAAGCCATTTTTTTGGAGAAAAACTTTTCAATTCCTTTTCTATTAACCAATTAATCTGGTTTACAGCGTATTTGGTATTTATGATTCCATTGTTTTGTTTTTTGAAATAATGACTAGAATCATGACAAACAGCCAAACTAAATTCTACGTCTAATTCTTTGCTTAATTGATAAACTCTTTTTAGCTGATTAATATTTTTATCATTTAAAGTAAAAGCAATTTTTAAACTTTTTATATTTAAATTCTTTAAAAGACGGATGCTTTCTAAAACCAAGCTAAATCCGCCTGGGAATCCTCTTAAATTTTCATGAACTTTGCCAAAGCCATCCAGAGAAACAGCTATACCAATATCTCTTTTAAATTTAATTATTTCCTGCATCTGCCTTTTGATTGTGCTGGGCAAAAAGCCATTAGTTGAAATAATAATTTTGGCCTTAGGACATTTTCTGGCAATAATTCGGACAATGTTTGGCAAATCATTTCTTAAAAATGGCTCACCGCCGCTAAGATTGATGTTTCTAATATTCTGTGGTAAATTTATATAATCACTGGCTAATAAAGAAAATCTTTCTTTGTTTTGCCAAATATGGCAAAATTGGCAATGGGCATTGCATTGATAAGTCACGGCTAAAATAATATCTTTTATTTTATTTTCCTTTTCTAATTTATCCATTTTCATTATCATTATTCTACTAAAGATTATAGAAAATGTCAATAGCAAAAGATAAAAAAAATTTATTCTATTTTATTCTAGCTTTAGTACTGCTAAGGCCTTCTTTAGACATTTTTAGCCAGAAAGAATTTAAAATTCATTCTAGTCTGCCTTATTTAAATCTTAATATTATTATTGGCGGATTGATCTTTTTAATTTGCTTAATTTTTATTTTAAAAAACTTTAAATCAATCAGATTGATTCCGCTTTTTTATCCTATTGTATTCTTTTCAGGATTATTGCTAATTAGTATTTTCTATTCCATGGATGCTTTAATTAGCATTAAAGAATTTATTCGCTTAGCCAGTATTTTCCTTCTTTATTTCTTGGCTTATAAGCTTATTAAAGATAGAAAAGACTGGATTGTTTTATTAAAAATTATTTTAATAAGCTATATATTGCCTGGTATTTTTGCTTTAATTCAGTTAATTGGCGGGTTTGGCCTGCCTGACGACTTTGGCGGATTTAATCGGATTTACGGCACTTTTGCCCATCCTAATCTTTTTGCTTTTTACACTTTCTTTATTTTAGGCATAGTTATTTCTTTATTGCTGTCTTTATCAGAAACCAAAGATAATAATGCTGTTTTATGGAAAAATTTTAATTTTCATATTTGGATAGCTGCTGGTTTTTTAGTGCTTTTGCTTTTCACAACTTATAGTCGCAGTGCTTTAGCCTGTCTTTTTATTTTTATTCTGTTTTTTGGCGTTTTAAAATACAGAAAACTTCTTTTAGCTGGATTATTCTTATTTTTAATCGCATATTTCTTTTCTGATATTTTTCAACAACGTCTCTGGGAATTAATTACCTTGGATCCTTACGGATCAGTGGTCTGGCGATTTCGACTTTGGCAAGACATAATTCCAGCTTCTTTATGGCAGCCCTGGTTTGGTTATGGATTAGGCACTTTTAGCAAATTGGTTGAATTTTATCGCGGTTTTGAATTGGGCAGTTTAGAAGCGCATAATGATTATTTAAAAATATTTGTGGAAAATGGTATTCTGGGATTAATTGCTTATTTCTGGTTGATTATTGCTTTATTATTAAAACTTTTTAAAATATTCAGAAAAAGCATTGGCCAGGAAAAGGTTTTGGGTCTGGGCATTTTAGTAATTTGCTTAAGTTTATTCATAGCCAGTTTTTTTGACAATATTTTAAGAACAACAGCTCTTCAATGGAACTTCTGGATTTTATTGGCTGGCTGGATAAAAATTAATATAAAAAAATAACCCCGTATCTTTTTTTAAGATACGGGGTTTGTCTTACGGTCTTTCCTGGTAAGACGCCGGAACAGGCATCCGGTACTTTTTTTTATTGATATTTATCAAGTATTCATAGGCCACTTTGTCGGTGATGCTACTTCTACTATAGACATTTCCATAAAGGTGGAGCCATTTATTAGAAATGACACCTTTTCCCCAAACCCGAAGCCAGTACCATTTGCTCCCTGCCGTGACAGAAAAAGAACCAATTAAAGAATCCGAACCTAGCTTGGTTTTCATAGAATAATCATCCATGGGCACCAAAATCCATTTTCCCGATTCTTTATCGTACCAGGCATAACTAGCGTATAATCTCCAATCATGGTCTTGCTGCTCTATTGCCAGCGGTATCCTGATTTCGATCAAATGCTCTTTTTCACCTGGAGGGGAATCGCCTATGGTATAATCTCCAAATTGCGGTGGAATATCAACCGCAAATGCCTTTCTAGGTAGCACAAACAATAAGACAAAGACCAACGCCACTAATAGCACTATCATCCATTTCTGATACTTTTTCATTTCTTCCTCCTATTTAATTTTATATGAACAATTAATTAATACTATCGCTCGATTAAAATCTTGTCAAGATCCAGCTGCCTTAATCAGGCCTATAATATCTACCCAGGCGTTAAACCACTGCCATTGATCTTCTTCTCCGCCTAAATTCTCCCTGTAATTAAGAAAAGACATTTGAATAATATCTTGGTTATGCCAAGACAGAGTGAATCTTGGCCCAAACTGGACAAAGCTGGGATTCTCTTCTTTGCCATACTGATGGATAAGCCCAAGATTGAACCCAGGAGTCAGCCGCAGATGTTTTTTTAAGCTAACATCGTAAACTGACTGAATCAGGAATAGTTCTACGCTGTCATTATCATAAGGATCAGGTGGCAATGGATCATTATTCCAGCTATGCTGGTGATCCTGACTATAAGTCAAGGTTGCCTCAAAGTTTAGTTCTGTTTTGGGAAACCAATCTTTTCCCGCATCTCGCCTTTGGTAAAAATTACCGTGGGCGGAAATAAGGAAAATGTCGTCTACCTGTTCGCTTTTGTAGAGTTCTATGCTCCCGTTATTTTCCAATTGGCCAATTCCCAAGTCAAAATCAAAATCTTTATGAAGGCCGATAAATTTGGCCGTCAGTCCAATTGCCTGTTTCTGCCAATCGTATTGGTAATCCTCATCATTACCATCGCCCGCAGCTCCAAAACCGAAAAAACCTACTCTCAGATTTCCGAACTCAAAAGGTCGATATCTAACCTTCCCCCAGAAATAACTTCCCTGGGCATCAATATCAACACTCTCGTAATTGCCGCCGCCCAGATACAAATCAAATTCTGAAGTATCTGAAGCAAAAGCTGAAGAAAAACAAAATATCATTCCTACCATTACTGCCATTACTAAAATTATTCTTTTCATTTCTTCCTCCTTTATTAATATTAAATTATTAAAAAACAATTAAAACCTCCTTTTTAGATAGAAGAATCATTTCTATCCAAAGAGGAGGTTTCGTCAGCTAATAATAAACCTTGTTCATCTTCATTATAATGTATATTGTCATTTTTCAATGCTTTTCTTAAAACAAATACAGAACTAAGGAAAAATCCAATTAAAGCACCTAAAATTGTTACTGCCCATAAATTAAGAGTAACTGGCTTTTCACTAACTAATGGCTTGTCTAAAATTCTTAATTCTACATTTTGTCCACTGCCATGATAAAACTGATGATTTTTTTCTAAAACATTGTCTATAGCCAAATTAATCTGTTCAGCTTTTTCTTTTTCTGGATAGAAAACATCAATTTCTATAACTCCTAAATCACGGATAATTTTAACTTTAACAGCTTTTTCCCATTGTTTGCGTCTTTCTTTTGATTCAAGAGAAAAATCACTTTGATTTACTTGTCCAGATAAACTAATAACTTTCTCAAAAAAGCTGTCGGAATAAATTCCTTCTTTTAAAACGCGGCAAAGATACTGGGCTGATTTGGAAACACTATAAATATCCTGTCCAGCTGTCTGTTTTTGTATAATTAATACTTTTGACACAGCTTTATATTCGGGTGTCTGGAAAACCGCTAAATCAAAAGCTAAAACAGCTCCTAAAACGGTTATCCAAAATATGAGCCATTTTCTTTGATAAATTATTTTAATTGTCTGTTTTAAAGTCATAATAAAATGCCTTATCTCAGGCAATGGCACTTTAACACAATTATATATCTTTTGTCAAGGGTTTTTGATAATACGCAAGAGGCCGTGCCTTGGAACAAAGAATAGGCCACGCCTTGAGAGCTACATTCTTACGCTCAGAGAGCGGAAGGATGTACTCGTTAAGGCGTGGCCTATGAATTTAATCAAGGCACGGCCTTAGATTTGTTTTATTTCTTTTCCTCTTTTTTCTCTTCTTTCACTTCCTCGTACTCCCCTTTAACTGTTTTGTCCGTTGAATCTTTATCAGAGGCAGATTTTTTACCTTTTATTTCCGGTTCTGATTGTTCTGCTTTTTCTTCCTCAACTTTTTGATATAATTGAGCGCCTATTTTCTGAATCTCCTGTGACAATTCATCGATTGCTTTTTTCAAAGGTTCTATTTCACTGCTGTCTTTAATCTTCTTTAGCTCCTCTAATTTTTCTTCAACTTGTTTTTTATCATCCGGCTTTACCTTGTCTCCAGCATCTTTTAAGGCCTTTTCTGTAGAGAAAATTAGAGTATCAGCTTGATTGCGAATTTCAATCAGTTCTTTTTTCTGACGGTCTTCAGTAGCATGTGCTTCAGCTTCCTGTTTCATTTTTTCAATTTCTTCTTTAGAAAGAGCTGAAGAATCAGTAATTGTAATATGCTGTTCCTTATTAGTCGCTTTATCTTTAGCTTTTACATTTAAAATGCCGTTAGTGTCAATATCAAAAGTAACTTCAATTTGAGGAACTCCTCTGGAAGCTGGAGGGATACCGTCTAACATAAATCTGCCTAAGGTTCTATTATCGCTAGCCATTGGTCTTTCGCCCTGCAAAACATGAATATCCACTGCTGGCTGATTATCAGCAGCTGTTGAAAAAATCTGCGATTTTGAAGTTGGCACAGTTGTATTTTTTTCAATTAACGGAGTCATTACATTGCCTAATGTTTCTATGCCTAAGGTTAATGGAGTAACATCAAGCAAGAGAACTTCTTTTGTCTCGCCTGTTAAAATTCCTCCTTGAATGGCTGCCCCTTTGGCTACGCATTCCATGGGGTCAACTCCCCTTTCAATTTTTTTGCCTACATAATCTTCAACAAACTTTTGGACAATAGGCATTCTGGTCGGTCCGCCGACTAAAATGATTTTAGTAATATTATCAGGGGTTAATTTAGCGTCTTTTAATGACTGTTCTATTGGCTCACGGCACTTTTCAATAATTGGCTTAATCAATTCTTCCAATTTGGCCCTGGTAATTTTCATTGTTAAATGTTTTGGCCCTGACGCGTCAGCGCTGAGAAAAGGCAGATTAATATCTGTTTCCAAAGTTGAGGAAAGCTCAATTTTAGCTTTTTCAGCTGCTTCTTTTACTCTTTGCAAAGCAGTGCTGTCCTGCTTTAAGTCAATACTGTTCTCTTTTTTGAATTCTTCAATAATATAATCAGACAAAATTTCATCCATGTCAGTGCCTCCTAATTCAGTATCGCCAGAAGTCGACTTTACCTCAAAAACCCCTTCTCCAAAATCCATAATAGTTACATCTAAAGTTCCACCGCCAAAGTCAAAAACAAAGATTTTCTCTTCTTTATCTGTTTTATCAATACCATAAGCCAAAGAAGCGGCTGTTGGTTCATTAATAATCCTTTCCACTTCTAAGCCGGCAATTGCACCAGCGTCTTTAGTAGCTTGTCTTTGAGAATCATTGAAATATGCTGGAACAGTAATAACTGCTTTTTGAATTGGCTCGCCTAAAAATGATTCAGCGTCTTTTTTAATTTTTTGCAGGATAAAAGAAGAAAGCTGTTGAGGCGTATAATCTTTGCCATTTAGAGTATATTTTTCTTTTGTCCCCATTTTTCTCTTAAATGTAGTAACTGTGTTTTCTGGATTAGTTATTGCCTGGCGGCGTGCTGGCTCGCCAACTAAAAGATTATTGTCTTTGTCAAAAGCTACATAAGACGGAAAAGCCTTGCCTCCGCCAACTACTGTTCCTTCAGCAGAAGGGATTATTGTTGGCTTACCTGCTTCAACAACGGAAGCAGCTGAATTAGATGTTCCTAAATCAATACCTATTATTTTAGTCATATTGTTTATTTTAATTAGTTTACTTAATTTTAATTGGAACCTTTTTTGTTTTAGAAATTTTCTTTGATACTTTTGGAATAGTTATTTTAAGCATTCCGTCTTTACTCTCAGCGCTTGCTTTGCTGTCTTTAACATCTACTGGCAATTTAATTACTCTTCTAAAAGACCCTTTTCTTATTTCCCTGCGCAAATAATCTTTTTCTTTAACTTCTTTTTTCTCTTCGCCTTTGCCCTGAATAGTAAGAATATTATCTTCAATAGAAATTTCTACATTCTCCGGCTTAATCCCGCTTAAAGAAACATCTACATAAAGATTATTTTTATCCTGATAAATATCTACTATTGGCTCTTCTGGCTGAAAAGTAGGCACAAAAGGAACCCATTCTTCTCCTTGGCCAAATATATCTGGTGAATTAGGAAAATTAGGTCTTCCTTCTAATTCTTTAAATTGTCTCCATTTTATAGGCATAAATTTTAATTTTTAATTTTTAATTTTTAATTTTTAAACATTAAAAATTATAAAATTTAAAAATTTTACTTAGCTATTTTGACTTTACTTGCTCTTAAAATTTTATTTTCTATTATATATCCTTTTTGGATTTCTTTAACAATACTCCCTTCCTGTTCTTTTGATTCTATTTGCTCAATTGCTTCATGAAATTCTGGATTGAACTTTTCTCCTTTTGTTTTAATTACTTTTAAGCCGTATTTTTTTAAAATATCTTTTAATTGCTCTTTAATTTGATTTAAATCATGATTCTTTTTTGCTCCAATTTCCAAACTATCCAAAACTAGCAATAATTCTTTAATTAGATCTTCTTGTCCGTATTTTTTTAACTCCTCAAGTATTTTCTCTTGACGCCTTCGGAAATTAATCAAATCAGCCCGGGCTATCTGTGCCTGGGTTAAATACTCCTCCTTTTCTTTTTGACACTCTTTTAGTTTTTTATTGAGTTTCTGAGTTTGAGTATCAGATTCTTCAGAGATATAGGAAATCTTTTTCTTTTTAAGCATTATTTATTATTAACAACTTATTCATAGTTTATCACTTTTGGAAAAGTTGTCAAATACAAGAACAGTGTGATAGAATAAAAACAAGGAGAAAAATAATATGAAAACAATAACAGCTAACAATGTTACTTGGATTGATGTAGAAAAACCAAACCAAAAAAATCTTGACGAATTCAAGGAAAAGTTTAATCTTCATCCTTTTGTTATCCAGCAATTTCTACCGCCTATTCACAGGCCTAAGATAGAAGAATATCCTGACCAGCTTTTTATTGTTCTCCATTTCCCTGTTTTTAATTCTGAAACTAATCAAACGAAATTAGTAGAACTGGATTTTATTCTTGCTCCGAATACGCTTATTACAAGCTATACTGAAGAAATTCCTAATTTAAAAACATTTTTTGATGATTGCAAACTTCAGGACTACCATCAAACTCAGCATTTCAAAAGCAATGGGCATTTGCTTTTGGGCCTGCTTGACTGGCTAATTGATTCTTGTTTGCCAATGCTTGATCATATTAGTGAAAAAACTGAAAAGATTGAGAGTCAGGTTTTTGAAGGCAAAGGCAAAGAAATGCTTTCGGAAATAGCTATGGCTAAAAAAGATTTAATTGATTTCCGCAGAGCACTTAAACCTCAACGTTCAATTTTGGAAATTTTAGGTAAAAAATCCCAACGATTGTTTGGTCAGGAATTACAGTCATTAAGCCAAGAAGTTATTGGTTCTTCTATCAGGGTTTGGAATGTTTTAGAAAATCATCGAGAACTGATTAATTCCATTGAACAAACCAATAATTCCCTGCTTTCCTATAAACTAAACGATATTATGAAATTTCTGACCGTTGTTTCCTTTATTACTTTCCCCTTGAGCGTTATTGTTGGTTTTTTTGGTATGAATATATTCAGCCAGATTTCTTTAGTTGAAAACAATCCTTCTGCTTGGTTTATTATTCTTATTTTCATGATTTTTATTACTAGTATAATGGTTATTTATTTCAAAAAGAAAAAATGGCTATAAATAAATTAACTCAAGGGCGTTTGCCTCCGCAAAATATTGAAGCTGAACAGTCAGTTCTTGGTTCTTTAATGTTAGACAAAGAAGGAATTTTTAAAGTGGCTGATATTCTCAAATCTGATGATTTTTATAGAGGAAGCCATAGTAATATTTATCAAGCAATATTAGAACTTTATGAGAAGAACGAACCAATTGACTTATTAAGTTTAACTAATCGCTTAAAAGAAAAAAAACAATTAAAAGATATAGGCGGAGCCACATATTTAAGCAGCTTGGTTAATTCTGTTCCTACAGCAGCTCATATTGCCCATTATGCTAAGATTATTAAGAATAAAAAAATTCTTCGTGATTTAATTAATGCTTCTCATCAAATTGAACAAATAAGTTATAAGGAAGACGAGGACACTGAAAGCTTGGTTGACACTGCTGAACAAAAGATTTTTAGCATTTCTCAAAAATCAATTAGCCAAAAATTTATTCCTATTAAAGATACCTTAGAAGATGCTTTTGAGAGAATTGACAAATTGCATCGCGGAGAAGATGTTACTCGAGGAATACCAACTGGTTTTGCTGATTTAGATAATCATTTATCTGGTTTACAAAAATCAGATTTAATTATTTTAGCGTCCAGGCCATCTCTGGGTAAAACTTCATTAGCTTTGGACTTTGCCCGCCATATTTCTACAAAAGAAAAAACGCCAGTAGCTATCTTTAGTTTGGAAATGTCAAAAGAGCAATTAGTTGACCGATTAATCTGCGCTCAAGCTGAAGTAGATTCTTGGCGTATGCGCACTGGTCGTTTATCTGGCGAAGGGCCTGATAATGATTTTCAACGGATTCAACAAGCATTAGATGAATTATCAGCCACCCCTATTTTTATTGATGACGCTCCTTCGCCAACAATTATGCAAATAAGAACAATGGCTCGCCGTTTGCAAAGCGAACATGACTTGGGATTAATTATTATTGACTATATCCAAATGATCCAGCCGCGCAATCCAAGCGATCCGCCAGTTCAACAAATGACAGAAATATCGCGCAGCTTAAAAACATTAGGCAGAGAGCTTAATCTTCCAATTCTAGCTCTTTCACAGCTTTCACGAGCCGTTGAAAGCCGTTCTCCTTCCATCCCTAAACTCTCTGACCTTCGTGATTCAGGAGCTATTGAACAAGATAGCGATGTTGTGCTTTTTATATATAGAGAAGACAAAGACAATCCTAATACTGAACGAAAGAATATTGCTGAAATCCATATTGCTAAACACCGTAATGGACCAACAGGCAGGATAGAATTATTTTTTAATGAAAGCCAAGTTAGTTTTAAGAGCTTGGAAAAACATTTGGGTGAATAAATGTTACCACGATCAATTCAAAATTTAATTAATCAATTAAGCCAATTGCCTGATATTGGACCGAGAGCTGCTACTCGGTTGGTTTTTTATTTAATAAATCAAGAACAAAAAAATTTAGACGAATTATCATCATTGATTAAGAATCTCAAAACAGAAATACATCTATGCTCGCAATGTTTTAACATAACAAGCAAAGACAATCAGCTTTGTTCTGTATGCCAGGATTCAAAAAGGGATAAAGAAATAATTTGTTTAGTAGAAAATATTTTAAATATTATTCCGTTAGAAAAAACCAGGCAATACAATGGGCTTTATCATGTTCTAGGCGGGTTAATTTCTCCGACTGAAGGCATCGGGCCGGATAATTTGCGAATTAAAGAATTAATCGCCCGGATTAAAAAAAGTCAATCGCCGATCAAGGAAATTATTTTCGCCTTAAGTCCGACTACTGAAGGAGACACAACAGCTTTGTATATTGAACGGCTATTAAAACCTTTTGAAATAAAAATAAGTCGCTTAGGTCGCGGCTTATCAACTGGTTCTGATTTAGAATATATTGATGAAAACACTTTAAGCAATGCTCTTCTTGGGCGAAGATAAAATTTTTAAAATCTCCACTTCTGTATAGGGCTGTCGATGGCCCATTTTTTTTTCATAACGCTTCTTTGGTTTATACTTAAAAACAATTATTTTTTTGGCTTTGCCTTGTTTTAAAATTTTTGCTTTAATTTTAACATTTTTAACTAAAGGAGTTCCTATCTTAACTGACTTGTTTTTGCTCAATAAAAAAACTTGGTCGAAGATTATTTCTTCGCCTTCTTTTTTTTCTAATTTCTCTACTTTTATTTTATCGCCCGGCGAAACTAAATATTGTTTACTGCCGGTTTTAATAACTGCAAACATAAATCTAATATAAACTATCTAAGAATAAAAATCAACTCTCTCCTGAGCTATTCCCGCTCCGTAGAAGGTTTCTCTATTTCTTTAATTTCTATTTGCGGTTTGCCATCGGTAATTTTAATCACATCTTTATCAATTTTCTTGAATTCTTTGTTAGCTTTATTATAACTACTCACAGTTGTTGTTAAGTGATTCCCTATTTTCTCCATATATTGGCTATATGATCCTAAATGTTTCCCGAGTTTTTCTACTTCTTTGATTACGCCGAAAGCCTGTTCAGAAATCTTCTGTCTTCTTAACCCCTGCAAAACGGTTTGCAAATATGCCAAAAATGAAGTTGGGGAAACAATTATCACTTTTTTCTTGACTGCGTAAGAAATTAAACTATTAGTGTCGCCTGTAACTGCTCCTACTTTATTAATCAAAAGATCATAATAGATAGCTTCTGAAGGAATAAACATAAATGCAAAATCTATTGTTTTTTCTTCTGGTTTTACATACTTTGAAGTTTCATCAATTCTAAACTTTAAATCATTAATAAAAGCAACTTCATGTTTTTTCTTTTCTTCAGGACTATTACTGTCTAAAATTCTATTATAATTTTCCAAGCTAAACTTAGAATCAATTGGAATAATTTGTTTATCATAAAATACAACTGCATCAACTATAGTTCCGTTTTTAAAAGAATACTGGATTTTATAAGAACCTGGTGGTAAAACATTTTTTAAAACTGTCTCTAAATAATATTCTCCTAAAACCCCACGCTGTTTAGGGTTCTTTAAAATGTCCTGAAGATTTTTAAGTTGATCGGCAAAACCCATTACTTGTTTATTAGTATTATCAAGTTTAGTTAACTTTTCTGTTACATTGCGAACAATCTTAGCGCTTTGGCTGAATTGGGTCTGCATGCTTTTGGCTGATTCGCTTAACTTACTATCCAAAACCTGGCTCAGCTGATTCATTTGCTGCTGGAGCATAAGCATGGATTCTTTTTCCGGCTTATCTGGTTTTTTTCTGAATAATATAAAAAATATCAGACCTAAGCCTGCAACAACTAAAATTAAAAGCGCGTTAGTAAAATACTCCATAAAAGTTATTTTAACATAATTTCAGCTAAAATAAAAAATAAATAAATGAACAATAAGAAAATAGCTTCTTTTTTGGTAATTTTTCGATTAGTTCGTATAAAAAGCAAAAAAAACATAGCTGAAAAAATTAAGAAAAATCGGCCAATAGCAAATGGCGAAAAATCAGTAATTTTAATGGGAGAGAAAAAAGCAACTATTCCAAGAACTAAAGTAACTGGGATAATTACTGATCCCATGATATTGCCAACAACCAGCCAATCCTTGCCTCTTTTTGCGGCCTGAATACTAAAGAAAATTTCAGGCAAAGCATTGCCTACTCCAACAATTAAAATTCCTATCAAAGCCAAAGGCAAACTGAAAATTGTTGAAAAAAAAGTAGCTGAACGGACAATTCCTTCAGCAGCTAAAAGAAGTAAAATAATTGCTCCTATAAAAATTCCTATATTCTGAAAAGCTGTTTTTAAACCTAACGGTTTTTTTATTCTATTGTAAATCTTACTGAATCGGTCTTCTTTATTAAATAGCCAGAATATATAGATAAAAAAAGCCAAAATCAACAAAAGACCGTCTATTTGAGAAAGCTCGCCATCAGCTATCAAAAGCAAAGGCAAAATAGCTACTATTAATGTAAAAATAGCGCTGCCCTGTACAGTTTGACTGGCTAGAGTAAGTCCTCTTTTTGAAATAAGAGCTGCCAACGCTATTGCCACAGTTAAATCAGTAATATTGCCGCCAACAATTTCAGCAAAAGAAAGTTCAGGAACTTTATGGAAAATAGAGCTTAAGCCAACTGAAAGATTAGGGATTGCTCCAGCCATAGCCATTGTGAAAAAAGCAACTATAAACTCTTTCCAGCCTAAAAATTTGGCGATTTTAATTAAAGATCCAACAAGCCATTTGCTTGAATAGACTAAGATAAAAAAAGAAATAATAAAAATTATAAGATAAATTAATATCATTTTTTTCTAATAAAAAACCATTTAGTAATTTCAATTAAGGCTATATTCAAGAATCCTAATCCTAAAACCAAACACCAATTAAAAGGATTTAATGGCACAGTTTTTAAAAGCGTTTGCAAGAAGGGCACATAAAGAGCAAGCAATAGCATTATTATCCCAAACAACCAAGAAAAAATTAGAAACTTATTAGAGAAAAAATTAATATGCCATAAATTTCTGCGCAAACTTTTACAGGAGAAAATATAAAAAAGAGAATCAATAGTCAAACCAGCAAAAATTATTGATCTAATATGAGATATTCCATATTCAGAATATTTTAAAAGAAAAAAGAAAAGTCCTAATAAAAAAATATCAGTAATTAGGCCTATAATAAAAATCAATGTCTTCATTTCTTTATTTAAAAGAAAAAGACCATAATTTTGCGGCTTTTGCTCCATAATGCCTTTTTCTTTTTTTTCAAAAGCCAAACAAATACCTAATGGGCCATCTTCAATTAAATTAACCCATAAAATCTGGGCAGCTAAAATTGGCAATGGCCAGCCAAAAAGCAAACTCACGCTAATTAAAATAACTTCTGTAAAACTGTCTGAAAGTAAATAAGTTATTATTTTTCTAATATTATCAATAATAGCCCGTCCTTCTTCAATAGCTGCCACAATAATATTAAAATTATCAGTTAAAAGAACTAAATCAGAAACCTCTTTGGCAATATCGGTTCCTGAACCCAAGGCAACGCCAATATCAGCTTGCTTTAAGGCTGGTGCATCATTGATCCCATCACCAGTCATAGCCACTATTTCTCCTTTATTCTGCCATGCCTGAACAATTCTTAATTTCTGAGCTGGTTCAACCCGAGCATAAATCTGAACTTTCTCAAATATTTTTTCAAACTCTTTATCAGACATTTTAGATAAATCCTTGCCTTCTAAAATATCTTTTTCTTTAACTTTAAAACCAAGCTTGTTAGCTACTGTCCATGTAGTTAATTTGTGGTCTCCAGTAACAATAATAGGCTTCATCCCGGCTTTTCTGCAAAGATTTATGACTTCTTCTATTCCTTTTCTAATTGGATCGTGCAAAGCAAAAAGTCCGACAAAAACCATTTCTTCAATTAAATCTGTTAACTCTTTATAATCCCCTGTTTTATTAACTGGGATTTCTTTATAAGCAACTGCCACTACTCTTAGTCCTTGTTTAGTTAATTTATTAATTTTTTCTTTTACTCTCTTAAAATCAGTTATTAATAACTTTTCCTTTGTTCCTTTGTTGTCTAAATAACTAGACATAGTTAAAAGTTTTTCTGGAGAACCAACTGTGTATAAAATATTATTTTCTAAATTAAATTTATGCAAACTAGCAGAATATTTATAGGTAGGGTCAAAAAGAAATTGGTCAATTATCGGCTGTTCTTTTTCTAATCTTTCTTTGTTTAAACCAGCTTGAACGCTTGCCATTAATAAAGCTTTTTCTGTTGCCCTGCCGCGAATAATCCATTGGGCCATTGGCTCGTCTAAATTTTCAATGAACGATTCATTGCAAAGCATTGCAATTTTCAAAGCTAAGGCATTAGATGAAGAATTCAAATCCTTCCCAGTAAAAATTCCAGATACTTTCATTTTTGCTTCAGTTAGAGTCCCTGTTTTGTCAGTTAAAATTATTGATGTGCTGCCTAATGTTTCAGCTGAAGCCAATCTTCTAACTAATCCTTTTCTTTTTAAAATTCTCTGCATACCTAAAGCCAGAATAACAGTCATTGCTACTGGCAGGCCTTCTGGAATTGCTGCAACAGCAACAGCAATAGAAGTAGTAAACATTTCAACAAAACTGCCTCCAGCAAGCATTCCTTCAATAAAAATAGCCAAACATACAGCCACAATAACCAAACCAACAATCCTGCTAAAACGCGACAATTTTTTTTGATAAGGAGTTTTCTTTTCTTTGGTTTGTTTAATCATCTGAGCTACCTGGCCAATTTCAGCAGACATTCCAGTATTAACAACAACTGCTTTGCCCCAACCGCTTTCAACAATCGTTCCCATATATGCCATGTTGTCCCTATCAGCCAAAGAGATATCCTTGGACAAAGTTTTAGTGTTTTTTTCAGCTGGCAGCCATTCACCTGTTAAAGCTGATTCATTGATTCTTAAGTTATGATCCTCAATCACTCGCGCGTCAGCAGGCACCTTATTGCCAGCTTTTAAAAAAATAATATCGCCCGGAACAAGATTTTCTTGAGTTATTTCTTCTTCTTGTATGTTTCGCAAAACAATTGCTTTTACTCGCAGGATTTTCTTTAATTTTGTTAAGGCCTGATTAGCTTTACTCTCTTGTAAATAACCAACGATTGTATTCAAAAGAACTGCTCCGAAAATAACAATTGTATCAGTATATTCAGATAGAACTAAAGTAATGATTCCAGCAAGAAATAAAATATAAATTAAAGGACTTCTAATCTGCTCTAAAAATACCCTTATTTTTGAAAAAGGTTTATCTTCTGAAAGTTTATTCAGGCCAAATTTTTTTAATCTTTTTTCTGCCTTTTCCTTGCTTAGTCCTTTGGAGCTTGAACCTACTTCCTGAAATGTTTTTTTAATGGAAAAACTATGCCATGCCTTTTGCATAAAATTATTATAGCACATAATGCTATTGTTGAAATCCATTGGCTAGCAGAAAAACCCAGATAATGAGGATCAGCCAGGAAAGTATCTGTAGCTCGGGTAAAGTCCAGAAAAAAACGGGCTAGGCAATGCCAGAATAAAAAAATAATAAATAAACTGCCTGGTTTTTTAAGTTTAGTCCGCAAGAACCATAAAACCAAAAACATAATTAAAGCATTCAATGCTAAATATTCAGCTACTGGATGGCGAATAATGCCATCTGGCCATAGAATTCCCCAGGGTAAATTAGTTACAGCTCCTTGATGGTCATTAATCAAGGAACATCCAATTCTGCCAATAAAAATTCCCAATGCAATAGACGGAGTTAAAACATCAGCTATTAACCAAAAATTCAGTTTATTTTTTTTAATATAAATCCATCCAGCAATTAAACTCGCAAATAATCCGCCGTATAACATTAATCCGCCTGCCCAAATATGAAAGATTTCTTCTAAATGAGAAAAATAATATTTAGGAAATTGGAAAATATAGGCCAAGCGCGAACCTAAAATAGCTCCTAAAAAAATAAAAATAATCAGCCAAAAAACTTTCCTCTGATTAATTCCTTTTTTGGCTGCTTCTTTAAAAACTAACCAAGAACCAATTAAAAAAGCCAAGCCCAAAAAGAATCCCCATGGATAAAGAGTAATTGATCCAATTTGAATTTGAGTGTAAGAAAAATACGGCATAATATTATGAATATCTAAACATTAATTCTTTTGCTTTAACTAAATTTTGCTTTAATATTTTTATTTTACTTCTAATTATAATAGTCGGCCCAGAAAATGCTTTTGGCTCTATTAGAATATCGCCTTTAATAGATGCTTTTTTAATTTCTTTATTATCCTCTTCATCTCGGCCTACGATAATCAAATTTTTTTTCTGCCAGAAATGACGGCCTAATTTTAATAATTTAATATCATTGCCTTCACAACCAGGCCAATATTTTAACATTTCTCTAAACCGCTTGGCAAATTGCAAGTCAGTTAAACAGCATCCGCCTGCTGGACTAGGATATTTTTTAATCCCCCATTTTTTAGACAAAGCTATTTGTTTCTTTCTACTTCGGCCAGAAATATCCAATAATTTATTTTTATCAATCAATCCTTGTTTTTCCATGATAGTTGGCTCAAGCAATTTAGCTGACAATGGACGCAATAAATAATCTTTAAGTCCTGATTCTTTTTTAATCAATTCCAATGCCTGCTTATTTTGCGACATTGGACGCTGGCCTAAAACTTCTCCTGTAGCCACAAAATCAAATTTCCCTTTTTTCATTATTCCTTTAGCTTTTTTAAGCATTAAAATATGGCAATCAATACAGGGATTAATTGCTTTGCCATACCCATAACGAGGATTTTTAACCATGGCCAGATGTTCATCAGAAAAATCAACTATTTTAAATTTAATATTTAAATTTTTAGCTGCTTTTTTAGCAAAATTTTCTTTAAAAAAATAACTGACAAAACTTATGCCAGCTACATCTATATTCTGCTTCTGTAAAATTTTAACTACTAAAATAGAATCCAAGCCGCCTGAAAAAAGTACCAGGGCCCTAATTCTCGTATTTTTTATTTTCATTTTTTATTTTTAATTATTCTGCTGCTTTATAAACTTCATCGCCTTCTCTTACTTGCTGTTCTACTTTTAAACCAATGGCATCGCCTTTTTTGGCAACTTCAACGTTTTCATGCTCTATTTGCATTGAATCAACTGTTTGTTCAAAATCGCTTGTTGCACCTTTTATGTGAATTTTGTCGCCAACTTTTAATTCGCCTTCTGTAACTTCAATAACCCCCACTCCTATATTGGTGAAGTAATGAGTTATTTTACCAATTAATTTTTCTTCGGCCATCTTTATCACCTCCTTTCATGTAGCCCTACCGGGAGTCGAACCCGAGTTACCAGGATGAGAACCTGGCGTCCTAACCGCTAGACGATAGGGCCAATCAATACTTTTATATTTACATTTTATCAAAAAACTTGACAAAAATCAACTTTTTCAATAAACCAGTAATTTATGGGCTTTTTCTGGATAAAGCATAATTTCTTTAACTATTTTTTCCATGTGCATATACCTTGATCCTTTAACTAAAACAACATCTCCTTTTTTTAATTTTTCCTGAAGAATCAAACCTGCTTTTTCCGGTTGAGAAAATTCAAAAATTTTCTCTTTATCTAATCCCTGCTTTAATGCTTCATTAGAAATAAAACGCGCTTTTTCACCTACTGTAAAAAGTAAATTAACTATTTCAGCCGTTTTTTGACCGACTTGTTTATGTCCAATTTCTGTATTTATCCCTAATTCTAACATATCGCCCAAGACAGCTATTTTTCTTTTATCAGATTCATTGTTTATTAATTTATCTAAAATTTCTAAACTATTTATTGTTGCTAAAGGCGAAGCATTATATGTATCATCAATAATCCAAGTATCTTTAATACCTCTAAGCATTCTGGTTCTACCTGGTAAAGAGCAATAATCTATTAATGAATTAGAAATTTCAACTAAATTCAATCCAAGGGATAAACCAACGCTAGCCGCTGCTCCAGCAGCAAGAGCATGTTGTTTGCCCAAAACTTTATTTAATCTAACTGGAATTACGCTTCCGTTATATTCCAATTTAAAACTAATTCCATAATCGTTTTCGCTTAAATTATTAATTGATAAATTATAATTTGTTATTTTCAAATCCGCTATATTGCTAAAGCCATATTGAATTATTTTTGTTTCTTCTTTTAAATCATGGCCGATCATTCTCACTGATAAATCATCATAATTTAAAATAGCTGTTCCGTGTTTAGATAAAGATTTTACTAAAAGAGCTTTTTCTTTGATTAATTTATCTTTTTCTGGGAAAAATTCTAAATGTGTTGGAAATTCGCCAATAGCTGTAATTACTCCTACTTTTACTGGGATAAAATCCATTAAATATTTCATGTCACCAGGATGGCTAATGCCCATTTCTAAAATCAAAATTTCCGGATAATCTTTCTGCCAAATAATAGTTAAACACGCTTTAATAAAAATTATTAACCAGGAGAATAAGAAGATTATCTTTGTTTCTGGTGCAATATCCTGTCCTAAAATAGTTAAAGGAACCCCTATTTCATTATTATAGTTCTTTATATTTCTGCGTACTCGAAATTGCTTTTTAAGAATATGATAAATTGCTTCTTTAGTGCATGTTTTGCCAACACTGCCAGTTACTGCAACAACTTCTGGATTATATCTCCAAAGAATAATTTTAGCTAAAATCTTAAGAATGTATTGTAGAATATTTCTCATTTTAATTTATATTACTGCGGCGGTATTTCTAAATAATTAAATAGATATTCGGCTATTTTTTTAAAAACCGGACTAACTGAATCAGAAGCAAAACGAATTCCTTGCGGTTTGTCTAATTTGATTAGAATAATAAATTGAGGATCAAAGGCCGGAGCAAAGCCCACAAAAGTATGGATTGTTTCGTCAGAATATCCACCTATTTCAAAATCAGGAACTTGAGCTGTGCCTGTTTTTCCGGCTATGCTATATCCATCAATTCTGGCTGGTTTGCCATAACCATTATCAACTACGCTAACAAGCATTTTCGTTAAATTCTCAGCTGATATTGGAGAGATAACTTGTCTAACAGTTTTAGGCTCAGTAATTGTTTCCTGAGCATTTTGATTAATTACTTTTTCAACAATAAAAGGACGCATTAATTTGCCTTTGTTAGCAATTGCACCTAAAGCTGTAATCAATCCCAAAGGAGTAACAGTAATTCCTTGGCCAAAAGAAATATTAGCTAAATTGATTTCGCGCCCAGTATACAGATTGGAAATATTCCCGCCAATTTCGCCAATTAGATCAATGCCTGTTGGACGATCAAAATCAAATCTCTGCACATAGTCCTGGAAAACATCTACTCCTATTTTTTGCTGAATAAAAACAGCTCCAGTATTAAGGGACTTTTCCAAAACTTGGGTCATTGTCTGTTCATTATACGCTTTGCCGTCAACATTGCTAATAATGCTTCCTTTTATCCTTACTTGGCCTTTGTCTTGATAAATTGTTCCTGGAGAAATGTATCCGCTGTCCAATCCAGCTGCCATAGTAATGGGCTTAAAAACAGAACCTGGTTCATAAACTTTTTGGATTGAAGAATTTAGAAAAATATCTATATTTTCCACTTTTCCATATTCATTCGGGTCAAAAACAGGCCAATTAGCCATAGCTCGAATAGCGCCTGTTTGCGGTTCCATAATAATAATTGTTCCGCTTTCTGCATCCCATTTTTCAATTATTTGTTTTAATTCTCTTTCAGCTTTGAATTGAATATTCTGATCAATGGTTAGAATAATACTAGCTCCGTCTTGAGCTGGCTCTAATTTCTGCTTTAGCGAAGGTATACTGTAACCAATAGTATCTCTTTGCCCTTTAAAAATTCCTTGTTCTCCTTTTAATTCATTTTCATAATATCCCTCTATGCCATACTGGCCTATTTTTTTTTCGCTAACCATGCCAACAAAACCAGTTATATGGCAAGCCAATGAATTATTTGGATAATTCCTCCATGTTTCAGAAGAAGATTTTACTCCTTTAGTATTTAAATTCTCTACTTCTTGAGCAATTTCCTGGCTTACTTTATGTTTTAAAGGTTCATAAGGATCGTCTAATTTATTAATCCTATTTAAAATGTTTTCTTTTTCTAAATCAAGAATGCAGGACAATTCATCAGCCAGGATGTCCTTTTCTTCGCTGGAAATATCTCTAGGGATAAGATAAATTCGTTTGAATTCTTTATTAACAGCCAAAGGAACATAATATTTTTCTTGGCTTCGTTGATTGCTGGATAAGTCCTGCATAAAAACTTCTCCTCTTTGAGGAAAAAGCGTTTGCAAAAACTGATGCTGATCCTGCGCTAAAGCGCTATAATCATCGTATCTCAAAATTTGGAGAAGAAATAAACGAGTTAAAACCACGCTTCCTAATAAAAAAACAAAAAATATTAATACATATATGCGCCACTGGCTAAAACGTCCCATAAAAATTACTTCTTAGCTACTGCTTTTTCCATTCTAAAATATACTGCTTGTTCTGCTTCAACCATATCTAATGATTTAACCATTTCCTCTAAATTAGCCATGGAACGCCATTGAGTAATTTCCACTGCCAAATTTTGATTTTCTATCTCAAGACTGTCAAGTTTTTCTTTTTTATCTCGAATTTCATAACTGCAAGAAACTATTTTACTGCTTTGAAAAGCATAAAGGAAAAATGAACAAAAAATGGAAAGGATTATTGAAATAATTAAAATAGCCAATCCACGATTATGGTTAGTTTTATAAAATTCTTTAGATTTGATATAAGCAGTCATATTTTAATGGCAACGCGTAGCTTAGCGCTGCGGCTCCTGGGATTTTCACTTATCTCTTGATCAGTCGGACTAATTGGTTTTTTAGTTAAAATTTTTAAATTATTCTCTTTGGCTTGTTCTCGAAAAAAGTTTTTAACAATTCTGTCTTCTAAAGAATGAAAAGAAATAACTGCTAATCTGCCATTTATTTCTAATATTTTTAAAGCTTGGGCAAGGGCTTGGTCAAGGTTATTCAATTCGTCATTAACTGCTATACGTAGGGCTTGAAATACGCGGGTGGCAAAATGTATTCTTTTGTATTGATATTTTCCAGGAATTGCTTGTCTAATGATTTCTACTAATTGATTAGTTGTTTTAATTCTTTTGTTTTGCCTGATTAGACAAATTACTCTGGCAATCCTGCCTGAAAATCTTTCTTCTCCATATTCTTGAAATATTTTTTTTAATTCATTTTCTTTCCAAAGATTAATAATTTCTTCAGCTGATAAATCATTATTTCTTACATCAAGCCGCATATCTAGCGGTTCATCTCTCTGAAAGGAAAACCCTCTTTTGCTTTTTTCTATTTGCCAGCTGGATATTCCTAAATCGAATAAAATTCCGTTAATATAATAAAAATTATTTTCTTTAACAATTTTTTCTAAATCAGTAAAATTTCCATGGCAGACAAGAAAACGTTCTTTATCCTGTTTTAATTTATTCAAAACTTCTTCATCTAATTCAATTCCTAAAATTTTGCCTGTTGGTTTAATTTTTTCTAAAAGAGCTAAACCATGCCCGCCAAAACCAAATGTGCAATCAATGAAATTCTGTCCAGGTTTAGGATTTAAATATTTTAAAACTTCTTTTAAGAGAACAGGGACATGATCCATTTTAAACTCCTAACTCTCCTAATCTTTGGGCTATGTTGCCTACTTCTTTTTCTACTTTTTGTTTATATATTTTCCATTTTGCTTCGTCCCATATTTCTAATCTGTTATAAACGCCTGCAATAACAACGCTCTTTTTTAACCCGGCATATTCCTTTAAATAATCAGGTACAAGAATTCTGCCCAATCTGTCAAAAATTACATCTACTGCTCCAGCTAAAATAATTCTGTTAAATCCCCTTGCATCAATCTGTCCAGTTGGCAGCTGGCTAAGTTTTTTAGCCATTCCTTCCCATTCTCTAAGCGAATAAAGAGCCAAGCAATTATCTAGGCCCCTTGTTAAAACAGCGCCTTTGCCTAATTCTTTTCTTAATTTAGCTGGAATAGCTAATCTTTTTTTTACATCAATTGTATACCTATATTCTCCTATAAACATAGTTATCCACAATTTTACTCACTTATCCCCACTTTTATCCACATGTATCTACTCAATCCCCATTATATGTTACCAAGACAACACTGTCAAACACAAAATTACTTAGCTTTTTAAAATAAAAAATGGCTTTAAAAAGCCATTTGTTATTATTACGCTCTTATTTCATCCACAAATTATCCCCATTTAGAGAAAACAAGCAGAAAAATAGCCCCAAAAGAAACAAATAAGGTCATTAAGATGCCTTTGCTAAAACAAAGGCCTTTGTAATAATGAACCTTATAATGAAAATCATGAAAGGGCTTAAACCATTTCATTTTAAAATTAGCGTAAAAGAATTCTAAAACATCAGGCAATAAAGAGCCGATTAAAGCAGACATAATTATTAATTTTTGAGGATAATCCCATATCAAAATAAAAACTATAATAATCCCTATTATAAAATCCAAGCTTATTTTTGCGAACATTTTTAATTTATTATTTACTTTAAGACTGTTTAAATAATCCCAATGTGGCAAAAAATCAAGTAGATAATGACTAATAAGTCCAAAACAAAAAGCAGTCCAAACATTAGGAGATTGAACACCAATAACTGCACCGACTAACATGTGAGGGGTTATTATTATAGCTTTAATTTATTTATTATTTTCTCATGGGGCTTTTCTAAAATATCCCGCAAAAATCTGTCAAACATATCATAACGGTAAGTAAAATCTTTTGTTGAGAAAACAACATAATCAATCTCTTTGCCAACTTCTGCTTCTAAGTCCTTTAAAAAACTAGATAATTTTTTATTCTGAATCCCATCTCCAACTACTAAAAGATCTACTCTTGAATTATCAGAATTGATAAAAACGCCGGATAAAACAGCTAATTTAACTCTTCCTAACAATTTTAAACGTTTTAACAGTTTATCTTTAGAAGTCGGGCTGGATTTAAGAACCAGGGTTCTTAGCTCATTGTAAAAATCAAAATCAGAATTAACAAAATAAACCTTAATATTGTCTTTTGACTTACTGTCAATTAAATTAATATTTTCTAATCTTTTAACTTGCTGGCGACAGGAACGGATATCGCTTTTAGTCCGAATAGATATATCTTTCAACCTAAATGACTTATCTGAATTACGTAAAAATAGCTTGAGCAATCTAACTTTCACCGGAGAGTCAAAAAGTTGTTCTAATATTTCCTTTGGCATAATAATGATTAGTTTATTTAAGCTCAACTGTTGCTCCAGCTTCTTCCAGTTTTTTCTTAAGTTCCTCAGCTTCTTCTTTCTTAACGCCTTGTTTAATTATTTTTGGCGCTCCATCAACTAAATCCTTGGCTTCTTTAAGGCCTTGTCCTGTTATTTCTTTTACAACCTTGATTACTGATATTTTCTGTTCACCAGCTGATTTCAATTCTATATCAAAAGCGCTTTTTTCTTCAGCTGCTCCTTTTGAATCGTCTGATACTGCATTGCCAGCTGCTGGAGAAGCTGCAATAGATAAAGGACTAACGCCAAATTTGTCTTCCAGAACTTTGACTAATTCAGCTAATTCCAAAACAGTCAAATCTTCAATTTGTTTTACTAAGTCCTTAAATTTAGCTGGAACTTTTTTGCTAGGTTCGGAGTCGCTTTTGGTTAATTTTTCTTCTGTCATATATTTTTTGAAACTCGAAACTTAGAACTTGAAATTTATTTTATTCTATATCTTTAGAATATTTTTTTCAAGCCCTATGCTTCTAGTTTTATGTTTTTTAATATAAAAACTAATTTTTCTAAATTTCCCTTAAAAATATTTACTAATCCTGATATCGGCGCTGAAATATTACCAACCAAATTAGCTAATAATTCCTGTTTTGACGGGAGTTTAGCTAAATTGATTATAGATTCTTTTTCCAAATATTCTTTCTGTACTAAACCAGTCATAATTTTTAAATCTTCATTCTCTTTTGAAAAATCATATAAAATCTTGGCTGGCAAAATTTCATCATTATATCCTATAACTAAAGCAATCTGCCCAGATAAATCTTTAATTGCCATATCCTTAAAACCGGATTTTTCTAAAGCTAAGTCAATTAAGCTTTTTTTGCTTACCTGGCAATCTATGTCCTGTTCATTTAATTGAGCTCTTAGTTTTTGAAACTGATTAACTTTTAAACCAGTATAATCAAAAAAGACAATTGTCTTTTGACGAGAAAACTTATCAACTAAATTTTTAACTATTTCTTTTTTTTGTTCTTTATTAATCATATTTAACAAAAAAATCTATGGACCAGCCATAGACAAAAATTTTACCTCAATAGGATTTACCTTTTAGCACCTATTATCTATGGCTTTATTAAGCTTAATATTTTAAAAAAATATTGTCAAGACCTTAATATCTATTGCAAGTATTTAGCTTTATTTTCATTATGCTCTTCTAGGGTTCTGCTAAAGACTGTTTCTCCACTTGGTTTTGATAAAAAGAAATTGTAATCAGTGTATTGCGGATACGCAGCAGCTTTAATCGCTGAAATGCCAGGATTATTAATTGGCCCTATTGGCAGTCCTATGTTCTGATAAGTATTATATGGAGAATTAACTTTAGTATCTTCAACAGAATAACGCCATTTATCAACACTTAAAATATATGCAATAGTGGCGCAGGATTGCAAAGGATATTTATTATTTAATCGCTTCCAGAAAATACCTGAAACAATTTGCCTATCTTCATCAGTCCGCACCTCTTTTTCTATTAAGCTAGCCATAATAATAATTTGTTCAATAGTTTTGCCTTGTTTAATAATCTTATTTTTCAAATCTTCAGTTAGTTTTTTATTAAAATTATCAAACATTTTTTCAGCGATTTCCTGTTTTGTCGCACCCATACTGAATCTATATGTATCGGGGAATAAAAAGCCCTCAAGACTTGCAGCTTGAAATTTGAAATCTGGAAATTGGCTAATATTTAAATCAATAAATTCTCTTGATTGGATTAAGCCGAGTTTCGCTAAACGAGCATCAATCTGTTTTAGGGTAAATCCTTCTGGAATAGTTACAGTAACTTCTGGAGAAATAACTTCCCCTTTGATTATTTTCTCTGATATCTGGGGAATATTCAATGAAGGAGTTAAATAATATTCGCCTGCTTGCAATCTGGCAGCCCATCCTTTGGTCAAAACATAAAACTTAAACCAAAAAGCCTGTTTGATTAAACCTGATTTTTCTAAATTTTGGCTTATTTCCTTTAATCCTTCTCCCTTTTCTATAACAAAAGCTTTTTCTGTTTTGTCAAGAGATAAAGGAGTATTAATTTGAGAACGGGCGAAAATAAAAAACAGGAAGCAGGCAAAAATAATTAATAACAAAAAAATGATCTTTAAAAGTTTTGATTTCATAGAATTTTATACTATTTCCCTAATCTTCTTTCCCTTTGTTGATATTTTTTTATTGCTTCTATAAATTCTTTCCGGCCGAAATCAGGATAATATCCCTTAGGAAAATATAGTTGGCTATTAGCTGTTAGCCACATCATAAACCCGGCGCTGTTGTGAGGATCATTTGAACTGCCTGTCCTAATTGATAAATCAACTGGCGGCAAACTATGCGTCCAAAGATATTTTTTTAATAATTCAGGAGTCACTTTCAAATTTTTATCTTTTCTGCCTTGCTTCAAAATATTATTAATCGCGCTAATCATTTCATCGCAGCCATCATAAGCAATAAAAAAATTAAGCATTCGTTCTTTATGGCTTTCAGTCGCTTTAATTAATTCTTTAATTGTCTCAATGCATTTTCTAGGCAAAAGCTCTTGCCATCGGCCAATTACATTTACTCTTGCTTGATATTTATAAATTTCTTTAGTTTTGATTAATCTGCGGAAATATTTCTCATATATCTGAAAAAGGCTGTTAATTTCTATTTTGGGACGTTTGGTCAAATTATCCCAAGAACCGCCCCACCAAGAAAGGCATTTAATGCCCAAATCAAAAGCTGCCTGAACTTGTTCTTCTGTTTTTTTGGCGCCTGCTAAATGACCGCGCCAAGAAGCTAATCCTTTTCCCTTAGCCCAACGGCGATTACCGTCTGGAATAATGGCTACATGGAAAGGAAGATTTTCATTGTCTTTTTTACTTTTATTCATTTTGCTGTATAATATTATTAATGATTTAGTTCTTTAACTTTTAGCTTGAGAAGGAGGTTGTCAAAATGAAAAAATTGACAAAGAGAGAGAAAATCTTAAATAAATTATATGAGCTTTTCAACGATCTCGGAGATTGGCTTCCCTATTTTTTAGAACAAAACGCAAGAGACGGTCCTAAATCTATATGGGGCGAATTGAATACTCGGGAACTAATAAAGCTTAATGAAAAATATTTACGGGAGTTCCTGACTCTTCTAGAATTCGCTAAAAATAAAAATAGAAATGCGCAATCAGAACAACTAAAGGTATATAGGGAGTTTGGACAAAAGGCCGAACTTTCTCTTGAATACCTGCGAAAGGAGTTCATATAATGAAATCTCTCTTTAAAAACGGCGTTGGGGATAAAACTGTTAAAATAGATTCCCAACGCTTTTTTATTTACGAACCATTAATTCAGATTTTAGCAAAATAAAACGATTAGCGCAAGAGACAATAACCCACAAAAAACCGTTTAACCCTTGACTTACTATCCATAATAATCTATAATCCAAGTATACGTAAGTTTTTGAGTTTATCTCAATACAAGTTTTCTCTTCCCTTATGCTATTAAGCCTAAGCCGGAAAGTAAAAACTCTAAAAAAAAGTCGGCTTACGATTAATAAGCATATAAGGATATATGAATAAAAAATTATATGTTGGTGGTTTATCTTATGATACTACCGAGGATTCTTTGAAAGAAGCATTTTCTAAGGCCGGAGCAGTTGATTCAGCAACAATTATTACTGATAAAATGTCTGGCCGTTCAAAGGGATTTGGTTTTGTTGAAATGTCTTCTGACGATGAAGCCAAAAAAGCCATTGAAATGTGGAATGGCAAAGAGCTTGACGGACGCAGCCTTACTGTAAACGAAGCTCGTCCTATGCGAGAACGTCCACAAAGAGATTTCAACGGTGGGAACAGTAGATACTAAGCCACAATCAATAAAAACAGTCCTGATATTTATCAGGGCTGTTTTTGTTTGTGCAATTCCTGGTAGACCGTTGTAAACGACGTTAGAACTAAAAAAAAATTTAATGTCTACAAAAATTTTAAATTTCCTTTTACTTTTTTTAAAGAATTATAGTTCTTTCTTTTTAAAATCTTACCTAATTCTCTATCTATCCTTCTAAAACATACTGGACCTTCTTTTTCAAAAATCGTAGCTACTTGAACAGCATCTGCTCCAGCAAGCAAAAATTCAAAAGCATCCAATCCTGATTTTATTCCTCCGACGCCAATAATAGAGACCTTGTTTTTTAAAAGTTCGTAAAAAGCCCTAATATTCCCCAGAGCTATTGGTTTTATATAATCTCCGCAGAGACCTCCAAATCCCTTATTTGATTTTATTATCGTTGTTTCTTTTTTAGGGTTAATAATCAAAGTATTCCCTATTGAATTTATACAAGTGATAAAAGAAACATTATGTTTTTTTATTAATTCTGCCATTTGTTTTTGATGACTAAAATCAAAATAAGGTGGAAGCTTTAGCCCAATTGGTTTTTTGCCTAAATTAGAAATCTTTTTCAGGATTTTCTCTACTTGTTTAAAATTATATCCAATTTGCGACTTCCCTTCTATATTCGGACAAGATAAATTTATCTCTATTAAATCAACTTTGCTCTTTTGAAAAGCTGAAGTTATTTTTATATAATCCTTATCGCAAAAACCTGCAACACTGGCAATTATTGGTTTATTATATTTTTTTAATTCAGAAGCAAACTCTATATATTTTTGATAACCTAAATTAGGTAATCCCATACTTTGAATAGACCCTAACGGTAATCGTTTGTATCTTGGACTTGGATTGCCTTTTCTTGGTTTAATCGTACATGATTTCATCATAATTGCAGATGAATCTGATTTAGCAATAATTTCTAATTCTTTAAGTGTTGAATCATTTGGACCAGAAGCATTGAAAATGTATGAATCTAATTCTATTTTAGATATTTTAGTTTTAAACATTAGTATAATTATAGCAAACTTAAATATCCATTGCCAATAAAAAATAACCGCATAAAATAACGGTTATTTTATCAGCAGGCGCGGCAGGACTCGAACCCGCGACCTTCGGTTTTGGAGACCGACGCTCTAACCAGCTGAGCTACGCGCCCTTATTTCTTCATCTCTTTATGTAATGTATGCTTTTTGCACCACTTACAATATTTCTTCAGTTCTAATTTCTTCTGAATTGTTTTTTTATTTTTGCTAGACCAGTAATTAATTCTTTTGCACTGGCTGCATTGTAATTTTATTAAAAAATCTTGTGACATGAGCCCACGCGCAGAATCGAACTGCGGGCCTCGATCTTACCAAGATCGCGCTCTAACCAACTGAGCTACGTGGGCGTTATGTGGGTAGGGAGGGATTCGAACCCCCGTAGTCCGAAGACGTCAGATTTACAGTCTGATGCATTTGACCGCTCTGCCACCTACCCTGGAGCCGAGGAGAGGAGTCGAACCCCCAACCTACGGTTTACAAAACCGTTGCTCTGCCATTGAGCTACCTCGGCTAACTACCTTATATCCATTTTATCCAATTCTTTTAAAATCTCTTTTACTTTCTTGTCTTTTGAGCCGAGCTTAACTGACATTTCCAATGAATTCTTAGCATCGGAATAATTATGCTGTTTCCAATAAAGAAGTCCTAAAAATTTATAAGCAGTGATGTTTTTAGGATCTTCAATGATTAAATTAATCCATTTTTGTTCTTCTTTGATCGGCTTTTCTAATTCGCTGATTGGAAGATCATCTTCTTCCTGCTCTATTTGATTCTCAACTTTTTTCTTATTTATTTCAATAGAAACCTCTTTATTTGTTTTAGCTGACAAACTCTTTTCTACTTTATTTCTTTTTATATCTCTTTGTTTAATCCATTCTCTTGATTTCTGCGACATTATCTGCGAATGGCCTCTTAACCAATTGATCCATTTGCCTAACAGATTTTCTATTTTTAAAAATATTATTTTAACGCGCCATAAAAATTTTTCTAAGGAAACCATTAGATTAAGCCAATGCTGCTTATAATTAACTTCGCGCATTCTTTGAGCAATCCCCTTTTTTCTAGACAAGATAATTATTTCTTCTTCTGACAAATTAGCTAATATGGCAACCTTGCGGAAAACAATAATTACCAAACCGATTAGAGAAAAAGCAATCAGAGAATATAGAATAAAATTTAACATATTTTTTAAATTTCAATTCTAACAAATTTGCCTATTTTAATATTTTCTCCTGTCTTTCCAATAAACTCACTGATTAAATCCTGAATTGTTCTTTGTTCGTCTTTAATAAATGGCTGAGATAAAAGCTCTTCTGAATCTTTTGGATTTATAGCAGCAATATGCATAGCCAGATCATGAGCTAGTTCTTTAAATTCTTTGTTCCTGGCAACAAAATCAGTTTCGCAATTTAGTTCTAAAATAACCCCTACTTTGCAATTGTTATGAATATATGCCTCAACTAATCCTTGATTAGCTTCTCTCCCTGATCTTTTAACTGCCTTTTCAGCGCCTTTTTTTTCTAAAATTTTCATAGCTTTTTTTTCATCTCCTTGAGTTTCTTCTAATGCTATTTTACATTCCATTATTGAGAACCCGGTTTTTTCACGAAATTGTTTAATTTGTTCTGCTGATATCATAAATTTGAAAATTATTTTAAAACTTTGACTATTGTTTCTAAAATTAATTTTAAAGATGAGATTGCATCGTCATTAGCAGGAATTGGATAATTAACAATTGTTGGATCAGCATTTGTATCGCATAATCCAACAATAGGAATATTTTTCATCCTAGCTTCTTTTATTGCAAGCTTTTCGTTGTGAGAATCAATTACAAGCAAAGCATCTGGGAGCTTTGTCATTTTTTTAATACCACCGAATTGTTTCTCTAATTTTTGCAATTCAACATCAAATTCATGCTGTTCTTTTTTTGTATATTTCTTTAACTCATTAGTTTCCTTTTTTTTCTCTAAATCTTGAAAATGTTCCAAGCGCTTAGAAATAATTTTAAAATTAGTTAAGGTTCCGCCAATCCATCTTTTATCCACATAAGGCATTTTGCATTCTTCAGCTGATTCGCGGGTAATTTCACTAGCCGCTATTTTAGTTCCGACAAAAAGAATAATTTCTTTTTTCTCTTTAATCTTTTGAATAAATTCCAAGGCCTTTTTAAATTCCTCTCGCGATTTTTCCAAATCAATAATATGCACATTATTTCTAACAGTAAAAATGTATGGCTTCATTTTTGCGTTCCATCTGGATGATTTATGCCCAAAATGGACCCCTAGTTTTAACATTTCTCCTGTACTGGGAAGTATTTTCTCTATATCTTTATTATCTTTATTTTTTTTCTTAGTTGTCTTCTTAGTCGTGGTTTTTGCTTTTTTATTTATCATGTTGCTATTAGTATAACAAAAATAAAAAATTTAGCAATATCTTGCCATTTTTTATTTAATTTGCTATGATAAAAACTATGAAGAAAGATATTCATCCTAAATATTATCCTAAAGCTAAGATTAAATGCGCATGCGGGGCTATTTTTGAAATTGGTTCAACCAAGCCTGAATTAGAAACAGAAATCTGTTCTGCTTGCCATCCTTTTTATACTGGCAAAGAAAAAATTATTGAGACCGGCCAGGTAGAAAAATTCAAAAAAAGAATGGCAAAAAGAAGTTCTGCTTTGGGATTAAAGATGAAGAAAGGCAAAGATGAGTAAAGGAGTTATAATAGAGATTAGAGCCGGCGCTGGCGGAGAAGAAGCAGCTCTTTTCGCAGCTGATCTTTTTCGAATGTACTCACGTTTTGCTGAAAAGCAAGGTTGGTCAAAAAGCTTAATTAATAGCCATACTACTGGACTAAATGGTTATAAGGAAGTTATTTTTGAAATAAAAGGTGAAGATGTCTATGAAAAATTAAAATATGAAGCAGGAGTTCATCGAGTTCAGAGAATCCCTACTACGGAAAAATCAGGACGCGTTCATACTTCTACTGTTTCAGTAGCTATTTTACTGGAAGCCAGTGAAACAGAAATTCATATTAATTCCAATGACATTAGAACTGATGTTTTACGCGCTTCTGGACCAGGCGGACAAAATGTTAATAAAATTGAATCAGCTGTTAGAGTTACTCATTTACCCACTGGATTAGTTGTTAGCTGTCAGGATGGAAGATCTCAACAGCATAACAAAGAGAAAGCCATGCAAGTTTTAAGAGCCCGCCTTTTAGCTAAAAAAAGAGCTGAGGATTTGTCTGAACGAGGAGACGAAAGGCGCGAACAAATAGGCACAGCTGACCGTTCTGAAAAAATCCGCACCTATAATTTCCCTCAAAACAGAATCACTGACCATCGTATAAAAAAATCATGGCATAATCTTGATAAAATTATTGATGGCGACTTAAATCAAATTATAAAAACTTATGAAAAAAAGAATATTTAGTGGAATAAGACCAACTGGTTCAATTCATATTGGAAACTATTTAGGAGCAACTAAAAACTGGGTAGAATTACAAAATCAATATGATTCTATTTTTTGTATCGTCGACTTACATGCTTTGACTACTCCTGAATCAGCCATAAAATTACAAGAAAAAATATTTGATTCAGCCACTACTCTTTTAGCAGCTGGGCTTGATCCTAAAAAATGCCTTATTTTTACTCAATCTCACATCCCAGAACACAGTGAATTAGCCTGGATTTTGAATACAATTGTTAAAGTGCCGGAATTAGAGCGAATGACGCAATTTAAAGAAAAATCAAAAGAGCATCGTTCTAATCTAAATGCTGGACTTCTGGGTTATCCCGTATTAATGGCCGCTGACATTCTTCTCTACCAAACAAATGTTGTCCCAGTGGGTGAAGACCAAAGACAGCATGTTGAATTAAGCAGAATTTTAGCTCGCAGGTTTAATCAAATTTACGGAAAAATTTTTACTGTTCCTCAAGTAATAATCAAAAAAGAAACAGCTAAAATTATGGCGCTTAATAATCCTTTAAAAAAGATGGACAAGAGCGCTCTTAATCCACATAGCTATATAGCTATGTCTGATTCGCCTGCTCAAATCCGTCAAAAAATCAAAAAAGCAGTTACTGATTCAGGCAAAGAGATAGAATATTCTCCTAAAAAACCAGCTATTGTTAATTTAATAAATATTTACCAAGCTTTTTCCAACTTTTCTGTGAAAGAGATTGAGGAAAAATATACAAATAAGGGCTATGCTCAATTTAAAGATGATTTAGCAGAAATAATTATTAAAGGGCTAAGAGGATTTCAAGAAAGAAAAAAGGCCTTAGAAAAAAAGCCAGCTTATATTAAGAAAATTTTAGATGATGGGGCTAAAAAAGCCCGGCCAATGGCTCAAAAAACTCTTAAACAAGTCAAAGAGAAAATAGGTTTATTGTAATTAATACAAGCAATACAAGGCCGTGCCTGAAAACATACAAACTTTGCAAAGGTTGTATGTTTTCAGGCACGGCCTTTTCTAGTTCCCAAAATATTCCAGTAAAAACTCTGCCAATAAATGACCTCCTAATTCTTCTGGTTTGTGGTCAATAAAATATTCCGCTTCAACTCTGTCTGGCGTTACTGAAACGCCTTTGCCAAGTTCAAGCATTTCCTCATCATTATAATTATTTCCAGTAGTCATAATTTGCTTTGGCTCAAGATTAAGATCCTTAGCCAAATTAACAATTGCCTTGCCTTTTGACATTTCTTTACTGCCAATATCATATCCTTCGTTAGTCCAAAGACAATATAAGTCATCCCCTGCTACTTCTTTAACTAAATTAGGTATTTCTTCCATCTGTTCGCAATGAACAGTTAAAACAAACATTTTTGGTTCAAATCCGCGGATTCTTTTATCAGTTTCCTTGATTTTTCTGATTTTAATTTTAAGTTCTCTTAATTGTTTAAAATATTCATTGGGATAAGCAGGATGAATAATCTTATTATTAAGCCATGTAATATTTCCGTTTTCTGCCTGAAGAATTGTTTTTTCGTCAAAAATCTTATTAACCAAGGTTTTTAAGTATAAAATATTTCTGCCAGAAGAAAAATTCAAGCGGACATATTTTGCCAGTTCTTGTAAGCTTTCTATAAATTCTGAAGAAAGCTTTTTTGATTCCATATACAAATCAATGCTGTCTTCATCTATTGTTTCCTTTATTATTGTCCCTGTTGGCACAATCACTCCATCAATATCAAAAGTCACTACTTTAATAACGTCCAATTCCTCTTTTGTAATTTCCTTTATGTCTTTCATGCTTTTATTATACCTTATTTCAGAAAAACAAAAAAGCCTGTTCAAATTAATCTGAACAGGCTTTTTCTCTCCTATAATTTATCTTCTTTAAATTTATATTTTTTATAATAATAATACAACCAATATGCAATTGTAATGATTATCGAAATAAGTAATAAATAGCATTTTGATAAAAATACTAAAATAATTAAACCAACTAAAATAGCAACTAAATCCCAGTCATATTTTATTTTTTCTTTCTTCCTTCTATATAAAAGATAAAGAATAAGAAACAAAGTTAAAAACAAGCTTAAAATCCAACAATAGTTTCCTCCACCAAACAAACCGGAAATAGCCGCTAAAAAATTATTTGTTTTATCTTCTATTTGAACAGTTTCTTTTGGTTTAATTACTTCTTCTTCTGGTTCGGTTTCTTCTGGTTCAATGACTTCTTCGGTTGGACTAGCGGCCCGAGCAGCGGCTGGACCAACTAAAGGGCCAACTGCTTCTTCGGCAGGACCTATTTCTTCTTCTATCTCACCAACTTCTTCTTTGACTTCTCCAGCTGTCAAAGTAGTAAAGCTATGTTCTTGGCTAATAGTCGGTGGCGAAGCGTGAGAGATGCAGCGGAAATAATAGGTGGTATTTGGCAAAAGACCGGTTATTTCAATCTCCCGATAGAGTTCTCCATAGGGATTAGCCGGAGTATGATATTCCGGCGTTGTATTAACATAGCCATATAAAGGCGGGCTACCGCCAACATCAGTTAAATCAAAATTATGGGGCTGGTCATAACGGGAATAAATTATCCGACTGGTGGCTGGATAACTAGTAAACCAGCTAATAATTGCTGAATTAGTATTAATATAAATATCTTTTTCGTATTTAATAATCAAACCAGGCGGTCCGCCGCCTCCGCTACCGCCGTATTCACCGGGCAGCACTCCTCCACCGGCTCCCTGAAAACCAATTAAAATATCAAAAGCCAAAGTTGCTCCTTGGGGACCTTTGGCTCCAGAAATAAAACCAATAGAAAAATCATATTGAGTATTAGCGCCGGTAACTAAATCGGATAAATAAAATTCACCAGCATTAGAAAAGTTAGCTAATGTATCATTATAATGAGTTTCTAAACTTTCTTTAATTTCCAAATTTAAAACCTGGCCAAGATTTTTAGGGTCAGAAACATTAATTGCCTCAACAATAATTCTCTGCGGCTGGCCAGAATTATTAGTTACCCTCACCAAACGCGTAACATCTTCCCCGGGTAAAAAGTTTGTTTCGCTAAATATAGGCCCCATGAGAGGCAACCATTCTGTTCCAGTCCAATATTCAACCACTAATTCATTAGCTGCTTGGGCCTGAACAAAATTAGCCGATAATAACCCGACACTAAAAATAGTGATTGAAATTATTAAAATTGTCTTTAATAATTTATTCATATTAATCTTCTTCTCCATTATTCTCGTCTTCAATAATTGGCTCTTCTATAACTGGCTCTTCTTGAACTAATACTTCTTTAGTTTCGACAATCTCTTCTTCAATTGGTTCTTCCTCAAACATTTCTTCAAATATTTCTTCCGTTTCTCCAATTATTTCTTCCTCAACAACTATTTCTTCCTCAACAACTATTTCTTCCTCAACAACTATTTCTTCCTCAACAACTATTTCCTCCTCAACAACTGGTTCTTCTTCAAATATTTCATCAAAGGCTTCATCTATTACTTCAACTATTTCTTCAATCTCTTCAATTATTTCCTCTAAAATATCATCTTCTTCTATAACTTCCTCTTCTTCAACCATTGGTTCTTCTTCGGTGATTGACTCTTCAACCACTGGTTCTTCTTCAGCTAATTCTTCTTGACTTACGGTTGGTGCAATTGGCTCAACCCAGACAACACTCTCCTCTGCCAAAATATTTGGCCCACCAGGAGTTGGCATAGGATCAACCCAATTATCCGAACCATCAGGAATTCTGGCATAAGATTTATCTACTGGCACGGCACCCGAAGAGCCAACATCGTTATAGTGTTCTGAAATCTCTGAAGAATCCAAGGCCCGGTCATAAATCTTTACTTCATCAATAAGTCCATTAAAATATTGAGAACCACTAGACCATGAGATTCTTCCAATCTCAATTGGTTCATCGTTATTTACATTACCCGCCAAGGTTTCCTCTTTTTCAAAATTTCCATCAGTATAGATTTTTATTTTATCTCCCGTTCTTGCCATTACAAGATGATGCCATTCATCATCGGATACATTAACATTGCCTTCTATTTCTTTTTTATTAGTGCCGCTTTCTGCTGTTCTAATATAACCTAATGTATGACTATTTTGCGTTCCTAATCCCCAGCCAGGACCATAATTTTGATATCTTGTTCCTACCCATTGCCTTGAACCAGAATCTGTTTTAGTCCAGAATTCCACACTAAATTCTCCCGAACCAAAATCAAAGTCATCACTATTTGCAATAGTTACATAATCATCTATTCCGTCAAAACTTAATGCTTCGTTAATCCTGCCGGAATTGATAAACGCCGCTCCAGAATTTGTTCCATCATTGTCATTTCCGCTTATATCTTCAAGATTCCCGTCAAAAGGCAAATAAGCCACTAAATTATTAGTCCAGCCAGGATTATTGTTAATATTATGGTCAGGCGAATCATAAGTATAAGAATCAACAATTACATTACTTGAATTGTAAAGAGCAATGGTGCCAGAACTATCATTTATTAAATTCCCTCCGGTTGTAACCACTAACCAGCCATTTGCCGGGATAGTTGTTAAACCTCCTGAATAAATGCTTGTAGTTACGGTATCTATAGGAATAACATTCCCATCTGCTTTTATATAAAAATTATCTAAATCAATAGGTTCTCCTGTATTGTTATAAATCTCAACAAATTCAGGGTAATTTCCAGCATTGGGCAAAAATTCATTTAGAACAACTGGCGGGTTCCAATAACCTGCTTTGATTGTATTCCCAAGTCTTTCAGTATCAGTAAATCCGCCCGAAAGATAAGCCAAATTATCCTGCCAGGCATTAAATACGAAGTTGAAATCACAAACTTCTCCCTGAAAATCATCGGCAATACCACTCGGCAAAATGATGCTGTAATAAAACCATTGCTCTATGCCATCGCTTGGATCAGTGTCAAACTGGTCATCAGGATGAGGAATCTCAAAATCAACATGACTATAATCTGATAAAGCAGAAAGTTTGTCATTATATGTCAGGCGCATATCCCTGTTGGCATAGCCCCCGCTAACCGGTCCATTATAATGGTCATACCAAATTTTTAAATCTAATTGATTACATAAATTAATATTTCCGTCTACGAACTCAAAACTTACATTATGTTTTAATGGCAGACCAAAAGCGGCTTCTCCTACATAAATATCTCTATTGACCTGGTCTCCATACATCATATTTTCCGCATTAGAGGTAAAATTATTTTGCCCCGACCGCACGGTCAAATCTAAAATTCCAGTAGAAAGAGAAGCAGAAGAAGTTTCTGTGTCATTAAAATAGGCCCAGGTTTGGCCAATAGCCAAAAGCCCGAACCAGTTTAGTCCGATAATTAGAAACAAGGCAATAAATTTTATAGAGATTTTTCTCATTCTTCTTTAATTTTATCTTCTAATTCATCTACTTCCTCCTCTAATTTCTCGATTTTCTGATCTTGTTGATTATCCTTTTTTTTATTTCTCAATTTTTTAATCTCCCGCCAAATTTTTCTAAATTCATCGTAAATAATAATCACCGCTGGCACGACAATAATCAACATGAAGCCAAAAGGTTTTTTAGCTGTTTCTACGGCATAACCCAAATAAGGAATATCAAGCAAGAGCCGACCAATAATTTCTCGGGGCTGAACTTTTTGCTGGTCTGGGGCGTTATTGGCGTCGCCTTGAGTGATATATAGAGGATTGCCTTCAATTACTTCCATTTCAACAATCCGGTGAGTAATCGGTTCATTT
>Ga0307421_1000212_pt1 | contig 37617 bp, 36 predicted proteins | sample SalMarWE160270MG_FD_202163 | JGI IMG/M metagenome (GOLD analysis project Ga0307421, IMG submission 202163) | Salt marsh sediment microbial communities from the Plum Island Ecosystem LTER, Massachusetts, United States - WE1602-70 | ecosystem: Environmental > Aquatic > Marine > Intertidal zone >... | reverse complement strand
CACCGGTATCGGGTTGAGAGATGAGCAGGTCATCAACATTGACCCCGCAGTTGGCGGCGTAGGTGGGGTCCAGAGCATGCTCGGCGTCTATATAGGCAACCGTGCCTCCCAGTTTTTGCGCTTCAGCAATTATATGTTGGGCCAGGGTGGTTTTCCCCGACGATTCGGGACCGAATATCTCGGTAATCCGTCCTCTGGGGATGCCACCTATGCCTAATGCAAGGTCCAGCGCCAGTGAGCCGCTGGGAATAGCCTTTATCTTGGTGGGCGGGGCTTCCCCCAGCTTCATCACTGAGCCTATGCCAAAGCGCTTCTCTATCTGGCTGAGAGCTAACTCCAGCGCCTTAACTTTCTCCGTGGTCATATTCGCCTCACCAAAATCATAGCACAGATACCCTGCCAAAACAAGGAGTTATCTTCGTCCTGGTACCTTGGGCTAGGCTTAAAGTTCGGCTATCATTGACTTAACCCTTTTTTAATTGCCGCTGAGGCTTCACCAGAAGCCAGATAAAGGTCAAGCTCGCCGTAACCCACCCCAAACCCTCTTCATCGGTTTGCCCCTCCCATAAGCCAGCTGAGGGGGTCTTATTGATGATGGGTGGGGGGGCGCCCAAAAATTTAGCCGGTATGCCGCTGGCCGGTTGTTGCTTTGAGGTTGCCAGTAGTATACTACCTTGTAGCTAGCCGGTTAACAGGGGGAGTTGGCCGGTTTTTAGAGTGTGTTTTGCTTCCCACCCTCCCGCCCTATAGAAGTGATACTTCTATCAATTACTTCTTGGGGGGGTGGGGTTATAAAGTCTCAAGAGGGTGTAACCCCTTTGGGCGGGTGGGTATGGGGAGAAAGAGAACCGTTAAAAAGGGGAGGGGTAGAAAAAGAAGTGCCGTCCGCTGACCTTATTTTGACCAACGCCAACGTAATAACCATGAACCCGGCCGAGCCTACTGCCGGGCTGGTGGCCATCAGGGGTAACAAGATTTTGACGGTTGGCGGTAGCGACCGGCTGGGGGAGGTGCGGGGGGCTAAAACTGAAGTAATCGACTGCCAGGGCAAGACGGTAGTTCCCGGCTTCAACGATGCCCACTGCCATATCTTTGCCTTCATCAGAAAGCTGGGCGGTATCGACCTCAGCCCGCCAGCGGTTAGCTCTATTGCCGACATCAAGGCGGCTGTCCGCCAGCGCGCCCGGAGCATTCCGGCGGGTAACTGGATTACCGGCACCGACTATAACGAGTTCTATTTAGATGAGAAGCGGCACCCCAACCGCCGGGATTTAGACGAGGCGGCGCCGGAGCACCCGGTGGTGCTGGCCCACCGCTCGCTGCACGCCTGTGTGCTTAACAGCCTGGCACTGGCGATGGCGGGCATCACCAGAGAGACGCCGGAGCCGCCGGGGGCGATTATCGAGCGAGAGCTTGACAGCGGAGAGCCCAGTGGCCTCCTCTTTGAGATGGTGGGCTATATCCGGGGGCAGGTGCTGCCGCCGCTGTCCGATGAGGAGCTGGCCGAGGGTATAGCCTTAGCCAGCCGCTACTATCTGTCTATGGGCATCACCTCGCTGCAGGAGGCTTCGGCTAATAACGATTATGCCCGCTGGCAGGCATTGCAGGGGTTTAAAGATAGCGGCGAACTAAGGAGCCGGGTGTCCATGATGTTTGGCTTTGACGCTTTACCCCAGTTTCAGCAGGCCGGTCTGGCGTTTGGCTCGGGCGATGAGCAGCTGCGGCTGGGTGGGGTAAAGATAGTGATTAACGAGACTGCGGGAAAGCTTCAGCCGCCGCAGGAAGAGTTAAATAAGCAGGCGTTAGATAGCCACCGGGCGGGCTTTCAGCTGGCTATCCACTGCATTGAGCCGTCAACGGTAGAGGCGGCTATCACTGCCTTAGAATATATCGCCGGCAAGTCTTCTGTGATTGGGCGGAGGCACCGCCTGGAGCACGTTTCCGAGTGCCCGCCCGATTTACTGGAGCGACTGGGCAGGCTCAAGGCTATGGTGGTCACCCAGCCGCCGTTTATTTACTACAGCGGGGAGAGATACCTGGCTACCCTCCCTCCCGAACGGCAGCGGTGGCTTTATAGAATTAAGTCCTTCCTGAATAGCGGACTGGTGGTGGCCGGCAGCTCGGATTCTCCGGTAGTCCCGGATAATCCATTGATAGGAATATGCGCCGCCGTTACCCGGCGGGCAGAATCCGGGCAGGAGGTGTTGCCCGAAGAAGCCGTTTCACCGCAGCAGGCGCTGGCGATGTATACGACTAATGCCGCTTACGCATCGTTTGAGGAAAAATTAAAGGGCGCTATCGCTCTGGGCAGGCTGGCGGATATGGCGGTCTTGAGCAACGACCCCTTGAAATCACCGCCGGAGATGATTAAAGATATACGGGTGGAGATGACCATCCTGGATGGCAAAGTGGCCTGGCAGGATTGACTTGCCGTTTAAGATAAAAGTAAACTGGATTCAAGCGAGGGGAATCGCCCGATTTTTAGAGTGCGTTTTACTTCCCACCCTCCCGCCCTATAGAGGTTAGACCTCTATCAGTTCCTTAAAGGGGGAGGGGAGCAGAGGGTAATTTTCCCCACCAAAGGGGGTGGGGATAGAGAGTATAAGAGGGCACAGCCCTTTTGGGCGGGTGGGTATGGGAAGAACTAGAACCGCTAAAAGTGGGGTAGGGGATAAAAGGGTGGCGGGTGGGAAAAGATATAAAATGGGGAGGGGATTAAAAAACTCTGATGTTGCCTGAACTGGTTAAAGCGCTGCTAAAACCCGAAGCCTACCCCGAAGATACGGGGGAAATAGAGCTTATGCAGACCCAGATGTCCTTCGTCTTCCTCGCTAAAGAATTTGTCTATAAGGTGAAGAAGGCGGTGGACCTGGGCTTTCTGGACTACACCACTTTAGACAATCGTCATTTCTTCTGCCGGAAAGAGGTCGAGCTTAACCGCCGCCTCTGCCCCGAGGCTTACCTGGGGGTGGTGCCCATAACTCAAGACAGAGGAGCTATTCGTATCGGGGGGAGGGGGGAGGTTATAGAGTACGCCGTCAAGATGCGCCGCCTGCCCCAGAAAGCAATGATGAATGTGCTGCTGGCTGATAACCGGGTGTCGGCGGAGATGATAACCGGGGTGGCGCAAAAGCTGGCGGCGTTTCATAAAAAGGCGGAGACCAGCGCCGAAATCAGCGCCTTCGGTGAAATTAAGGCTGTCACCCGCAACACCGACGAGAACTTTGCTCAGACAGAGAGATACATCGGCCGGACCATTTCCGGAGATAGCTACCGGCGCATCAAGGGGTATACCGATAGCTTTATCCAGAAGAATGCGCCTTTATTTAATAAGCGGATAAAAGAAGGCCGAATCAGGGACTGCCACGGCGACCTCCACGCCGCCCATATCTGCTTCACTAATGGCATTTGCATCTACGACTGCATCGAGTTTAATGACCGCTTCCGGTACTGCGACATCGCCTCGGAGATGGCCTTCCTGGCCATGGACTTAGACCACTACGGGCGGGCCGACCTCTCCCGCGCTCTGGTGAAAGCCTATGTTGTTGAGAGCGGGGATAAGGAGATGATAAAGCTGCTCGGCTTTTACAAGGGCTACCGGGCCTACGTACGGGGAAAAGTTGAGAGCTTTAAGCTGGATGACCCCTATATCTCAAAAGGGGAAAAAGAAGAGACGCAAGATATAGCCGCCAGCTACTTCGATCTGGCCCGCGCCTACACCAGAGCCAGACCAGTGCTGTTTATCACGGTGGGGCTGGTGGGGACGGGCAAGTCCACTTTAGCTCAAGCGCTGGCCAGGAGGCTGGGGCTGGCGGTTATTTCCTCGGACATTACCCGCAAACAACTGGCCGGCGTTCCCCTGACTGAGCACCGCTTTGAGGGATTCGACGGCGGGATTTACTCGGCGGAGCTTTCCCGTAAGACTTATGATAAGATGTTCTCCGAGGCAAGAGGTGTTTTAAGTGACGGGGGCTCGGTAATTTTAGATGCCTCTTTTATCAGGGCTGAGGAGCGGCTAAAAGCCAAAAAGCTGGCCGAAGAAGCCGGCGCCGACTTTTTTATCATAGAATGCCGCCTGGACGAGGCAAATATCAAAAAGCGGCTGGAGGGGCGGCTAAAAGAGGGTTCGGTTTCCGACGGGCGCTGGGAGATTTACGGTCCGCAGAAAGAAGCCTTTGACCCGGTTAAGGAGGCAGCGCCACAAAAACATGCTATAATTGACACCTCCAAGACTTTGGGGGAGAATATAAAACGGATTTTAGATAAGATTTATTGAGGGGGTGGGGGAAAGACCTGTTTTTAGAGTATGTTTTGCTTCCCACCCTCCCGCCCTATAGAGGTTAGACCTCTATCAACTCCTTTAAGAGGGAAGGAAAACTAACCCCACCCTTGGGGGTGGGGAGAAAAGGGCTGAAAGCCCTACCTTAAGGGCGGCGGGTGGGAATAGATATAAAGCGGGGTGGGGAAGAAAGAACAGTTAGAATAGGGGGAGTGGTGTGAAGAACTATGATATAAAAGACCCTTCGCTGGCCGGAGCCGGCAAGCAGAGAATAGAGTGGGCAGCGCGCGAGATGCCGGTAATCAAGATAATCAGCGAGCGCTTTGCCAAAGAGAAGCCGCTAGAGGGCATCCGGATTTCGGGCTGCCTTCATATCACCACCGAGACGGCCAACCTGGCACTGGCCCTTAAGGAGGGTGGAGCCGATGTCGTCCTCTGCGCTTCCAACCCCTTAAGCACCCAGGATGATGTCACTGCCGCTCTGGTGGAATACGGCATACCGGTTAACGCCATCAGGGGGGAGGATGACGAGACATATTATAAGCACATCAATACCGCCCTGGATAGTAGGCCCCAGCTCACCGTTGACGACGGCGCCGACCTGGTGGCCACCCTGCACGCCAAACGAAGTGACCTGATTGCCGGTGTCATCGGCGGGACGGAAGAGACCACCACCGGCGTTATCCGCCTGCGCAGCCTGGAGAAATCAGGGAATCTGAAGTATCCCATAATCGCCGTCAACGACGCCCAGACCAAGTACCTGTTTGATAATAGATACGGCACCGGCCAGAGTACTATAGACGGTATCACCCGCGCCACTAATATCCTCTGGGCTGGGAAAAAAGTGGTGGTCTGCGGCTACGGCTGGTGCGGGCACGGCGTCGCCCTGAGGGCCAAGGGGCTGGGCTCGCAGGTAATCGTGGCCGAGGTTGAGCCGGTGCGCGCCCTGGAGGCGGTCATGGACGGCTACCGGGTCATGCCCATCGCCCAAGCCGCCAAACTGGGCGATATTTTTATTACCATTACCGGTGATATAAATGTTATTGATAAAGCCTCCCTGGAGGTTATGAAAGACGGCGCCATCATCGCCAACAGCGGCCACTTTAACGTGGAGATAAATATCCCCTTCCTGGAAAGTTATGCCGCCAGCAAGCGCCAGGTGAAGCCGCTGGTTGACGAATATACCATGAAGGACGGCCGCCGCCTCCACCTGCTGGCCGAGGGCCGCCTGGTCAACCTTTCCGCCGCCGAAGGGCACCCCGCCAGCGTCATGGACATGAGCTTCGCCAACCAGGCCCTCTGCCTGGAGTATATGGTTAAAAATAAGGGCGGCCTGGAGGTTAAGGTCCACCCCGTGCCCGAAGAGATAGATAAACAGGTAGCCCGCCTGAAGCTCCGGTCCATGGGTATCACTATCGACCAGCTGACCCCGGAGCAGAAGAAATACCTCACCAGCTGGGAGCAGGGTACCTAGAAGGAGATAAAATGCCAAGCAGCTTTAGCAGTTCGCCAGCCTATATGCTCACTTCGGAATCGGTTACCGAGGGGCACCCCGATAAGCTCTGTGACCAGATATCGGACGCCATCCTCGACACCATCTTGGCCAAAGACCCCTACGCCCGGGTGGCCTGCGAGACGGCGGTCACCAACGGCCTGGTAATAGTATTGGGTGAAATTACCACCGGCTGCTATGTCGAAATCCCCGGTGTGGTACGGGAAGTAGTCAGTGACGTCGGCTACACCTACCCCGAATACGGCTTTGACTGTCAGTCCTGTGGGGTGATGGTCTCTATCAAGGAGCAGTCCCCCGATATTGCCCTGGGGGTGGATAAATCGCGGGAGGCCAAGGCGGCTTCGGGCAACGAACTGGATAAGATAGGCGCCGGCGACCAGGGGATGATGGTCGGCTTTGCCTGCAGCGAAACCCCCGAGCTTATGCCCCTGCCTATCTCCCTGGCCCACAAGCTCTGCCGGCGGCTGGCCCGGGTTAGGAAGGATAAAATCCTGCCCTACCTCCGCCCCGACGGCAAATCGCAGGTGACGGTGGAGTACTCTAATGGCACCCCCCGGCGCATAGACAGCATCGTCATTGGCGCTCAGCACAACCCCGATGTCAGCCAGCCTAAAATCGAACAGGATATCATGAAGCAGGTCATCAAGGCTGTTGTTCCCCCGGCGCTTATTGACGATAAGACCAAATTCTATGTTAATGCCACCGGGCGCTTTGTGGTGGGCGGGCCGGTATCCGATACCGGCTTTACCGGCCGCAAGCTCCTGGTTGATACCTACGGCGGCGTGGCCCGTCACGGCGGCGGTGCCTTCTCGGGCAAAGACCCGACCAAGGTTGACCGCTCGGCGGCCTATATGGCCCGCTATATAGCCAAGAATATCGTCGCCGCCGGTCTGGCCGAGCGGCTGGAAATCCAGATTTCGTATTCTATCGGCGTTGCCCGCCCGCTTTCGGTATCTTTAGAGACCTTCGGCACCGGCAAAGCCGATTACAAGATCTTGCTCGACCTGATTGATAAGCACTTTGACCTCAGGCCGGAGGCTATAATCCGCTACTTTGACCTCCGCCGCCCCATCTACCGGCAGACCGCCTGTTACGGGCACTTTGGCCGCGAAGACCTCGACCTCCCCTGGGAGAAGACCGATAAAGCCGAGGTGCTGAAAAAAGAGGTGGGGGGGGTCTAGCCAGACTTTTAAAGTGCGTTGTACTTCCCACCCTCCCGCCCTCAAAGGCTCTGCCTTTAAAAATCTCTTAAACACGAGGGGAAGGTGAACCACCCCCCACGGGGTGGGGATAAAGAGAAGCAAGTATCTCTCCCACTTGGGGGTGGGGGAAGAGAGTCTAAGAGGGTACCACCCTTTTGGGTGGGTGGGTATGGGAAGAAAAACTCTGGTTAAAAATGGGGGATGGGGTTGACTAATAATCCCATAAAATTCGGTACCGACGGCTGGCGGGGCATCATCAACCAGGACTTTACCCTGGATAACGTGCGGGCCTGCGCCCAGGGGGTGGCCGACTACCTGAAAGGGGTGGGTTTAGCCGGAAGAGGGCTGATAATCGGCTACGACACCCGCCTTGCCTCCGAGGACTTCGCCGCCGCCGCCGCTGAAGTCGCCGCCGCTAACGGCGTCAAGGTTTATCTGTGCCCCCAACCTACCCCCACCCCGGTGGTAAGCTGCGGCGTTCTGGCCAAAAAGGCGGGTGGGGCTATCGTCATCACCGCCAGCCACAACCCGGCGGTCTGGAACGGCTTCAAGTTCAGAACTGAAGAGGGCGCCAGCGCCTCAACCGGGGTTACCGTTGAGATAGAAAATAGCATCGCCCATGCCCTGGCCACGGGAGAAATAAACCGCTTGCCGCTGCCGCAGGCGCTGGACCAAAAGATAATAGAGTACCTCGACCTTATCCCTATCTATGACCGGCAGATAGGCAAACTCGTTGACCTGAAGCGGCTGCGCCGGGCCGGGCTCAAGGTAGTTACCGACCCCATGTACGGGGCCGGCATCGGCTACTTCGGCCGGCTTTTAAGCGGGGGAGCTATCCAGCTTATCGAGATAAACGGCGAACGCGACCCTCAGTTCGGCGGAATACAGCCCGAGCCCATCGCGGCTAACCTGGCTAGGCTATCGGCAGCCGTCAGGGAGCAGCAGGCGGACGTCGGTTTAGCCACCGACGGCGATGCCGACCGCCTTGGCATCATTGATGAGAAGGGGCAGTTTCTCACCCAGCTCCAGGTCTTTGCCCTGCTCTGCCTCTACCTGCTGGAGGTGCGGGGGGAGCGGGGGGCTCTGGTCAGGACGCTCACCAGCACCACCATGATTGACCGCCTGGGCGAGATATATGATTTACCTGTTCATGTGGTGCCGGTGGGCTTTAAATACGTCGCACCCATAATGATGGCCGAAAAGGCCCTCATCGGTGGGGAGGAGAGCGGGGGCTACGGCTTCCGCGGCCATATGCCGGAGCGGGACGGTGTCTTAGCCGGCCTTTATTTCCTGGACTTCATGCTTCAGACCGGCAAGACCCCTTCGCAGCTGCTGGATTATCTCTTCAGCAAGGTAGGCCCGCACCACTACCGGCGCCGGGATTTCAGCTTCCCCGAAGACCAGCGCCAGGCGATAATCAGGCGCATCAGCTATAATCTGCCCCAATCTATTGGCGGGATTGGGGTGGTGAAGGTAAACGCCACCGACGGCTTTCACCTTATCCTGGCCGATACCAGCTGGCTGCTCATCAGGTTCTCCGGCACCGAGCCGGTGCTCCGCATCTACGCTGAAAGCGATAGCCTGGAACGCGTGGAAAAGCTGCTGGAAACGGGGTGGGAGCTGGCCGGGGTCTAAAGCTTTGCCGCTGCTGGCTTGAAACAGAGGGCGCCGGTGGGGCAGATATCAACGCAGTCACGGCACTCCCGGCAGGGGGACTGGCCGATAGGCTGGTCGCCGAAGGTGGTCATTCTGCGGTTAAAGCCGCGGTGGGCAAAGCCCAGGGCGCCGATGCCCAGACGCTGGCGGCAGACCCAGATGCACTGGCCGCAGAGGACGCACTTGTTGGGGTTATAGATAAAGAGCGGGCTGCTATCATCCACCGGCAGGTTACGCAGGATTTTCCTAAAACGCCGGTTCTTGAGGCTTATTTTAAGGTGAGCAGCTATCTTTTGCAGCTCGCAGTTGCCGCTCTTGGCACAGCTGGCGCAGTCAACCTCGTTGCTGGCTAAGAGCAGTTCCAGAGCAGTGCGCGCCAGCCTTAAAGCCGCCGCCCCTCTGGTGTTCACCACCATGCCATTCTCTACCGTTTCGGTGCAGGCGGTCACCGGCTTGAGCCTGCCCTCTATCTCCACCCAGCACAGCCGGCAGGAGGCGTCCGGAGCCGAATTATCGCGGCGGGCGCAGAGGTGGGGGATATAAATATCATTATCCAGCGCCGCCCAGAGGACCCTCTCCCCCTCAGGGGCTTTTACTTTCTTGCCGTCGATGATTAATGATACCGTTTTCATTTCGGCACCTCGCTGGGCGGCGACAGCTTGACTATGGCGTTATACTGCGGCGGGCAGGCGGTAAGACAGGTGCCGCACTTAACGCACTTTTCCTGGTCGATAATTTTATATCTCTTCTTGGGGTGGCTGTATATGGCTTCCACGGTGCAGGTGCCGACGCAGGCGTCGCAGGTAAGCTCGCACTTGTCCGGTATGATGTAAAAGGCGATAAGCTCCTGGCACATCAGCGCCGGGCACCGACCTTCTTTAATGTGGGCCTCGTACTCGTCACGGAAGTAGCGCAGGTTGGTCAGCACCGGGTTGGGCGCCGTCCTGCCCAGCCCGCAGAGCGAGCCCGCCTTGATGTCCTCGGCCAGCTCGGTGAGAGTATCTAAATCCTTGATTTCTCCCTTACCATGGGTAAATTCGGCCAGCATTTCCAGCATCTGTTTCGTCCCTAGGCGGCAAAAAGTACACTTGCCGCAGGACTCGCGCTGGGTGAACTCCAGAAAATAGCGGGCTATCTCCACCATACAGTCGTCTTCGTCAAGGACAATCATGCCCCCGGAGCCCATCATCGCCCCGGCTTCGGTCAGGGAGTCAAAGTCGATGGGCAAATCCAGAGCCGATTCGGGCAGGCAGCCGCCGGAGGGGCCGCCTATCTGCACCGCCTTGAAGGGCTTGCCGCCGGGGATGCCGCTGCCCACGTCAAAGATGACTTGGCGCAGGGTGGTGCCCATGGGGACTTCAATAAGACCGGTGTTGACCACCTTGCCGGCTAGGGCGAAAACGGCCGTACCGGGGCTGTTTTTAGTGCCGATGCCGGTAAACCATTTAGCCCCCTTATCAACTATATGGCGGATAAAAGCCAGCGTCTTGACATTGTTGATGAGGGTGGGCTTGCCCTCCAGGCCGCTTACTGCCGGATAGGGGGGGCGGTGATTGGGGGTGCCCGCTTTACCCTCCAGCGAGGCGATAAGGGCGGACTCCTCACCGCAGACGAAGGCCCCCGAGCCCTGAAAGAGCTTGATATCAAAGCTGAAATCGCTGCCCAGTATATTCTTGCCCAGCAGGTTCAGCTTTTTTGCCTGGCTGAGGGCCAGCCGGGCCCTATGCACCGCCAGGGGATACTCGGCGCGGACGTAGATATAGCCGTGGCGGGCGCCGACGGCGTAGCCGGCAATTATTATGCCCTCAATTACGGAGTGGGGGTCGCTTTCTAGGATAGAGCGGTCCATGAAGGCACCGGGGTCGCCCTCGTCGGCGTTGCAGATGACATACTTGGGCCTGCCGGGGGCATCACGGCAGACGGTCCACTTTTCCCCGGTGGCAAAGCCGGCCCCGCCCCGGCCCCTCAAGCCCGATTTTTTGACCTCGTTAATAATCTCGCCCGGCTTTAGCTGGAGTGCTTTTACCAGAGCCGAATAGCCGCCGCTGGCGATATAGTGGTCTATATCCTCCGGGTCTATATGGCCGCAGTTTTTGAGGATGACTTTTTGTTCAAATTTGGCGCGGGGGAAATCGGCCAGGCTGGGGACAAGGTCACTGGCTTCCAGGGCGCCGAGGACTGATTCCAGGCAGGGGTCGTCGCCCAGTATAAACTCCCTGACCAGCCTCTGGGCTATCACCGGGTTGACCTGCTGGTAGGCGATGGGGGGATGGCCCGGCTTGGCGATGATAGCTATGGGCTCGGCGTAGCAGTGCCCCATGCAGCCGACTTCTATCACGGGGCAGTCGAGGTTTTGCTTTTTAAGCTCGTTCTTGAACGCCCGGAGCACCTCCAGCGCCCCGGCGGCGCGGCCGCAGGTGGCGGCGCCGACCATGATTACCGCTCGGGCTTGTTGAAGCTCCTGCCAACGCACCTCGGCCTGGCTCTTTATTTTCTGGAAAGTCGAGGCTACACTTGGAAGCCCGGTTGCTTTCACTGTTTCTTTTTGCCCCGCTTCTTCCTCTCCTGCTCAAATGAGAGAAGAATTCCGTCCACCTTGGTCGGTTCCACCTGACCCTCCGGTTTGTCATCAACCACGGTTACCGGCGCCATGACGCAGCAGCCGACGCAGGCAACAGTGTCCAGGTCAAACTCGCGGTCGGCGGTGGTCTGTCCCTGGTCAATCTTCAGCCTTCTCCTCCAGGCGTCAAGGGTGATATAACCGCCCTTCATATGGCAGGCGGTGCCCAGGCAGACCCTTATCGAGTGCCTGCCCGGGGGATTGAGCCGGAACTGGTTGTAGAAGGTAACTACACCATAGACGTCTATATCCGGTATATTCAGAAACTGGGCAACCTCCAGCATGGCTTCCCGGGGTAGATAGCCCAGCTCTTCCTGGACCTTCTGCAGGGTGGGGATAAGGTTGCTTCTTTTGCGGCCAAAGCGGTTTAGCAGGCGCCTGGTTTGCTCTTTGATTCTAGTTTTTTCCTTAGCTTTTGCCATTACCGTCAGTGAAATTATAGGCTAGTGTGCCTGTCTATGCAACCGTGAAGCCGCCCGGCACATATAGTTTGGGGTTGACAGTTAGGTGTTGCAGGTTGTATTATCGGCATCAACTGCCCCTTAAAATAGACGAAGTTTTTAAATAGACCGGAACCCCGAAATCAAAGGAGGAAAAATGGCCAAGAAGTTCAACAGAGCAATGTATTTTCTCGACCAGAAGGATATGCCCACCCACTGGTATAATATCCAGGCTGATTTGCCCGAGCCGCTGCCGCCAACCTTGAACCCGATGACCAAAGAGCCGGCAACGCCGGAGTTCATGCATGCCTTGTTCCCTATGGAGTGTATCCTGCAGGAGGTAAATACCACCGACCGCTACATCGAAATACCCGATGAGGTGCTGGAGATTTACCGCACCTGGCGGCCTACTGTGCTGCACCGGGCCTACCAGCTGGAGAAAGCCCTGGATACGCCGGCTAAAATTTTCTATAAGTACGAGGGGACGAACCAGGCGGGGAGCCACAAGCCCAATACAGCGGTAGCCCAGGCCTACTATAACAAGCAGGAAGGCATCAAGCGTATAACCACTGAGACCGGCGCCGGTCAGTGGGGCAGCGCCCTGGCCTTTGCCGGGGCACTATTTGATATAGAAATTAAGGTCTTTATGGTCAGGATTAGCTATGACCAGAAGCCTTACCGGCGCATCGCCATGGAGCTGTGGGGGGCTAACTGCGTTCCCAGCCCCAGCCCGGATACCAAGTCGGGGCGGGATATGCTGGCCAAGTGGCCCGACTGTCCCGGCAGCCTTGGCTTGGCTATCAGCGAGGCGGTGGAGGATGCCATCAGCCGGGAGGATACCCACTACTCCCTGGGCAGTGTGGTTAACCACGTTCTGCTTCACCAGACCATCGTCGGCGAGGAGACCCGCAAGCAGATGGAGATGGCCGATGCCTACCCCGATATCATCGTCGGCTGTATCGGCGGCGGCTCCAACTTCGCCGGGCAGTTCCTGCCCTGGATTCGGGATAAGATTAGCGGCAAGAAGAAAGATATGCGCATCATCTGCGTCGAGCCGGAAAGCTGTCCTACCGTGACCAAAGGCTTATATGCCTTTGACTACGGGGATGCCGTCGGTCTTGGCCCTATCGTCAAGATGTACACCCTGGGGCATGGTTTTATTCCACCCCCGATTCACGCCGGCGGGCTGCGCTACCACGGCATGGCGCCCATTGTCTGCCACCTTCATCGGCTGGGTTTCGTTGAGGCCCAGGCGGTGCCTCAGACCAAGGTCTTTGAGGCCGGGGTACAGTTTGCCCGCACCGAGGGAATTATCACCGGACCTGAGCCCTGCCACGACCTTAAAGTAGCTATTGACGAAGCCCTTAAATGCAAGCAAGAAGGCAAATCCAAGACTATCCTGATTGCCCATAGCGGGCACGGGCACTTTGACCTGTCGGCCTACGAGAAGTACCTGTCGGGTGAACTGGTGGATTACGCTTATCCCGAGGAGGAAGTAAGGAAAGCCCAGGCGGAGCTACCCCAGGTATCTTTCTAACGCAGTCTTAATAAATAGTCAAAAAGGGGGCTGGGATTTCATCCCAGCCCCCTCTCTTTTACCCCTTACGCCAGCCGGTATTTAACGGTATCCAGCAACCAGCGGTTGTCCCGGTTGATAGTTCTACTCTCTATTATTTTAATGCTTCTCTTGAACAGGGGGCCGTTGACCACCAGTGTATGGTATTCGCCGTTCTCACCGCAAAGGTCGATGTTTTTGGCTTTCAAATAGGCCAGGAACTTCCTGTCCAGCCGCTGCCCGACCCAGCCTTCGTCAATTAGCTCGGCCTGGGCGCTGACGATAACGGCCTCAAAGCCGGCATCAATAAAGCTGGCGAAGACCTCTTCCGTATCTTTATTCCAGAGCGGTTCAATAGCTTTAACACCCAGCTCACCGCAGACCCTTTCCACCCATTCTTTATGCTCATCGAGGTAGATATCGCCGAAGACCATCCCCTTTATACCCCGGGGGAGCAGGCTTCGCACCGCCTCTTTGAACTCCTGCTCGTATTCTTCCCAGGTGGTCTGTTTCTGCAGCAGAGGGATGCCGATAGCCCGGCTTTGTAGCTGAATCAGCCTGGCTTCAGTGCCGTGGAAGCTTACCCGCTTAAATTCTTGGGAAATAAAATTTACCAGATGAGAGATTTTATATCCCTGACCGAGCGCCAGATAAGCGGCCAAACAGCTGTCCTTGCCCCCGCTCCAGGATGAAATATAGCTCATAGATTTTTTAGCTGCGTTTGACCCAGTCCACGGCGTTTAAGAAAATGCCCAGCCCGTCCCCGTGCCGCCTGGGCGCTTCCCTGGTCCAGCGTGGGTGCTGAGTCCAGCTGATAAATCGCTCCGGGTGGGGCATGAGGGAAAAAATACGCCCGGTGGTGTCACAGATGCCGGCGATGTTATCCACCGAGCCGTTGGGATTGTGGGGATAGCCGGCTTTGGTATCGCCGCTGGCATCGGCGTAGCGCGCCACCACATTCAGTGTCTCCAGCGTTTCTTTTTCCGCCGTTATCTTGCCCTCGCCGTGGGCTATGGGCAGGTACATGGCGCTGATTCCCTTGGTAAAGATACAGGGGCTTTCCTGATTTATCTGCAGATAGACCCAGCGGCACTCAAAGCGGTTGGAGTCGTTGCCGGACAGGGTTAAGCGCTGGCCGTTGGCTACAGGAGGCAGGATGCCCGCTTTCACCAGCACCTGAAAGCCGTTGCAGATGCCTAAGATTAAACCGCCCCGTTCGACGAATCTCTTGATATCCTCGCCCAGCTTTAACTTTAGCTCATTGGCCAGAATCCTGCCCCCCGAAATATCGTCGCCGTAGGTGAAGCCCCCCGGTATTACCAGTATCTGGTAGTCGGCGATAAGCTTGTCCCGCCGGACGAGCTGGTTAATATGCGCCGAATCTACCGCTGAGCCGGCCTGCTCGAAGGCAAAGGTCGTTTCCCCGTCGCAGTTTGTTCCCGGCGCCCTTAAGATTAAAGTCTTTACTTTGGCCATATCTACCAGCCCAGCGGCTGCTGCCAGGCCCCCTTTAGTTCGGTTGCAGGAGCTGAAACTACCTTTTTGCCGCCGACGCCGTAGATTTCAAGTCTTTCGTTCTTGGTTACCTCGCCGACGGCGGCCGAGTCTATGCCTTTCATTGCCTGCTCAAAGCTCTCTTTATCTTCTGGCGCTACCTCCACCAGGAAGCGAGTATTTGATTCGGAAAAGAGTATGCTGTCGCTGCGGGTGATGTCTTCGCCCAGAGGGACTTTGTCCAGATTGAGGGTCATGCCCAGTCCCCCGGCAAAAGCCATCTCCGCCGCCGCCACCCCGATGCCGCCCTCGCTCAGGTCGTGGCAGGCCTTTACCAGTCCCTTCTCCATGGCGGCGCTTAAATTGTCCATCAGTTTTTTACCCTTTTCGGGGTTGACCCTGGGCACCTTGCTGCCCGTAGCGCCGTGAATATCGTAGTAGTGTGAGCCGCCCAGCTCGTCATAAGTCGCTCCGACGGTATAGATAAGATTGCCCGCCTGCTTGCAGTCCATCGAGACTACTTTGGAGACGTCTGCCATCACCGCCATGGCCGAGATGAGCAGGGTGGGGGGAATACAGATGCTTTCTTTTCCCGTCTGGTATTCGTTGTAGAGGCTGTCCTTGCCCGAAATAAAGGGCGCCCCGTAGGCCAAAGCTATATCGGCGCAGCCCTGCGCCGCCCTCACCAGGCCGCCAAGGCGGTCTGGCTTCTCCGGGTTGCCCCAGCTGAAGTTGTCCAGCAGGGCCACTCTTTTAAGATTGCCGCCGACGGCGATAATCTGCCGGAGCGCTTCGTCTACCGCCGAGGCCGCCATCCAGTAGGGGTCTATGTCCCCGTACTTGGGGTTAATGCCGTTGGAGATAATCACGCCCATATCGGAGCCAAGCAGCGGCCTGACGATGGCGGCGTCGCCGGGGCCGTCGTTGTTTATGCCTAACAGGGGCTTGAGAACACTGCCCCCCTGTACCTCGTGGTCGTACTGGCGGATGACCCACTCCTTGCTGCAGACGTTCCAGGAGCCCAAGATTTTCTTAAGGGTTTCACTCAGGTCAGCTGGCTCAGGCAGTTCGGGTTCGGGGTGGTTGGGTGGCTGCCAGGTCGCCTGCCTTTCCGACTGGGGCAGGCCATGATGGAGAAACTCCATCTCAAGGTCGCACACCGGATTGTCCTGGTATAAGAGCTTTAAGCGCTTATCACTGGTGAACTGGCCGATGACGGTGGCCTCGACATCCTCGCTGGCAAAGAGGCTGATCAGCTCTTTAACCGATTCCGGGGGTACCGCCAGCAGCATCCTCTCCTGCGATTCGGAGAGCCATATCTCACGGTAGGAGAGGCCGGAGTATTTTAAGGGGACCTTTTCCAGATTTACCTTTACGCCGGTTGAGGCGGCCATTTCACCTACCGCCGAGGAGAGCCCGCCGCCGCCGCAGTCGGTGATGCGCCGGTATAAGCCCCGCTCCCTGGCTACCAGCAGTACATCAATCATCTTCTTTTCGGTAATGGCGTTGCCAATCTGTACCGAGCTGGCCGAGACTTCTTCAGATTCGCCGGTGAGCAGCGCCGAGGCGAAGGTGACGCCGTGAATGCCGTCCCGCCCCGTCCTGCCTCCCACCACAACTACTAAATCGCCGGACTTTTGCTGGCCCATCTGGGCGGCCTCTTTGGGCATGATGCCTATAGTTCCGCACATCACTACCGGATTGCCCAGATACCTGTCGTCAAAGAGAATTGCCCCGTTGACGGTGGGGATGCCCATTCTATTACCGTAGTCGGCCACACCGGCCCGCACCCCTTTGAGAATACGGCGGGGGTGAAGGATGCCGTCGGGTAATTTATCGTGGGGGAAATCGGGAGGGGCAAAGCAGAATACATCGGTGTTGGCGATTGGCTTTGAGCCCAATCCGGTGCCCAGTGGGTCGCGGATTACCCCGCCCAGCCCGGTTGAGGCCCCGCCGTAGGGCTCGATGGCCGAGGGGTGGTTATGGGTTTCAACCTTACAGCAGAGGGCATAGCGGCCGTCGAAGTCTATCACCCCGGAGTTATCTTTAAAGGTGGAAAGGCACCAGGGCTTATTGAGCTTTTCGGTCACCCGCATCACCGTGCTTTTGAGCAGATTATCAATAATTTCCTCGCCAAGCTTTATCCGGGAACTGAATGTCTTGTGCTTGCAGTGCTCCGACCAGGTCTGCGCCAGTGTTTCCAGTTCAACATCGGTGGGGTTGTGCCCCACTTTGGCGAAGTAGCCCTGAATCTGCTTCATCTCGGCCAGGTTTAGCTCCAGTTTTTCCCGCCCCAGCCTGGTTAATCCGCCGTCATCCAGGGTGAGCAGTTCAACCTTTTCCAGAGAGAAGCTGTAGCTGGCCGGGGGCAGTGCCACTTTTTCCCCGCCGGTGACCACGTGCTGAATTACGCTGTTGACCAGCAGTTTAGTGGAGATAAGCTCAATATCGCCGGCGGAAAGCCGGCCCGAAAGATAATATCTCTTGGCCGTCTTGACCGAGGTGACGGTGGTTACGCCCAGGTCGCCGATGCCTTTGCTGACACTTTCTTCTACGGGGTCCATAACGCCGGGGTTATAGGCAACCTCAACGGCGTGGGCATCTGGTGGGGTGGGGGGTGGCTCTCCGGTGGAATACTGTTCGATTACGGGGTCGGCCAGCAGCTGCCGGCAGATTGTTTCCAGCTCTTTCTGGCTTAAATCCCCTTCCAGCAGATAGACATCGCTGACCCTGATTTGCTGGACAGTGGCAATGCCGAGGTCGCGGATATCGGCTTTTAGCGATTCCCCCCGAGGGTCGGGGAGGCTGGGCTTTACTGAGACTTCAACCCGGGACAATAACCCCCCTTGCTGGCTTTTCTGGGATATATTCTACTATTACCGCCGGATAATCACAAGTTTTTTCAGCTATGGAAAAGAGAGAAATTTGGGGGTAGGGCATTTTTGGGGTGGGTGGGTTGGGAAGAAAGTCTTGCTGAAAATGAGGGGAAGGGGGATAAGGGGAGGTCTAGGCTGATTTTTAGAGTGCGTTTTATTTCCCACCCTGACCCGCCCTACAGAAGCGGTAATTCTATCAGTTTCTTTTTAGGGGGGGTGTGAGAAGATAATCTCCCTCCTCTGGGGGGTGGGGTTAGAGATTCTTTAAAAGGTGAAACCTTTTGGGTGGGTGGGTATGGGAAGATAGAGAACTGTTAAAAGGGGTGGGGTGGCTTACTTGCCTTTGTGAAAAGAGTAGCCTACACCGGGTTCGGTGATGATATATTTAGGTTTGGACTGGTCTGGCTCTATCTTCTGGCGCAGGTGCCAGATATAGATGCGCACGTAGTCCAGGTCGTCGCTGTACTCCCAGCCCCACACCCCCTCCAGCAGCTGCTTGTGAGTGAGAATACGGCCGGCGTTCTGCAGCAGCAGCGCCAGCAGGCGGAACTCAATCGGGGTCAGCCTCACCCGCTCTCCATCGACCAGGACCTGGCGCTGGACGATATCCACCGTCAGGTAGCCGTCACTGAAGGTGGTCCCTTTCTGCTCTTCCGGGGCGGAAAGCTCGGCACGGCGTATCACCGCCTGCACCCTCCCCACCAGCTCTCGCCGGCCTACCGGCTTTATCAGGTAGTTATCTGCCCCGCACTCCAGCCCGCGCACGATGTCTTCTTCAGTATTCTTCTGGGCGGTGAGCATGATGACGGGGACATCGGTGATATCGCGGATGCGGCTGCAGGTGTCCCATCCGTTCATCTCCGGCATGACTACGTCCAGCAGCACTATATCGGGGCGGTTGGCAAATAAAAGGCGCAGCCCCTCGCCGCCGCTGGCGGCGGTGAGTACCTTAAAGCCCGCCGGAGTCAGAGCCTGCTCCACCAGTCTGACAAAAGCGGGGTCATCGTCTATTATCAGGATTTTTTGGGCCGTTGCCGTATCTGCCATATATGCCAATTGTAGCATAAATGGCACAAAAATGCCATAAGTTGCCTTAATGACATCTAAAGAAAGTAATAAAGGGGGGGTTGGCCGGTTTTTAGCGAACGTTCTATTTCCCACCCTCCCGCCCAAAAGATGTGTAACCTCTTTCCCATTCTCCTTTGGGGGGATATGGGGATAATTACCCCTTGGGGAGCAAGGGTGTTTTAGAGGCGGAGCCTATGAGGGTGGGTGGGTATGGGAAATAAAACACTGGTTAAAATCGGGGAAGACTACCACTCCTCGCGGGGAAGGGTAGCTATATCACTCTCATAGTTAAACCAGTAGCCGAAAACCGTATCCGGCGGGGCATTTCTGAGGATGAGCTCCCTTACCTGATGATACCAGCCCTGGTATTCCTGGATTTGTTCCTCATCGTCGTCAAAGACCAGCACCATATCATTGGGGCATCGGATGACACTTTTAATCATTACAATCATGGCCGCTCCTCATCGGTAGTTTTATTTCGCAGCTTAATCTTAGGCGCTGGGGATTAATTGCCCATAAAATTAGGGTTTAAGTTGCGTTAAAAGCGCAGGCGATTTGCGCTGGGAGGGGAGTTAGGCATAAAATGAGGGGGAATATGACCGACAGCCATATTATTGAAGTGGAACACCTGGTCAAAAACTACGCCGACCTGCGCGCGGTGGACGATGTTACTTTTAGCGTTAACCAGGGGGAGATCTTCGGCCTGCTCGGCCCCAACGGGGCGGGTAAGACGACGACGATTAATATCCTGTGTACCCTGACCAAGCCATCTTCAGGGAAGGCGCTGGTCAACGGCTTTGATATTATCCACCAGCAGGGTCAGGTGCGCCAGAACATCGGGCTGGTATTTCAGGATCCCAGCCTAGATGACCGGCTGACCGCCATGGAGAACATGGATTTTCACGCCCGGGTTTACAATGTCCCCGCCTCGGTGAGAAAGGAAAGGATAGAGCAGGTGCTCAAGATGGTTGAGCTCTGGGAAAGGCGCCGAGGTATCGTCAAGACCTTCTCCGGCGGTATGAAACGCCGCCTAGAGATTGCCCGCGGCCTCATCCATCGCCCCCGGGTGCTCTTCCTGGATGAGCCCACCCTCGGGCTTGACCCCCAGACCCGACGCCGCCTCTGGGATTTCATCCTCGGCTTGCGGGAGACGGAGGGGACCACCGTTTTCCTGACCACCCACTACATGGATGAGGCCGAGTATGCCAGCCGCATCGCCGTCATGGACCACGGCCAGCTCATCGCCCTGGATAGCCCCAGCAAGCTCAAAGGGATGGTGGGGGGAGATATGATTAACTTAAGCACGGTTGATGACCAGAAGGCTCAGGCGGAGCTGCAAACGCGCTATAAAATAGAGCCCAGATATGACGGCGGGCAGATAAGCTTTGAGATTGCCGACGGCGACAGGTTCATTCCAGCGTTGATAAAGGGGCTTAAGACCGAAATCATCAGCATCAGTCTGCGCCGGCCGACGCTGGACGATGTCTTCCTCAAGCTGACCGGGCGTGGGCTGAGGGACGAGACGGTTAAGAGCGAGTTGAAGGAGATGGTGCGGCGGTTTGGCCGCCACCAGCGGCGGCATTAAAGTCCCACTGTTAGAGGGTGTTCTACTTCCCACCCTCCCACCCGATAGAGGTTTTACCTCTTTTAATACCTCTTAAAATTGGGGGATGATAAGGAGGAATAATATCTTCCCTCCGGGGGTGGGGAAAAGGGGATGATTTATCCACCAAAAAGGGGTGGGGTAATAGAGTTTTAGAGGCGGAGCCTATGAGGGTGGGCTGGGTGGGAAAGAAAAGAATTATTAAAAACGGGGTGGGGTAAGGAGAACTGTTGAATAACCTGCGGGGTATCTATACTATCTGGTACCGTGATTTGCTGCGGTTCCGGCGGGACAAGATGCGCCTGGCAATGTCCCTGGCCTTCCCGCTGCTATTTCTCATCGTCTTCGGCAGCGGGCTGGGCGGCAGTATGGGCATGCTGGCGCCCGGGGTCAATTTCTCCAAGTTTATGTTCCCCGGTATCATCGGCATGACGGTGCTGTTAACCTCCTTTATGTCCGGCGTTTCCGTGGTCTGGGACCGTGAGTTCGGTTTTCTCAAGGAGGTGCTGGTGGCGCCTATCAGCCGGGTGGCGGTAGCCGCCGGCAAGACGCTGGGTGGAGCCACCATCGCCCTGATTCAGGGGACGCTGATATTGGTCTTTGCCCCTATCTTCGGTATCATGTCGCCCTGGGAGGTTCTGCCCCAGCTGCTGCCGGTGATGTTCCTGGTCGCCTGCGCCCTTTCCGCCATGGGTATCCTCCTCGCCTCCCGGATAAAGTCCATGGAAGCCCACCAGGCGGTGATGCAGCTGCTCATGTTCCCCATGGTCTTTCTCTCCGGGGTCTTCTTTCCGGTCAATAACCTGCCCGCCTGGATGAGTGTCCTGGTCAAAATAAACCCGGCCACCTACGGTATTGATGCTATCCGCCGGCTGGTGCTCGGCGCCGGGTCCAGTTCGCTGAGCGTGACCGTCTTGGGGCATACCATGTCCATTGGTGAGGACTTAATGGTGGTGGCCGCATTCGGGGTGGTGATGGTAGTGCTGGCGATGTGGTCGTTCGGCAGCCAGGAATAGGCTAGCCGGACAGTATGCCGACCACGGGGAACTTGAAGAGCAAATCGGGGGTGTGGGGGGCCTGTTTTAAGGCACGGGTCAGGTCGCGCCCGGCATAATGCCTTATCTGGTGAACGCCCTTCTTCCACTGATAGCTTTTTGAAACATCATAGACCTTGCCGGCGTAGGCGACATAAGCGACACCCCGGCTGCCGTCGTATTTCTTTAGCCCTTGCCTGGTGAATACTCTCATCGTGCGCCCTGTTTATGGTTAGCCGAAGGCGACATCAAGCAGCATCATGACGGCAAAACCGATCATGCCGCCGGCGGTGGCCAGATCGGTGTGGCCGCCGCGCTGAGCTTCCGGGATGACCTCCTCGATGACGACGAATATCATGGCGCCGGCGGCAAAAGACAGCGCGTAGGGCAGGATGGGCTGGGCAATGATAACGGCGGCGGCGCCGATAACACCGGCGATGGGTTCAACCACGCCCGATAGCTGCCCGTATAAGAAGCTTTTTCCGCGGGAAAGGCCTTCGCGGCGCAGTGGCAGGGAGACAGCCATCCCCTCGGGTAAGTTTTGAATGCCGATGCCGATGGCCAGGGCGATAGCGGCGCCTAGAGTTGCCGAGGGTAACCCGGTGGCCAGAGCCCCGAAGGCTACCCCCACCGCCAGACCCTCGGGGATGTTGTGCAGGGTGATGGCCATAACCAGCAGGGTGCTCCGCTGCCAGCCCGTCTTGACTCCTTCAGCTTCCTCAATGGGGAAGCCGAGGTGGAGGTGGGGCAGTACCCTGTCAATACCTCGCAGGAAGATACCGCCCAGTAAGAAGCCGGCTACCGCTGGCACCCAGGCCGGGATGGACTTACCCTGGGACATGGCGATAGCCGGCGCCAGCAAAGACCAGTAGCTGGCGGCAATCATCACCCCGGCGGCAAAACCGAGCATGGCGTCCAGGACCCGCCGGCTGATGTCCCGGGCGGCAAATACGGCGGCGGCTCCTATAGCCGTCATCGCCCAGGTAAAACAGGTGGCCAGCAGTGCCTGCAGCACCGGTGGAGCGCTTTGAAAGAAGCTAATTTCCATTCTTGGCCCGGCTTATCTAGAGCTTTGGGGAGGCCCGTACCCCCGAGCCTCCCCACTATGATACATCATCGGGAGGTTATTTCAAGAACTTGGAGACGAAGGGGGAGGTATCGCCGCGGCGCAGGAAATGACCGGAGGGACCTTCGCCTAGGAACTCGGAGAACCACGATTCGTGCTCAATCTCTTCGTTGAGAATAGACTTGGCTAAATCGTAGGTGCGGTGGTCTTTGCCCGCGGTAAGATTGCAGATATGGGTGTATCCCCTGACGGCGCATCGCTCCGCCTCTACCAGCACCTTGAGCAGCGCCTGGACATCGTGGGCTTTCTTGGGCAGGCTGGCCGGCGGGCAGGCCGACATATTGTGAAAATCGACCATGCTCTCCGGCAGTTTGCCGCCCAGCTCGTAGATGCGGGGGATAATTGCCTCAAAGTGGTTGCGGTCCTCGATGCGGGCGGTCTCGGCGATTTCCTTTACCGTCTCGCCGTCGAGCCCGATGAGGTTGGCTCGCAGGATGGTGTAGTAGTAGTAAGTGGTTAGTTCGGCGGCGGCGTTGTTAACCAGGAGTTCGATAAGCTCATCGACGTCTATCCCGGCCATCTCCACCATTTCTCGGGCTACTTTAGCCATAGTTTTGCCTCCTTTAGTTTTTTGCTTGCTTATTTTTCCGTTAACAGTTTTAGTCCCTTTCACTGTCACAAGGGCACCACCCCCTTACTTAAGCGAGAGCGCCTTTTAATGGTGTATCCCTCTTGCTTTTAGTCTATTTTCTCCATCTCCTCTCCGCAGCATACTAGAATACCGCCACCAACCTTGGTTACTGTCACTTCATTACCGCAAATGTTGCATCTGTATTTCTCTCCAACCTTTTTAACTTTCATTGTTACGCCTCCTGTTAACTCAAATTAAGTAATTTTCTTGGCTGGTTTATGCTCGGCCCAGGCTCCATAACGCATAGCCGGTGACGCCGAGGGCCAGCCCCATCACTATCATGAAAGCGCCGGCCGCCTTGACCACGATGAAGACGCCGAAGGCGGTGACCGCCAGGTACAGGTAGTTTTCGATGTTCATCGCTTGGGCGTAGGTCAGCTGGGCAGGGTCGGCGGGGTTAAAATGCTCATCGCCCAGCAGGTCGCCATAAGTTGGGGCGATACCGTGCCGGTGCTCCCTGACCATGTCGCCGGCGGCTTCGGCCAGTGCCGAACTATCGACGATGGCGCCGGAGCCGTCGGGCATGGTTATCTGCTCACTGGACATCGTCCGCACCAGCCAGGCTTCTTTATCAAAACCCTGCTGGACAAAGACGACGCCCATAGCCAGAGCGATAATGCCCAGGATGATTACCACCAGTCCCAGTATGCTTACTTTGCTATTCATGGTGCCTCCTTTTTAGTTTTTCCTGGCCAGGTATTTTCCCGGGTCCTGGTCGAAGGCTTTCTTGCAGCCGGCGGCACAGAAGTAGTATTTCTTGCCTTTGTACTCCGAGGTGGCGGCACAGGTGGCACAGGTCATCCCGGTTATGGGGATATGAGCCTTCTTGGCTTTTCTGGTGCTTGATTTACCGGCCATTTAATTAGTCCCGCAGGGCTTCAATTATGGCTTTATTGAACCTGGGCAGGTCGGCGGGCTTGCGCGAGGTGATGAGATTGCCGTTGCGGACGACGGCTTCGTCGACCCATTCGGCGCCGGCGGCCTTGAGTTCGGCGGCGACCGAGGGCCAGGAGGTTAGGTGGCGTCCCTTGACGATGCCGGCGGCGATTAGCAGCTGCGGGCCGTGGCAAACCGCTGCTATCACCTTGCCCAGCTCGTCTGCCTTTTTAACCAGGTCAACCATAGATTTATATTTACGCATCCTGGCCGGGGCACGGCCGCCGGGTATGATGATGGCGGCAAAGTCCTCGGCTTTAACTTTGTCGGCGGTGGTATCGACTCTTATAGCCACGCTGCCCCTCTTGCCCTGGTAAATCTCCTTGGAGCCGCTGCCCACAATCAATACCTTGGCACCGGCGTTTTTCATGCCCCACATCGGCACGATAAGCTCGGAGTCCTCGAAATCCTCTTCGACCAGGATGGCAATTCTCTTCCCGTCAAGCATATAGTTACTTTCCTTGGTCGGGAATTCTGGATCCCCGCCGGCGTCCCCTCGCCTGACTGGGCGGTTTTGCCTTTACTTCAATCACGCCGACCAGGTCGCGCAGGTAGCCGCACTGGATGCAGTACTCGTACCAGCCGTGATGGTCTTTATCAACCCCGACGTCACCCGTTTTGCAGCGGGGACAACTCTTCGGTCTCAGCATTTTGGGGCCACCCCCTTTGTTCTTAGCCATTGCCTTCTTTATTGCGCACGTAGTTGATTAGAATTACTGTACCTAAGATGATAGCGGGCAGGCAATAACGAAGTCATAAAATCAGGGGGGAAAAAGTTACAAAAATATGACATCCGGGGGTCAGGTGGTGGGGTGGTCTATGATGTAGCCGGTCTTGGGGACGGTACGAATCAGCGGGTTATCGGGGTCGCTCTCCAGCTTGCCCCTGAGGCGGCTTATCCAGGTCCTGAGGATCTGTACGTCATCGCGGTATTCCGGCCCCCAAACCTGGGTAAGCAGCTCCCCGTAGAGCATGAGGCGGCCGGCGTTGTTGATAAGCTGGCTGAGCAGGAGCCATTCGGTGCGGGTGAGGTATTTATCCTGGCCGTTGACCATTACATTGCGCTTCCTGAAATCAACGGTTATGTTGCCCAGCTCGAGGATTTCGGTGGTTTTGCGCCTTTCGTCCGGTTCCAGCCGGCGCCTGATGGCCTCAATCCTGGCCACCAGCTCATCGGGGTTGAAGGGCTTGGGCAGGTAGTCATCGGCGCCCAGCTGTAGCCCTTTAATGCGGTCATTATCCGTCCCTTTGGCGGTAAGGATGATGACCGGCACCGGGGAAAAGGTGCGTACCTGTTTAAGCATCTCCAGGCCGTCCATCTTGGGCATGAGTAGGTCAAGCACCACCAGGTCGGGCTCTTGAGCCTGTACCTGCTCCAGCCCCTTGGCGCCGTTAGGGGCGGTCAGAACTTCGTAGCCGGAGGCCTTTAGTTTGGTGCTGAGGAAGTTCAGAATCCGCTCTTCGTCGTCAACTACCAGTATGCGAAACCGCTTCACCGGCTTTATCTCCGCTTGAAGTTTCTTTGGTGGTAATAATAGCCTTATGCTACTGGTATGTCAAAACCAATTCCGGCGGGGGTAGAACTGGTAACCTTGACGCCGGGATATTATAATCGTATCATCACGCCGAGAGTAGTTATGAACAGTTTGTTGGCACAGGTAACGAAACTTAGAAGGCCGGGCTTGTATCTGGCTATCCTGGTCGGTGCAATAATCTTTGCCGGGCTGTATTTTGCCAGCTGGTACAGCTATCTATTTTTCCATAGCATGGCCGAAGTATTCAGCATTCTGGTTGCCTTCAGCATTTTTATCATCGCCTGGAACACGCGCCGCTTGCTGGATAACAGCTATTTTATTTTTATCGGCATTGCCTTCCTTTTCGTCGGTTGTATTGACTTTGTCCATACGCTTACCTACCCGGGGATGGGTGTCCTGTTGGGCTATGGCACCAACGAGGCGGCGCAGCTCTGGGTTTGTGCCCGCTATATGCAGAGCCTCTCCCTGCTCATAGCGCCGCTGCTCATCGGCCGCCGTTTGAGAGTTAACTGGCTGATGCTTGGCTATACCTTGATTATGGCGCTTTTATTGCTTTCCATTTTCCAATGGCGGAACTTCCCCGTCTGCTTTGTTGAGGGCACTGGGCTGACCGAGTTTAAAATAATCAGCGAGTATGTCATCTCCCTGCTACTGCTGGGGGCGATTTTCGCCATGTGGCAGAAGCGCCGCGAGTTTGATGTTAACGTTTTACGATTTCTATCAGCCGCTATAATTGTGACCATTGCCTCCGAGTTGGCCTTTACCCTTTACCAGAGCCCCTACGGCATGCCCAACCTTATCGGGCATTTTCTAAAGATTGTCGCTTTTTATCTCATCTACAAGGCTATTATTGAGACCGGTCTGGTCAAGCCCTATAATCTTCTCTTTAGAAGCCTCAAGCAGAGTGAGGAGCAGTACCGTGACCTTTATGAGGAGGCCCCTAATGCCTACTTTTCGGTTGGTGTGGATGACATCATTAAGCGGGCCAACCGCAGTGCTGTGGAACTGCTGGGCTACGGCCGGGACGAGCTGGTGGGGCGGCCGGTATCCGAACTGTATGCCGATACACCGAACGGCAAGGCTAAGGCGCAGGCGATATTCCGGAGATTTCTGGCCGGCGAGGAAATCCGTGATGAGGAGATGGAGATGCACCGGGCCGATGGCGGCAGGGTGTGGGTTAACCTTTCGGTACGGCCGGTGCGCGATAGGGAAGGCAATGTGGTCGCCAGCCGCTCGGAGATAGTGGATATCACCGAGCATAGAAAGCTGGACCAGCTGAAGGACGATTTTATCGGCCTGGTCTCTCACGAGCTGCGCAGCCCCATGACGGTGATTATGGGGGCTATAAATACCGTCTTAAGCGAAGGAGCTAACCTGTCTGAGGAAGAGACCCGCCAGCTGCTCAAGGATGCCGCTCTGGAGTCAGAGACGCTGTCCCACTTATTGAGCAACCTCCTGGAGCTTTCCCGGGTTCAGGCGGAACGCCTTGTCCTGCATGCCGAGGCTATAGATGTTAAAAAGGTTATTCAGGAAGCCATTGAGGGAGTGAAGCGCCAGTCTTCGGCGCACCGGTTTGTGGTCAGCGCCCCCCAAAAATTGCCCCCGGTTTATGCTGACCCGTTGCGGCTGGAACGCATTATCTATAATCTCCTGGAGAACGCCGTCAAGTATTCACCTCAGGGAGGGGAGATAAAGGTGACGGTCAAGCCGGATAAGGAGCAGCTGGTTATCGGGGTTAGCGACCGGGGGGTGGGTATATCCCCGGCTGACCAGGCCAAGCTGTTTGCTCCCTTCCAGCGTCTGGAAGAGTCCCGTCCCGGCGGCACCAGGGGGGTGGGGCTGGGACTGCTGGTTTGTCAGCGGCTGGTGGAAGCGCACGGCGGCCGGATATGGGTTGAGTCTAAGCCCGGCCGTGGCTCCAGCTTCTTCTTTACTCTACCCCTTAAACCAGCAACCGGCGTAAAGCCGGGTTAATACTGTGGGCAACCGGCAATGTCATAATTTTGTAACTTTTTCCCACCTCATTTTATGACTTCGTTATTGCCTGCCCGCTATTCTATTATTATTGTTGTAGAATACCTCTATTATTGTTGTAGAATACCTCCAGGGTCCGTGAAGCGGGCGCTGGTTTAAGGTAACAGGGTTAAGGGGGCAAGATGTATAAGAAGATTCTGGTTCCGCTGGATGGGTCCAAGCTGGCTGAGTGTGTTCTTCCCCATGTCGAGGACATGGCAACGCACTCGCCGGGGGCTGAGGTCATACTGGTCAGCGTCACCGAGCGTGTCGCCGGCTTCAGGGCTGTGGATGACGCCTCTCAGCCGTTAGGGGAGCGCCTGGTGCCTGAAGCGGTGGGTAAAGAGGAGCAGCAAGCCCGAAAATATCTGGACAGGATGGCCAAGACGCTGACGGATAAAGGAGTTAAGGTGCTGACCGAGGTGCTGCTGGGGAAGCCGGCCGAGGAAATCACCTTCTTCGCTACTAACGAGGGTTGCGACCTCATTGTTATGGCCAGCCACGGCCGCTCCGGCCCCAGCCGGTGGACCCACGGCAGCGTTGCCGAAAAGGTCTTCCGGGCTATTAGCGCGCCCATTTTGGTAGTGAGAGCTCCGGGCTGTGCCGGCGGCGCTTAGGGCTTGATTTAAAATTAAGAGGAGGACAAAAGCAATGGGTTACACGGCTAAGGACTACAGTAAACTTATCGGCATGGAGGGTTTTAGTGAAACCCTGCTCAAAAACCACTTTACTCTCTACCAGGGCTACGTGACCAATACCAATAAGCTGTGGGATTTGCTGACGGCCATGCCCAAAGAAGGCAAGGCGGGCACCCCGGAGTACGCTGAACTTAAGCGCCGCTTTGGCTTTGAGTTTAACGGCATGCGTCTCCACGAATACTACTTCGAGAACCTGGGCGGTAAAAAGCCCCTGGATAAAACGGGGACTTTGGCTAAAAAGGTGGCCGGCGCCTACGGCAGCTATGACGGCTGGGAGCATGATTTTAAGGCTACCGGAGCTATGCGCGGAATCGGCTGGGTGGTGCTGTATCAGGATAATGAGACCGACTGGTTCTTTAACCAGTGGATTAATGAGCACGAGGTCGGCCATCCCGCGGGATGTTCGCCCATCCTGGTAATGGATGTCTTTGAGCATGCCTTCATCACCGATTACGGTCTGAAGCGGGCCGACTACATCGGCGCCTTTTTTAAGAATATAAACTGGGATGTGGTGGCCGGCCGGGTGAAATAGCCCCGTCGATTATTGAGGAGGCAGTGATGGCTAATCAGCTGACGGTGCAGGGTATTCTGGAAAAAGCGATAGAGAAAGAAATGGAGTCCCAGCAGTTGTACTGGGACTTGAGCCAGAAGATGGCCAACGAGGCGGCTAAGAACGCCTTTGTACAGTTGTCCCGGGAGGAACAGGGGCACGAGAACCTGCTGCGGAAATACCTGGGGGGTGAGCTTGGCGAGGGGGGTCTGAGGAAGGAACAGGTTCTGGATTATAGGATCGCCGAGCACCTTGAGCAGCCCAAAGTAACCCCCAGCATGGGGCTTAGGGATGTCTTCCTGGTGGCGGCTAACCGGGAGAAAGCGTCCCACGCCTTTTACCTGAGCCTGGCCGGGCTGCACCCATCGGGGCGGGTGAGAAGCCTGCTGGAGCAGCTGGCATCACAGGAACTGGAGCACAAGCGGAGGGTGGAGTTTATCTATACCGAAGTGGCCTTTCCCCAGACTGACGGGGGATAAAAATTACTGTCTATAGGGAGGGGTGAGGGTAGTGAGAAAAATTACGGCGCTTGCCGTAACCCTGGCAATGCTTTTTTCGGCACTTTTACCGGCGCTGGCCGGTTGCCCGGGAGACGGGGAGACTAACGGGAATGGAGTGCTTAATCCGGCGGAGGTCAGGGAGTATCAGGGCGAAGACCTGTCTTCAGTCAATGATTTCCGGGAAAACTCTATTAAGGGGCCGCAAAACGTTGACATAGAAAATTACCGGCTTGAGATTACCGGCCTGGTTGAGAACCCGATGAGCTATAGCTACGACGAGGTCATCGAGGGCTACCAGAATTACAAAAAGGCGGTGACCCTCTACTGCGTGGAAGGCTGGGAGGCCAAAATTCTCTGGGAGGGGGTGCTGGTGGGCGATTTGCTGGCCGGGGCCGGCCCCCTGCCCGAAGCTGAAGTTGTTATTTTCCATGCCTACGATGGGTATACCACTTCGCTTCCCCTTGATTATATAATAGATAACGAAATACTCATGGCCTACAAGATGAATGAAATCACCATGCCGCCGGAAAGGGGTTTCCCCTTTGCGCTGGTGGCTGAGAGTAAGTGGGGCTATAAGTGGATAAAGTGGATAACGGCCATCGAACTATCCGACGATGTTGATTACCGGGGTTACTGGGAGGAGAGAGGATACTCCAATACCGCCGACCTGGACAAAGGGTTTTTCGACTAATGGGCAAGCCAGCCGTTTTGAACCTGATTAGAAAGATAATACAGTGGTTACTCTTGGCGACGGCTGCTCTCTTCCTTATCACCGGCTTTGGTATCAGCGAGTTCAGGGTGGTTGAAACGGTAACCTTCGGCTGGTTGTCCAAGAGCTGGGCGTTTAGGTTGCATGATAACCTGTGGATTCCCTTTGTTGCCCTGTTGGTCCTGCATGTTTTACTGCCCTTTGTTTTAAAACGTAAGGTGAAAGAGGTGAAGCTATGAAAATAGGCGAAATTATAAAAGAGCGCGGCAGCAGCCTCTCTTTTGAGTTCTTCCCCCCTAAAGACGAGGCCGGGGAAGCACGGCTGTTCCAGACTATAGCTAAACTGGAAGCTCTGGCGCCTACTTTTGTCTCGGTAACCTACGGGGCCGGCGGCGGCACCGCCAAGAATACCGGTAACGTGATTAGGCGCGTCAAGCGCAAGACTTCGCTTAATGCCATGCCTCACCTCACCTGCGTCGACCAGAGTAAGAGCGAGCTTAAAAAGATTCTGGAGGAGTATAAGGGGTGGGGTATCGATAACGTTCTGGCCCTTAGGGGCGACCCGCCCAAGGGCACCGGGAAATTCGTTGCTCCCAAAGACGGTTTCTGTTACGCCATCGATATGGTAACGCTGGCCGTCGATGTAGGCGGTTTTTCCATCGGGGTGGCGGTGTATCCTGAGGGACACCCCGAGTCGCCCAGCCCGGAAAAGGATATGTACTATACCAAACAGAAAATCGATGCCGGCGCCGATTTTGCCATTACCCAGATGTTCTTTGATAACAGCTATTTCTACCAGTTCCTGGAGCGGGCGGAGAAGGCCGGCATCACTATACCCATCATTCCGGGAATTATGCCCATTGGTGACCTGGCCAGAATACAGAAGTTTTCCCAGATGTGCGGCGCCACCCTGCCCGGCCGTATTGTGCGGAGACTGGAAAAGGCGGGGGCCGATGAGGCCGCTAAGGTGGGCTTGGAGGTGGCTACCGAGCAGTGCGCCGACCTGCTGGAACACGGCGTCCGCTACTTCCATTTCTACACTCTTAATCAGGCTGAGACGGTAAGCCAGATAGTGGCTAACCTGGGGCTAGAGCGTCTGGGGCTGGCTCCGCCGGCCAAAGCGCGTTAGCCGAAGCTAAAGACGGATGACTGCTCCTCATTTCACTTATTCTAAGGTTGTATAGCTGTGTGGGTACAAGTGAGGCAACCGGCTACAGGTCTTGTGGCCTTTAGGCTAAAACCTTATACTTAGGTAACAGGCTATGGATTCGCTGGCACTCACCCTAGTTATCGTTTTTGCCGGGGTAGTTTTACTGCCGCCCCTGGCACGGCGGGCGGGCATACCGGTAATCGTCGCCGAGATAATATTCGGTATCATTATCGGCAAGTCGCTCTTTGACCTGGTCCCCGATCACCCCACCATTGATTTCTTCTCCACCTTCGGGCTGGTCTATCTGATGTTTCTGGCCGGTCTGGAGACGGATTTAGGCAAGATGCAGTGGAGGAACCTAAAGAAGGCGCTGGCCATAGGCCTGGTCTCGGTGGCGGTGCCTTTTGCCGCCGGCTATTTTATCGCTCCCTGGGTAAAAATACATCCCCTGCTGTTGGGGACGGTACTGTGCACCACCTCCCTGGGCCTGATACTGCCGATGCTGAAGGAGCTTAATTTATCCCCGCGCCTGTCCCGGCTGCTGTTGACCTCGGTGGTTCTGGTTGATATTTTAAGCTTGTTCCTGCTTGCCTTTGCCCTGGCCACTATTCAGGGTCAGCTTGAGTTCCGCTTTCTCTACTCTCTAATCGGCATCGTTTTCCTTTTCCTGGTTCCCTGGATAATAAACAGGAGAAGGCTGCGCCGCAAGATTACCTCCAAGCTGTTCCGTAAGAGCTACTTTGAAATGGAGATGAGGGTGGCCTTCGCCCTGATATTTCTGCTGGGGGCGGTCTCTCTCCAGCTTGGTTTTCACTCAATCGTCGGCGCCTTTATCGCCGGGCTGTTGATTTCCGAGATTCTGCCCAGGGCGACGCTGGAGAGTGAGAAATTACAGAGCTTTGGCTACAGCTTTTTTATCCCCTTGTTTTTTATCTTGACCGGAGCTAAAGTGAACTTGGCGGCAGTCTTTACCAACCTGGATAACATCGCCGTGCTGTTGGTGATAATTGCCGTGGGGGTGCTGGCCAAGGTGGTAAGCGTGGCCATTGCCGGCAAGCTGAGCGGGGTGAATATGAGAAGAAGTATAGCCTTTGGGCTGTTTCACACCGCCAGGTTAAGCCTGATACTGGCTGCCGCCGATATATCTATCCGGCTGGGCTTAATCGGCGAGCGCCTGTTCAGTATTTTTGTTATCCTGGCTGTGGTGACTTCCACAGCGGCGCCGGCCCTGGGTAAGTTTATCCTGGGGAAGAAAGTGACTAAGGCTAAGTAGATGAGCATAATGAAAAGGGTAATACTGCTGATAATTATCGGGCTGTGCCTCCAGCTTGGCTGGTATAGTCCGGCACAATCGGCGCCGGAAGAGCTGGTTGAAGTCAAAGAGTTGAACTTTGTTTTTCTGCACGGCGCCGGCGGCAATGTCTGCAGCATGCAGCTCCTGGCTGATTCCATTATTGAGCAGATACCGGCCTATATCGCCGACTACGAGTGGGATAACCCAGACACCGAGGTTCGGGTTAACCTGCTGCTGAGGTGTTACCCCAACGATGTCGATATCGAGACCTGGGCCGAGAACATCGCTGAAAGCGTCGATGAGCACCTGCCCGGTAAGCAGAATCTGATTTTTATCGGGCACAGCATGGGCGGTAAGACCGCCCTGTACGCCGTAGCCAACAATGTGGGCGGCCTGGCCGATAAGACGGCCATGGTGGTCACTATCAACAGCCCTGTCAGGAGTCTGCAGCGGTACTATTTTACCGGCGGCGCTTCGCTAGAGGATTATTATCGGGCCCTGGGGCTGATTTCCGACCAGGGTGTTTCTGAATCAATAATCAACTATGATAGCGCCGAGGACGGGAGGTGGGTGGCGGCGGTTAAACACTGGCTGGCTTTCATATCGGCTGAAGCGGCGCCACTCAGCCAGCAGTTCAATGTTGGCGGCGTCGATGCCATGCCCCGAAACATGGATGACAGCATCATCCCAATCTCAGCCCAGTACACTGATAGGGCTGATGTGGTTTATTACGGAGAGCACAACCATAACGATTTCACCGAATCAGAAGAGTTGGCCGGGTCTATGGCCGAGCAAATCCTGCGCTATATCTTCGGCGGAGAGATAGAGTGCTCCGCCCTGGTTAGAGGCGGTAATCTGGAGCACGCCGCCGGTTGGCTGCCGGGAACGGATTATTGGGAGGATTTGGTTGGCGAAGTTCTGGTCGGTAGTGGCAGTCTGCAGCACACTAATGAGTCCTTTTTCCGCTGGCAGGATTGGGAGGATGCGGTCGGGGAGTCCCCACTGGGGAGTACCCGCAGCAGTTACCGGGTTGGTATAAGCATGCCTTTCCCCTTTGTTAGAAGCATTGAGGAAGTGCGCTGGTTGAGCCCCGATGATACTAGTGATTGCCATCTCTACCTGAAAACCAGGGCCGCCCCCTGGTGCTCGGTGCGGGTGGACTGGGAAATCTATCGGCGTGGGCTGCTGGCGGAGACCCAGCGTGACCACTACGAAGTTGAAATAACCACCGGTACCCCGCTCACCACCGTTAGATATGTGTCATGGCTCAGTGGCTACCCCGACGACCTGAGATTACGGATAAGCTCGGAGGCAGAAAGACCCTTCCGCTGGTTTAAAGCGGAGTGGCGGGTTTACGCTAAAGAGAGCCGTTACCGGAAGGTTATTGACGAAATGACGGAACAGTCGTTGCTTGAGTCAGAAGCTAGCACTGCGGCCAATAGCTGCTGTGATTGAACCCCGACTACATACCCAGTTCGACCCGGGTCTTCTTTAAACGGTTCAGGCTGTCCCGGGAGATAACGCCGATTACCTTGTCGTTTTCCAGTACCGGCATTCGCTTGATTCCCAGTTCGTCCATCAGTTCCAGCAGGCTGGCGGCTGATTGCTGGGCGCTGGCCGTCTTGAGACGGCTGGCCGGGGTCATAGCCCTGCTTATCTTGGTGGAGTTCCAGCGCTTTTTGGGTACGCGTTTTATATCGTGTATGGTTACTACTCCCAGCAGTTTGCCTTCCTCGGCGACCACGAAGTAGCGCTGGCCGGTAACCAGGATGCAGTTGCGGACCAGCTGGCCGATGGTTAACTGGGGGACGGCAATAATAGGGCTTTCTCCACTAAGTAGATCCCGGGCGGCGATATGCTGCAGGGCTTCCCGCAGGGCTGTCTGGCGGCGGCTCTGGGCGGCGGCCAAGTATAAAACCCAGCCTACAAATACCAAAATCAGGCCGTTGAACCACTGGTGTGATAAAGCCAGAAGCAGAATGCCGCTGGCAATGAGCAGTAAGCCCAAACCCTGCCCCGCCCAGCTGGCGATGTTGGTCGCCTGGTCATAATCGCCGGTTAGTTTCCACAGCAGGGTGCGCAGCAGCCGGCCCCCATCCAGGGGGAAAACGGGGATGAAGTGGAATAGGGCCAGCAGGAAATAGAGATAGGTTGTCCATAGTATGATGCCGTCGACCAGCACGTTGGCCGTGTTTACCAGTGTCGAGTGAACGGCGTAAAGTATACCGGCTATTACCAGGTTGAGCAGAAGACCGGCCGTAACCATGAGCAGTTCCAGAAGAGGGCGGGTGTCACCTTTAGGTATTTGAGGTAGTCCGCCGATAGCAAACAGGGTAACCCTCTGCAGCGGGATGCCCCGGTTGATAGCCAGGAAGTTGAGGATAATTTCGCGGAAACTCACGGCGATAAAAAAGAGCAGGCTGGCGGCTATCCCCAGGATTATCCTCTGCCAGACGGGGTAAGCCTCGGGGAACTGGGTCACCACCATGGCTATTATCAGGATAAAGGCTACCGCCCAGGTGGGATGTAACCGCAGGCGAACACCCAGCATCCGGTTTAGGACGGGGCCAATCTTCATCGTAGAGGCAATAGCTGAAGTAAGATATAGCTGTAGGCGAGCACCCAGATTGGGGACTGTTTTTATTGTCTTGCGCCAGGAGAATGCAGACACTAGAATTCACCTCAAAGCCTGTACTGGCATTTTGGGCGGCTGGCTTGTTTTTGTCAAGCTAATACGAATGGCGGGGTAGCTGGCTTGAAAGCGTTTGGGGAAGAGTGTAAGATAATTCAAGCGCGGGTGTTCCGGCGTTGAAAGTGTGCCCCTGTAGCTCAGTTGGATAGAGCAACGGTTTCCTAAACCGTGTGTCGTGCGTTCGAGTCGCACCAGGGGTACCAGTTTTTGAAGCTAATTTTCGTATTCCAACGCTTTTATTAATTAGACGTACAGGAAAAAGCTAACGGATAGCTAACCAACTTTTTCAACAACCCCATTTTCATGCCCGCCATTAAGTAGTCTATCGAAGCTCTCAGCCGCCGCCTCTTGAAGCCCAGGGGCAACGTGGCTATAGAGGTCTAGCGTGGTTGAAATGGTGGCATGACCTAGCCTCTCTTGAACTATTTTGGGGTGTACACCTTGCTTGAGCATAAGAGAGGCATGGGTATGCCTAGCATCATGTAATCGGATACTCTGTAATCCAGCCCTGCGTGCCAGCTTACGCCAAGCTTGGGTAATAGTGTCTGGTAATAACGGGTTGCCGTTAAGGTCACTGAATACAAAGTCTTCCTCTCGCAACTTAGTGCCCAGAAGCGTCTTTTGCGTAATTTGCTTTCCCTTTTGCTCTTTCAGTACAAAAGTAGCGGATGGGGATAGCGCTATCATACGGCGGCCTTTAGCCGTCTTGGGTTGTCTAAAGATAATTTCTCCATTTCGCAGATGGTGAAGGCTGCGGCTGACCGATATCTGGCAAAGTATCAAATCCACATCGCACCATCGGAGAGCCAGAAGTTCAGACCTTCTCATGCCGGTAAAGAGTGCGATATAGAATAAAGCGTAGTAAGGCGTATTCTGGGCAGCTTTAAGGAAAGTGTGAACATCATCCTCGCTCATTGTGTGCATCTCTGGCCTTTGAGGGTGTGGTGGGCCAACAGCATCGGTAGGGTTACGGGATAATAGCCCCCACTTCACCCCAATCTCTAGGGCACAATGCAAAGCCATGTGATGATGCCTCACTGACCGGGCATTCAGCGCTCCCTTGCCATCATATCGGCCGTGAGTTAATTTCTCTGAATAATATCTCTGTATATGTTCGGGCTTTAGTTGGTTTAGCAATATATTCCCCAGGGCAGGGGTAAGGTGACAACGCACAATGGACTCATAGCCTTCCGCGGTCCTAGGGGCCAGGTTAGGCCATACATAATCCTTTAGCCATCTCTCCAAATACTCCCCCAGTGACGTCTTACCCGGCTTTATGAATATTCCGGTATCGAGGTGGTGGAGCAACTCAGCAAGCCTCTTTTCAGCATCCTTTTTAGTTCCCTTTACCGTGACCCATTGCTGCTTGCGCTTCCCAGTAGTGGGGTCTATTCCCAGATTCAGAACGATGGTATAGCTATTCTTGTATCTTTTGACTATGTGACCTCTCATCATTTTCCCCCACTCAATCCGCCAAATAGTAACATTGGCATCGTGGGCAGTAGCTATACATATTGTCCCCGACCATAACTGCCATTATTCCCCCACACTTTGGGCACGAAGCGTTTTGTGCTTGGACTTTTCTCCACCGCGGGGTAGTGTATGTATTGTCGGGTTTACGTACAATGAAAGTCAGGGTTGTTACCTTCCCATTGTTTAATTCATTAATAGCCATCGTTTCGTTATAGTCGGCTCCGTTAGAGCTTGAGTAGATAGTACTTCACCACACCATCTAGATTCGGATACCTACTTCCTTAAATAAGTCTGGTACATCACCTAAGATTGACCGGAGGTTAACGGAGGCGTCCCTCAAGCGCCTGACAAAAGATTCCTTCTGTTCGTTCGACATATTTTCCCATGTAGCTCCACGAAGTTGGCACAGATGCAGGCAATAGAAGAACCAGCATAGCCTGTTTAGATTCAGTCCTTCTATGGGGTGACCGAGCAACATTGTCTCAAGTGCCATGGCGAAAGGGAGTCCTGCATTCGGTTTTTTCCAGTCTGGGAACTCGTAATCGGCTGGATACTCGAGGCTTGTTAAGTCCCACTTGCCACCCGACAAGATTAGATCATACTCATTAGTGTCCAGCCTCTGACCAGCTAGTGCGCATATTCGTTCCTGCCAGGAATAAAGCTTAGCCGCCGCTGTAAGGACCGTGGTATTGGTTATTGATTTGCATAAGCGAGATATCCATCTTGCCTCCCGTATTGTCAGCCTATTTCCTCTTTTATGCTCGCTTAGCTGTATTCTTAACAGGATAGGAATGGCCTCAATGCATATCTCATAACTATTTAAATCCCCCAAGCTCCAATGTTGGTCAAGGGGTGAAGACCGCATCTCGTTATAGTGCTTCCGAATTTGAGCCAATTCTCTTTGAATCGTGCTTAATGAGGGCCAATCCTTTTTCAAACCGGGTCGGTTCTCGAGATTAAGCCTACGATG
>Ga0307421_1000209_pt1 | contig 37738 bp, 30 predicted proteins | sample SalMarWE160270MG_FD_202163 | JGI IMG/M metagenome (GOLD analysis project Ga0307421, IMG submission 202163) | Salt marsh sediment microbial communities from the Plum Island Ecosystem LTER, Massachusetts, United States - WE1602-70 | ecosystem: Environmental > Aquatic > Marine > Intertidal zone >... | reverse complement strand
ACTTAATATTTTTGTTAAGGGCACGGATAGAAGGATGGTTTAAAAGACCTTTGATTATGGAAAAGAAAAAAATAAAAAAGGAGGTTGATTAAAAAAGACTTGCATCACATCATCATAGAAGGAATTTATTTGATCTTTCGGATTTTTATATTTCTGAACCATACCGCATCTGTATGGTCCTGGAGAACAATGTGTCCGCTCTGCTTATCAGCAAATCCTTTGATAGAGGCGTATTTGCTTTTTTTGAGGAGCTCTTTCATTTCTGGAGTTCCCAGGTTATATTCAAGGACTTTTTTTCCGTTCAGCCAGTGCTCTCCGTGATTTCCCTTGAACACAATGCGGCCTGTGTTGAACTCTCCCACCGGTTTCAGACTTTTTCCTTCAGGAGCTGTGATGTCATAAAGGGCGGCAACGGTTCTGTTTTCTCCGATTTTGGCATCCGGGTGATTCTCATCATCCAGTATCTGGTATTCAAAACCCAAAGCCGCGGTCTCCGGCGGATGTGAGACGGACATCTCTTCAGAGACATTATACTTGATGCCGCTGTTTCCGGCCCGGCTTATCTTCCACTCGAATGTGAGCTCAAAGTCTGTAAAGGTCTCCCTGGTTATGATATCGCCTCCTTGAAGAGGCTGGCCGTCAGGTTGGAGAGGGACATCTCCGCTCGGTATTTTTTTGATGCACCCCTGTTCAATGGTCCAGTGTCCTTCTGGAATGTCGCTGAGGCCTAATCCCCGCCATCCTTTTAAGGTGTCTCCGTCAAAGAGAAGGATCCATCCTTCTGCTTTTTCCTGCTCTGTAAGGGGGTTGGTATCAGGGATTGATTTGTCTGAGGTTTGTTCATGGCCGGAGGGAGCACATGATATTAAAAATAAAATAAGTAGGGTGGTTAGAAAATATTTAAGCCATTTCATTTGTATGCCCCTTTTTCTTCTTTTTATGAAAGCTCATTTTTCCTGCTGTTCAGTTTATTATGCTTAAGGAATTTTTTCAATGCTTGAACTTTTTATGATTATGTTTATATAGTATGGAAGAGAAAATGATAAGAAAATCGCCATTTTTTAATGAATAATCAAGGGAAGGAGGAGTCATGAGGAAAACAAATAGAAGGGATTTCATAAAATTATCGGGGATGGGATTGGCCTCTGCCGCTTTATGGACGAACGGATGCTCTTCGGAAAAGGTTCAAAAGAAGAGCACATCGGACGGATTCTTGAAACTGGGCATGGCTTCCTATACATTCAGAGAATTCTCTCTGGAAGAAGCGATTTCCATGACCAGGAGGCTGGATTTGGAATGGATTTCGCTGAAAAGCTTCCATCTTCCCCTTGAAAGCACAGAACAGGAAATAAAGGAAGTAGCGGAGAAAGTGAGAGCTTCGGGACTTAAACTTTACGGGTGCGGGGTCATTTACATGAGCAGTAAACAGGAGGTGGAGCGAGCCTTTCAATATGCCCGGGCTGCGGGAGTCGAGGTCATCATAGGAGTTCCGGATCCTGACCTTTTAGGGCTTGTGGAAGAGAAAGTCAAAGAATTCGATATAAAGCTGGCCATCCACAACCACGGCCCCACAGACAAACTTTATCCGACTCCGGGCAGCGCCTATGAGCGTATCAAGGGGCTTGACCGGAGAGTGGGGATTTGTCTTGATGTCGGGCATACCCAAAGGGCCGGAGTTAATCCTTCGGAAGCAGCAGAAAAGTATAAGGATAGATTGTTGGATGTCCATATCAAGGACGTAACCCGGGCTGATAAGGACGGCACCACGGTTGAGATAGGGAGGGGAGTGATCGATATTCCCCGGCTCCTTAAAACCCTGCTGACTATCAATTATAAAGGATGTGCGGCGCTGGAGTTTGAAAAAGACGGAAAAGACCCTCTCCCCGGTGCGGCTGAATCCATAGGATTTGTCAAAGGTGTGATATCTGTTATTTGAATTAAGTCCGTTTTATTATAGAATAACGGAAATCTATTTTTAGCCCCCTTGACTGAGGAGGATGTATGAAGAAGACACTCATTCTGGCTGTAACGTTTTCAGTCTTGTTTTCGAGTTTCTGCGCTCAACAAGAAAGTAAGGTTTTATATAAATTTTTAATCTCTCCTGAAAAACCGGCTCCCGGAGATATCATTACTGTTTTGTATAATCCCCAGGGAACTGAATTAACCGCCTCAGATAATATAAGCATGGTTTCTTACTTTTATTCAAAAGGCCTTCCGGAGGCAAAAGAAACGGTCATGCGGAGGAGAAACGGAGGCTGGAATGCATCCCTTTCAATCCCGGAAGAGGGGTATGGAGTCCTCATCAAATTTCAAGATGATGATGTGATCGATAATAATGAAAAAAAAGGGTATATCATTCATCTCTATGACGAAGGCGGAGAGCCTGTTCCCGGCACTTATGCAGGATTGGCTGAATCTTATGCAGGATGGAGTCCTTATTTTTTAGAAATCGAGACCAGTGAAAAGGAAATCTATGACCTGTTTCAAAAAGAATTCACTAAAAATCCCGGATTAAAGAAAGATTATTTGCTCTATTACTTTAGAAGTCTCTCTGCAGTGGAATCGGCCGGGGGAAAGGAGATGGCTCTTAAAGAACTGAACAAAATAGCTGAGGATTCTGATTTAAATACGGAGCATCTTTCCACTATTGTTTCCTTATACAGAAATTTAGAGGAAAGAGAGAAGGCAGAAAGATATGCCCGAATGATAAAGGAGAGGGAGCCCAAAGGGAAATTTGTTCAATCCGAGAAATTCATGGAATTTTACTATACTGAAGATATGAATGAAAAAATGGCTCTTCTTCAGGAATTCAAGAAAGATTTTCCTGACAGTGATGACATTTCAATGTGGCATTCTGTTGTGTGCGGGGCTTTGTTGGAGAAGGGAGAATTTAAAAAAATACAGGACTATATAAAACAGAATCCTGAGGCAGAGACATGGAATCTCTACAACAATGTGGCATCAAGGATGTTAGAAAAAAAGCAGAATCTTGGGCTGGCCGCAGAATTCGCATCCATGGCTGTGAAGCTGGCAAGAGCTGAGATCAATGATCCGACCGAAGAAAAGGAATCCTATATCACTGAAAAAGAGTGGATGAAAACAAGAGAGGCCTACCTTTCTACATGCCTTGATACATACGGCACACTTCTTTTACAGATGGAAAGAGCCCAGGAAGCCCAGGAGGTTTTAAGGGAGGCGGTTCGCCTTACAGAGAGAGAAAACAGCGAATTCAATGAGCATTATGCCCAGGCTCTGGTTGAAGCGGGTGATTTCAGCGCAGCTTTGAATGAGATGGAGCGGTATCTGGAATCAGGAAAGAGTACATCGAAAATGAATGAGCTTTTTGTGACCGCTTACATCCAACAGGGTGGAAGGAAGGAAGAAGCTGACAAAGTGCTGGGAGAACTGGAAGGGGAAGGAGATGAAAAGTTAAAGGCTGAAATCGAGGAAGAAATGATTGATCTTCCGGCTCCGGAGTTTGAACTAAAGGACTTAGATGGTGAAATCATATCTTTGACAGATCTCAGAGGCAAGGTTGTGGTTCTGGATTTTTGGGCCACATGGTGCGGGCCGTGTGTCATTTCTTTTCCCGGGATGAAGAGAGTGATAGAGAAATTTAGGGACGATGATTCTGTTAAGCTTCTGTTTATCGATTCATGGGAGCAGGTGGATGATTGGGCCTCCAATGCGAAGAATTACATCACGGAAAATGAATATCCTTTCCATGTCCTTCTTGATACGGAAAATAGTGTCATTGATACCTTTGAAGTTTCAGGAATCCCCACTAAATTCTTTATAGACAAAGAAGGAAGGATCCGGTACAAAAGTGTGGGTTTTGACGGCGATGCCGAAAAGCTGGTCAGAGAAGTCTCTCTCATAATAGAGATGCTCAAGTAAGCTCCTTGAATGAATCTGTTGTCCGACGTCCCAACCCATGCCAAACAAGACCTCATGACCAATTACTGGATAGTGTTTTAAAATTTAATGGGGTGGTACCTTATGGGACGTCCCCTCTTTATCTGGTTTAAGGTGCCATTCCAGATTGTCCGGCGGCGTGACTGACAGCTCTTCAGGCCTGGGCAGGGCCCTCAGTTGAGGCGTGAAGTTATAAGGGATGACAGAGGGGCGGGTGGTTCCGCCGCGGTTGACATATTCCCAGACGATTTCGCCGTCCGGGGTTACTTGAAAGAGCCTTCCCTTGTTGTCCTCGGAAATATAGGTGTTGCCGTTCGGAAGCCGTTTTTGCGTGCCCATGGTCTTGCTGAAAAATTTGATGTTGGCATAGCCGTGGGTTTCATAGATCCACACGATTTCCTTGAACACGGGGTTGAGTTCAATAATGAATGTCTGGCCGGTATGGGTCCGGTGCCGGGTAAACAAACCATTGTCAAAGAGGATGATATTGCCTGCCCCAGGCAGTCCCTTCTCGATCATCTCCGGTTCGTGGCAGTGGGCCATGCCGCCCTTATAATGATGCGTGCCTTCCCAGACGATCTTTTTGGTTTTTTTATCGATGATATACATCATGTTGATGTTTCTTGCATTGAGCAAAATATTACCGGGCCTGAATCTCTCGTCCCCCGCATCATACCAGTTGTTCTCCGGCAGGGGCGCCGCTGAATTTGCGTGCAGCCAATCTCCTTCCGGTGTTGCCGGTGAAAAGAGGTTCAGATCAAGATGATTGTACGCGTGCCACTCCCAGACGACTTCTCCTTTCAGATTGACTTCGTACAAATCAGCGCCCAGTTGCTGTTCTTCGCTTCCTCTTTTTCGCAGGGGCCACCAGGGCGCGATTTCCACATCTTTAACTTTTTTTTGATATTCCTCAGGGATCGGCTCATGGGCGATCAAAAGACGGTTGTTGTTGGGCAGAACACGCATATCGTTGATGGATCCGATTCCTTCATGGGTCCAGACCACATGGCCGCCCCAATCGTATTCAATGATCGTCTTGGGAACTCCGGCATACACAAGATGGCCGTTTGAAAGCAGACGGCACCGCTTGTTCATCGAGGGAGTGACCTTCCATGTGTGTACGACATTCCCGTTCATATCGATAAGCCGGATGTCATCGGGAAATGTGTTGGCAGCCGCTGCCCTGACCTTGTCATCCTGATGATTGCTCTTTGCTGAATGATCAGCAATCAGGATATAGGAGCTGTAAGCCTTTTTGGGTTTGTAGATAGTGGTCCCTGTCGGGAAGACGGTCTGACCAAATCCCGGATCGACCGGGTTTATTAATACCAGAATACCTGCCAGGATAAATAAATTCTTTATTTTTTGGTTCATCCTTCACTCCTCCTCTATATGATCACTCATAATACTCATATAAATCAGTTCCGGTCAACCGGAAACCGAAAAAAAAGAATCATAGGGTGGTACCTTATGGGATGTCCCCAAATATCAAATATTTGAAAAAAATACTTGACATTGTGCGTTTTTTTTTTTTAATAATGACTGTCAGTATAAACGGGATAAAAGAAAAATGAAGATAGATAAAATCGAATCATTTTGCTGGAAGATAATACCTTCTCTATGCTTGCTGCTACTTGTCAATATGAATATTGAAGGGAATATCAAGAAGTTTGATGAGCTTATTTATGGTTCTCGTATAAAAAAGATATATTTAAAAGATATCAATAAAGACGAAATAATAATTCCTCAAGAGAATAAAGTTAATGTAATATTTTTTTTTGATATAAACAATATGTCTCAAAACAATATTTTAAATCAACTTAATTTTATTATTATTAACCTGAACTATGAAAATGAAAGTGTAAAATTATTTGGCATCTCAAAAGGAAATAATAAAAAATTTAAACGAATATCCTCCAAATATAACTATAATTTTGATTTAATCAATGATGAACAAGAGAAAGCATATAATCATTTCAAACTAAATTGTAATAGATGCATTCAGATCTATGTTATAGATAAAAATGATAAACTTAGATATTTTGCATCTGGTTTTGATCCCATTTTTTTAAGAGATATTATTCAAAGGTGCCAGAGATAGAATAAAAAATGAGAAAGTCATATCAAATATTATCAATATTATTTTTGTTTTCACTAGTTTATTCTCAGGAAATCAAAGTTGATCAGATAGACGGGAAAATTCAAAATACAGACAACCAAAAGATTTCTTTTTGTGAATTTGAAAAATTCCAACCTGATTTAGAAAAAGTAGTATTAAGCAGGGTAACAAAAATAGTATCACATGACAATATGATTTTCATTCTTGATGAACGACAAGGAACAATTTTTGTTTTTGACAGAAAGGCTAATTTCTTATATTCAATTGGAAGACCAGGTCAAGGTCCTGGTGACCTTGAGAATCCGATAGATTTTTATATATCAAGGAAAAGTAATATTTATGTCCTTAATAAAATTGTTAAGAGAGTAGATATCTTTTCATTGAAAGGAAAATTCTTAAGTAGGATACAATTGAAAATTCCTAAGGATATTTCCTATTCATATCCATCAAAAATTCTAGTAGACCAAAAAGAAAATTTTTATATTGCATATAATTTAAGTTCACATTTAATTGATTTGTATAATAATGAGGGAGAGTTTCAAAAAAAATTACTTGGAAGAGAAGAAAAAGTAATTATCCCTGGGATTAATCTAGGAAATTCCTCCCAAATTTTATTCTTCCCAAATGACAATTTCATTCTACATTTTAATTCTTTCACAGGTGTTTTTAAAAAAGTTTCAAAAACAGGGAAATTAGAAGAAATTTTTAGTGTATTCGATCCTGTTCAGAAAAAACAGTCAAGAAATATAATTAAAAGCATTAAGGAGAAAAGGGAAAAAGCAAATTCAAATAGTCTTTCAATAAAAGTATTTCATTTATGGTCAGGTTGCTGTATTGATGTAAATTCGAACATAATTGTTTTCTCATTATTAAAAAAGAAAGAAGAACATCAAAAAATGTTTATTTTTTCTTCTGAGGGAGATTTTCTCTATCAGAAATGGCTTCCTAATATTGAAAATTCAAGAATTGAAAGTATTTCTTATTATGAGGATTTATTTATATTTAAAAATTCACTGGATGAAGTATTTTTATCAAAAAAAAAAGGAGGGGAAATATGAGAAAGAATAATATCTCCGTTTTACTTTTTGTAGTAGTTACTATTTTGATATGCAGTTCTTTGTATTTTCTTTATGCTGATTGTTGCTGTGATTATGAACAAATGTGTTGTTGTGGAGAAGAAGAAGGTCAATATTTATCTAGCTACAGTTGTCATTGTACTCAAGGACATTGTTTTAATGAGTGTCACTTTGAGCCTATTGAGTACTGAATAGAAACACTTGAATAAAATTTAGTAAATGCAATTTCTGGCTTCGTCAGCATAGGCTTTGATAAGGTCTAATTCAGCGTCAAAAAAATGGTCCGAAGGAGACAGTATGAATCCTCCTCCTTCGCCGGCTTCTTCAAAACAGCGCCTGACTTCTTTTCGTGTCTCCTCAGGAGTGCAGCCTTCTAAATAATGAAACTGGTCAAAACCTCCGATCATACACAATCTGTGCCCGATTCGCTTTTTAGCCTCTCTGAGGTCAGCATCCCCGCCCATGGCTTGGGGAGTGAAGGTTTCCGCTGCATCGGGTTCCATATCAGCGATTCTCTCAAGAAGAGGCATCATCCCCCCGCAGGTATGGTACACCATTCTTTGTCCTTTTTTGTGGGCCTCCTTAATGAGCTCGGAGTCATACGGAGCCACGAATTCATCAAAGATTTTCGGGGATATGACCGTAGATGAGGCGTCCCCTCCTCCGTGTTCTATAAGGTCAAACTTGGCTCCTTCCATTGATTGGACGAATTTCTTTTTTCTTTGCTTCAATATATGGAGAAAGGTGTGCACCCATTCCGGATCATTGAAGGTTTCCATGATGAGCTCTTCAATGCCGAAAAGAACCGCCGCGTCCTGCCAGCATCCAGGCTGTCCGTAGACATCGAATCCGGGAATGGTTCCGCGGACGAGGCCTCTGTCTCCGAATTCCCGGGCTTTTTCGTTTATCGTCTTCACATCACAGACAGGAAAGGGCGCATACTTTTCAAATATCTCGATATCTTTTTTGTCCTTGATAAGCCTTTCTGAAACCCAGGATGTTTGAGGGGAACTCTGAAGTGTTATGGCCAAGGTCTTTGCCGGAGTTTTGATTACGTAGCGGAGTGTGTGATAATGGGGATCAGGGATTTTTTTTATAGTGTATTTCCAGTTATCAGAGCACAGAAGAGGAGGAGCCAGATAATCTGAGGCATCTTTCCCTGAATGATGAAAAGATTCCTTACTATTTGAAGGCTTGTGAGCCGCGATCCATAAAATGGGGTCTAGTCCGAAAAAGTCGAAAAAATCCTGGTAAGAGATCCTGTCCATGTATTTATCAAGAAAAGAGGGCATCACATGGTGCGTTGTGACAGGGAGTCTGTCCGGGATTTTTCTCTCTAGGGCTCTGATGAATCGTTCCTTAGCATTCATTTATCTTAATCATTCAATGGTGGGCATCCGTTTGACCCGCGGGTCAGTGAACTCATCCTTTTCATCTATGCTTGTGGAGGAGAATTCAGAGACAACCGCTCCTTTTTCTCCGGCCTGAAACCAGTGTTTTGTGTCCGGCGTAATGGTGTACTGGTCTCCGGGTCGAAGCTCCACTTCTTTCCAGGCCGTAAGATAAGACCTGTATTTATCGGAAATTTTTGCTTTTGGTCCTGGAGTAGGCTCTCCTTCCACATAAAGGAGGACCTTTCCCCATCGGCACCTGAAGGTCTCCTGCTTTCCTCTGTTATCCTTGCTTATGGGAGGATGACGGTGTTCGGGAAGAAACTGCTCCGGAAGGAGGATGATTTCCTTGGCACAGTATCTGTCGGTATTGACATAGGTCACGGCTTGAAGGCCCAGATTCTCTATGTCGTCAAAACCGCAGTCAGCCACTTCCATATTTTTTTGTTCTTCCTCGGTGAGAACGATATGTGCGTTTTTGAGTATTTGGCAGGCTTTTTCTCTTATTTTTTCGACTTCCTCTTTTTTCATTTGACTTTCCTTTTCATGTCCCAAAGCTCTTTTTTCTTTACAGGCTGGATACCATCCCTGTGAAACTGCATGGTGCCTGCCAGTATGGAAAGCTCCGCCACTTCTGATATTTCTTTCCCTTCCGCAAGTCCTGAAGCTGCCAGGGCTGATACCTGGTCCCCGCATCCGGTCTCATCACAGATACCTGTATCCGGCACTTCCGGGCAGGGGATGTGAACGGATCTTTGTTCCTTAAAAAAATAAGCACCTTTTTCCCCGTGAGTGATGAGGACGTTTTGGATTCCTTTTGAAATGAAGACCTTTGCGGCTTGGGAAGCTGTGGCAAAGTCACTGACTTTAATCCCTGTCAGTATCTGAGCTTCATGTTCATTCGGCTTTATGAGAAAGATTTTTTCACTGAGCAGCCCGGCTATGGGAGCCTGGATCCCCCCGGGGTCCAGGATGACCCGGATATTTGAACTATAGGCTTTTTCAATAGAGAACAGAGCGGTCTGGATGGGGATTTCAAGAGCCAGCAGCATGACTTTATTCTCTTTTTTATTAAAAAAAAGCTCTTTGGCCTCTTCAATGTCACTGATGCTGAAGTCAGAGTTGGCTCCGGGAAGGACATAGATCTGGTTTTTTCCTTTTTTATCAACGGGAATGAGCGCCACTCCCGGAAACTTTCTGCCTGATTCTTCGAAAACCGAGACTTTGATATGGGAAGTATCCACGCCCTCTTTCTGAAGGCTCTCATAGGGAATCTTCCAGAGTCCGTAAGGGTCTTGACTGGTTCTTCCAATCATGGCGACTTTAGTTTTTCCAAGGTAAGCCGCAGACATCTGGGCCATGTTCCGCGCTTTTCCGCCCGGCCCGATCTTAAGCGTTCCCCCTAAAGTGAGCTCTCCCTGGCTTATGATTTTTTCGACACCCAGCCCGATGATATCTGTGTTCAATCCGCCCGGTACGATAATGACAGGATCTATAGACATCCTGTTTTCATTATCTGCTTGAGGCCTGGTGTTGTCAACAGAACCGTCTCTTCTTTTTTCTTGCTGGACAATTGATTCCATATGGAGTAAAAAAAGGTTAAAGGAGGATTGATAAATGAGTCACTTTAGAAAAAAGAGGAAAAGAGCATCCTTATTAATGATTTCATTCGCTCTGTTTGTTCTTGCTGGTTTTGTGGGGATTAAAGCCTATCAGGAAGAACAGGAAGAAAAAATATCCAAACCGGGTGAATATAAAGGCTATTCAGAAGCCGTATATGATGAGATAGCAAGAGTATCCTTGTATATTACCGTAAGAGACGGCACCAGACTGGCTGCTGATATCCACCGGCCTGCTGTCAACGGAAAACCGGTTGAAGAGCCGCTTCCGCTTATATGGATACACACACGGTATCACAGGTCCAATTTTACGGAAGAGGGAAAAGTGGCCACTTATATGGAAAATCCGGCTCTCAGGAAGATCTTAAGTCACGGCTATATCATAGCGGTCGTGGATGTCCGGGGGAGCGGAGCTTCCTTTGGAACCAGAAACGGTATTTTTACTCCTGAGGAAGCGCAGGATACGTATGATATTGTGGAATGGTTTGCTGAACAGCCCTGGTGCGACGGAAACATCGGGATGTACGGAGGCTCCTATCTTGGGATCACCCAGTACATTGCGGCTGGGATGTCCCCGCCTCACCTGAAAGCGGTCATGCCTGTCTTTGCTATGTTTGACTTGTATGCCTTTGCCTATCCCGGAGGAGTCTGTCAGGATGATTTCCTTAACGGCTGGAGCGATTTGGTCAAAGAACTGGACCAGGAGATACCCACGCCTCCCGTGGATTCAGATCCGGATGCGGTCCTCTTTAAAAAAGCTCTCGAGGAGCACAAAGAAAACATTTACCCTTCTGACCTGGTCGAGTCCACTCCTTATAGAGACAGTGTTTCCGAGGAGGTTTCCTTGCAGATTTATGAGGAATGGAGCCCTGATGTCTATCTGGAAGGTTTGAATAAATCATATGCGGCTGTTTACACAGTAGCCGGATGGTATGACCTGTGGCCGAAAGATGCGCTTTTATGGTTTCAAAACATTGAAAGACCGCAGAAGCTCATCATAGCTCCCTGGTCTCACAGTATGGGGAGCGAGGGATGGAAAAAAGCCATAACTCCTTTGATAGGTTATGACTTTGAGTTCAGTATGACTTCAGAGAGCTTGCGCTGGTATGACTATTGGCTGAAAGGCATTGAAAACGGCATAATGGATGAGCCTCCGATATACTATTTCACAATCGGGAAGGAAGAAAATGAAGCCTGGAGCTTTGCTCAAACCTTGCCTCTTCCTGAGACCGAAAATGGAGTGTTTTATTTCAGAGAGGGAACCTCAGGCAGTATCGATTCATCAAATGACGGGATACTCAAAACACAGGCGCCTCTTTCTTCCGGAGAGGACTTGTATACTGTGGACTATACAACCACAAGCGGTGAGAAGAACAGATGGACTGACGGGAGAGGGGGAGGTTTCTGGTATGGCGATATGTCTTTGAATGATAAAAAAGCTTTGACATACACCACGGATCCCCTGGAACGGGATGTGGTCGTGACCGGTCATCCGGTCGTGTCTCTCTGGATATCTTCCACGGCAGACGATGGTGATTTCTTCGTCTATCTGGAAGAAGTGGATTCAAATGGATATTCCCATTATATTACAGAAGGAGTGCTGAGAGCATCCCACAGAAAAATATCAGAACCTCCCGTTGATTATTTGGGACTTCCTTATCATAGAAGCTATAAAGAGGATGTGGAGCCACTTCCTGAAACCAATCCAGTAGAACTCGTGTTTGACCTTCTTCCTGCTTCAAATGTGTTTGATGCAGGAAACAGACTACGGGTAACTGTTACCTGCGCTGACCAGCTCAATTTTAAAACACCTGAATTAGAACCGGCTCCTCAAGTGACTGTTTTCCGAAGCAATGAATTCCCATCCAGCATATCTTTGCCGGTTGTTGGTGATATGACTGAAGTTGAGGCTCAAAAGGCCGGATTTGTGCTTATTATTTTTGTTGTTTTGGCTGTGATTTTAGCTGTGGTTCTTCTCACCTGGTTTTTGCGCTCAGTTAGAACAAGAAAATAAAAGAGTAAACATTGATTGATCTATAAAAGATATTATTTTGTTTTGAATTCATACCCTTTTTCGGTAATGAGCTTAACGCAGGCATTGACCGCCTCCGGTTCATAGAGGACCCCTTTATTCTTTTTTATTTCCTCAAGGGCTTTGCCTATACCAAGTCCTGCCCTGTAGGGCCTGTGAGAGGACATGGCTTCCACAACATCAGCTACTGCTAGCACTCTGGCTTCCATTAAGATCTGGCCGTTTTTCAATCCATTAGGATAGCCTGATCCATCCAGTCTTTCGTGGTGCTGAAGCACTGTTTCAGCCACAGGCCAGGGAAAGTCCACATTTTTCAATATCTCATATCCCACATTGGGATGCTGTTTTATGAGTTCGAATTCTATTTTCGTCAGTTGTGTGGGTTTGCTGAGTATTTCACTGGGTACGGCTATTTTCCCAATGTCGTGTAGGGGGCCTGCCATGCGTATGGTATCGATCTGGTCACCAGAGAGGCCCATTTCTTTGGCAATAGAGCGGGCAAGGTCAGTGACCCGCTGCTGATGACCTGCTGTATAAGGGTCCCTTTCCTCAATAATGGATTCTACAACCTGAATGGTCCCTCCCAGGGCACCGCGGAGTTTCTTCAAGGTTTGTTTGAGTTCTCTGTTTGATTTTTTCTGTAAGGCCCGGTTCCGGAGAGATACAATACCGTATGCGAGATCATTCGCCAGCTCTTTTAAAAGATTTATTTCTTCGTTCTTAAAAGAGTCAGGTTCGGCAGCATAGATATTCAATGTTCCGAATGACTTTCCATTATCTTTCAAGGGAATAGCAATAGAAGAGGCATAACCTCTTTTCAATGCTTGTTTTCGCCAGGGAGCGTATCTGGTATCAGATACAATATTTTTCATGATGGATGGTTTGCCGGTTCTGATAGCTTTGCCTGTCGGGCCCTGGCCCTGCTTTGTATTGGACCAGGTTATTTCAATTGTATCAAGATAGCCGTCATTATATCCTGCCTGTGCAACAGGGCGTACTGTCTTCTTCTTATCCCTTTTAGCGTATCCTATCCAAGCCAGCCGGTATCCACCGGTTTCAACTATGATTTGGCAGATTCTTTCCAGCAGATCCTGTTCGTTATCTGCTGTCACCAGAGCTTTATTGCTTTTTGCAAGAGTTTTAAGAGCTCGTTCCTTGATATGAAGACTTTGCTTGATTTTTTTGAGCTCGTTTTCTAAAGCTCTTTTATTTTGGGCTTTGAATACACCTCTCCTTTTTTTATTTAGTCGAAAAAGCGATAAAAAAATGGAATTTTTTTCTAAACTTGACAATCTGTTTCAGACCCGCATAAATAAAGAGAAGAAAGACATAGGGGTAATGTCCCGACCAGGATTTCATATGTATAAAAATCGAGGAAGCTGTTTCTATCAGCAACTGCATTAATGACACGAAAGGAAAACATGAGCCGCAGATTATGCCTGAGTTTTGCTTTGATTTCCTTTGTTTTTCTATCATTTGGCTTTAGAGAGGATACCTTACATATTGAGCGGTTGAGCTGCGAATACAGGTTCAATCCTTTGGGCATTGACACAGCCTGGCCTCGATTGAGTTGGGTGCTTTCTTCTGATATCCGAGGACAATTCCAGACAGCTTATCAGATATTGGTTGCCAGCAGCAAAGACAAGCTGAACGAATCGGATGCTGACTTGTGGAACAGCGGTAAAATTGTTTCCCGGCAGTCTGTAAACATTGAATATGCCGGTAAGGCACTTGAATCCCGGGAAAGATACTTCTGGAAAGTTCGCGTCTGGGGGAAGCACGGAAAGGTCTCCGAGTGGAGTCAAACCGCCTGGTGGGAGATGGCATTTTTAAAGGGAGATGAGTGGAGCGCGTACTGGATCAATGACGGGAGAGAAAATCCAGTGAGTAATCAGGATTTTGACAAGGATGATCCGGCACCACTGTTCCGGAAGGAATTTGTTTTGGAGAAAACTGTAGAGAAGGCACGGCTTTATATCACGGGATTGGGTTATTACGAAGCCTATTTGAATGGGGACCGCATCGGAGATTCTGTACTTGAGCCTGCCTGGACGAATTACTCCAAGCGCGTATTCTACTCGGTTTATGATGTTAGGCCCCAGCTTAAGGAGGGAGCGAATTGCATTGGAGTTACTCTGGGAAATGGCTGGTACAACCCCCTGCCGTTGAGGATGTGGGGAAGGTTGAACCTCAGGGAATATCTGACCATCGGACGGCCCTGTTTTATTGTCCAGATGGAATTGACCTTTACTGACGGGACCAGAAAGATTGTGATCAGCGATGAATCATGGAAGGTCAAAGATGGCCCTATATTAAGGAATAACATCTATCTCGGAGAGGTCTATGATGCCAGGCTTGAGGTCAAGGATTGGAACCTGTGCGGTATCGATACTCGCGATTGGCGCTCGGCAGTAAGGGCCACCAAGCCGAACGGAAAACTGCGTGTCCAGCCTCTCCATCCCATCCGTGTGACCGCCACTCTAAAGCCGAAAAAAATCTCCCAACCTACTCCTGGTATATATATTGTGGATATGGGACAAAATTTCGCGGGTTGGGTGAGATATCAATTCAAGGCACCCAAAGGCACTCAAATTAGATGTCGTTATGGTGAGCTTTTATATGAGGACGGAACCTTAAATCCCATGACCAGTGTGTGCGGCCAGATCAAAGGAACCCGAACCAACCGCAATGGAGATGAGGTCCTGATTGGCGGACCCGGCTCTCCTGAGATCGCCTGGCAGGCAGATACCTATACAGCAAAGGGGAATGGATGGGAAACATACACTCCACGCTTCACATTCCATGCTTTCCGATACATCGAGATATCCGGGTCTCCGGGTGATGTATCTCCAGATATGATCTTGGGACTGCGTCTGAACAGCAGTGTGCCCAAAGCAGGTTCTTTTTCTTGCTCCAATGAAATGTTTAATGACATTCAGACTGTGTCTCAATGGACTTTTTTGAGCAACTTATTCAGCGTTCAATCAGACTGTCCACACCGCGAGCGCTTCGGCTATGGCGGCGACATTGTGAGCACAAATGAGGCTTTGATGAGCAACTATGATATGGCTGCTTTTTATGCCAAGACGGTTCAAGACTGGAGCGACAGCGTCCTGGATGAGGGAATGCTTACCGACACAGCTCCCTATGTTGGCATTCAGTACTGCGGTGTTGGCTGGGCCCTGGTGCATCCACTGCTGCAGGTGAATCTGTATCGATATTATGGTGACCGAAGAACTTTGGAGGATCAGTATGCTGTTTCCCGGCGCTGCTTGGGTCTGGTTCAAAATAAGTATCCTGATTTCATCATAAAAGATGGCTTGAGCGACCATGAATCACTGAATAAAACTCCTCCGGGAGAGCTGGTGACGCCTCTCTATTTTTACAGCGCTCATCTTCTATCCAAAATGGCAGACATATTAAAACGCAGCGCGGAAAAAAAGGAATATGAAGACCTTATGGCCAATATCAAGTCAGCTTACCTTGATAAATTCTGGCAGAATGACTTGGGTTGCTTTGCTCCGGGGACACAGACAAGCCAATCCTTTGGCCTTTATCTGGGATTGGTACCAGAGGGGAATCAGGAAGACGCGATGGATTACTTAGAGAAATTGATTCAAGAAAAGCAAGGCCATCTGACTACAGGGATCCTAGGGACTCCGTTTATGCTGGATGTCCTTTGCCGTCAGGGTCTTTCTGGTATGGCTTATGAGATTGTAAACAAACAAAGCTTTCCAAGTTGGGGATATATGCTGGAGCATGGAGCCACAACCTTGTGGGAGCACTGGGAGTTCAGCGACAATACCTATTCCCATAACCACCCTATGTTCGGTTCAGTAAGTCAGTGGTTTTACAACTGGCTGGGAGGGATTCAGGCCGCTCCTGAAGCTGTGGGATTTGATAAGATTGTTATTAGACCCCAGGTCATGGATGATTTGCAGTGGGTGGAATGCAGCTATAATTCAATACGGGGGAAGATAAAAAGCAGCTGGCATAAAAAGGAGGGAAACATTTTCTTTAAGATCCAAATCCCTGTAAACGCTGAAGCAACTGTCCATCTTCCCCGCCTGACAAGTTGCCAAGTTTATGAGAACGGGAAAGTTTTGGTGGATTCTGAGAGTATTCAATTGTTAAAAAAAAGAGATCGCTCCCTGATATACCGAGTCAAATCCGGCACATACCTGTTTGAAATTCGTCAGAAAAAGGAGACCAACTCTTGAACACACAAAAAACAACCCGACGTGAGTTCTTGAGATCAGCGATATCCGGTATTGGACTTGCATCTTTGGGATTCACTTTGGATTCTTGTTCCTCAAAAGGGAGAAAACCGAGTATTATATTCCTGCTCACTGACGATCAGCGTTATGATGCGCTGGGCTGTGTGGGGAATCCTATCATTCAAACACCCAATATGGATTGGCTGGCTCAAAACGGCATAAGGTTTGAGAATGCCTTTGTGACCACTCCGATCTGTGCAGCCAGCCGCGCCAGTTTATTTACCGGACTGTATGAACGCAAGCACGGTTATACATTCACCAAACCTCCCATTTGTAAAGAATACTGCGATTTGAGTTATCCCGTTCTGTTGAGGAAGGCAGGATACAGAACCGGATTTGTGGGCAAATTCGGCATCAAAGTTCCGGAAGGTGTGGAGGATGAATGGTTTGAATATTATCGGCCCAGCGCTTATCCGTATTTTAAGGACATTGATGGCAGGAGAAAACATCTCACAGACATCAACATGGATCGAGCTCTAGATTTTATCCGCGAAACAAGCCTGGAACAGTCCTTTTGTCTTTCCTTAAGCACTTGGGCCCCTCATGCCCACGATAGTGAAAAACAGCAGTATTTTTGGCCATCTGTCTGCGATGATCTGTACAGGGATGTTGTGATTCCCCCTCCTGTGCTAGGAGAACCGTCTTTTTTTGAATCGCTTCCTGAGTTTGTGAAAAAATCTATGAATCGCGATCGATGGTTTTGGCGATTTGATACTCCGGAGAAATATCAGGAAATGGTTAAGGGTTACTACCGGATGGTTAGCGGTGTGGATATGGCCCTTGGACGGCTCCTTAAGGAATTGAAACGCCTGGATAGACATAAGGATACCATTATTATATTGATGGGCGATAATGGATATTTCCTGGGAGAGCGTGGATTCGCGGGTAAATGGACCATGCACGATTTATCGATCAGAGTCCCCTTGATTATTTATGATCCAAGACTAGCTAAAACACGGAGAGGGATGATCGACTCCAGCTTGGTGCTTAATGTGGATATAGCGCCGACTCTTCTCGACCTGGCAGGGGTGTCCATCCCTCAGGAAATTCAGGGGAAATCGCTTGTGCCCAATATAAGAGGATCAATGGACCACTCGCGTAAGGAAATTTTAACCGAACATCTTTGGGATCATCCTGAAATTCCTCTAACAGAGGCGGTCCGAACCGAACAATGGAAATATATCCGTTATCCCCAGCATCCGGAATTTGAGGAATTGTATGATCTGCAGAGTGATTCGATCGAAAAAAATAATCTTGTTTTCGATAAGCGGCACAATGAGATTTTGGCTAATCTCCGTAAGATCTGTGATCAACTCATTCAAAAAGCATCTTAGACTTAAAACTGTTGACCAAGGGTGAAGCATGCCCAAAGACCAGTCCGCTGGGGTGTGACAATATAAATAACCGGCATTTGCAGCCTTGTACACGCAGGCCGACAGCGATCATTTCTCCCTGTTAACCGAAGGCAGTATGTGACTGTAGAGAAACCTTCTGGGCTGGCGCTGGTCTTCACTTGATCGCGTATCACCATTAACAGCCACTACCATATTATATTCGGGGATAACGAAAATGTACTGTGCCTTGAATCCCATAGCCGCATAGATATTCTGGCTGCCATTCCCCTGAGGATCAGGTTTGAGTATCCACCAGAGATAACCGTAACCGATCACATCGCTGTCGGTATTCCCGAACGAGACATGCATTGTAAAGGATTCACGAATCCACGCTTTCGGCACGATTTGCTCGCCTTCCCACCGGCCCTTGTTTAAATAGAGAAGACCGAGCTTCGCCATATCACGGGATGTCAGACCCAGGCCGCCTCCTGTATGCGAGTGGCCCTCCCGATTTCTGAGCCAGAAATTTTTTTTAACGTCGAGCGGTTTGAACAAATACTCCTTGGCATATGCGTCGGCATGCATGGATGTACGGTTTTTGAGCATGGCTGAAATAAGGATAACCCCGCCGCTGTCATAGAGAAAACTGGTGCCCGGATCGCTGATCATAGGACGGTCCAGATAGAATTTATCCCAGCCCGTAGGCAGCCGGTTCAGCTGATGATGCGGGGAGTCCGGCCCGTTTTCATTGTAGTCCGTACCGCTTCGCATGGTCAGAAGATCCCTGAGTCGCATGGACTGCTTGCGGTCATCCATATTGGCAATGTCTTTCATGTCAGGGAAAAAGTCGAGTATTTTCTCGTCAACACCCTGGAATTCCCCCCTTTCAATCGCTATGCCGACCAGAGCTGAGGTAAAGCTTTTTGAGACTGACTGTAATGTGTGCAGTTTATCCGCCTTCCATCCGTTAAAATACTCCTCTAAGATGAGAAATCCGTTGCGGATAATGAGGAGGCTGTGAAGCCGAGGGTATTTTCCCCCTTTTCTGATAAGCTCGGTGAGTTCCGCCAGTATATCCGGATCCAGCCCGTGATCTTCCGGTCTGGCTGTCTTCCACTCGAATGGTTTTACACTGGGATTTGGCTGGCCGGACGCATTCTGTGCGGGCAAAAACGGGAGACATATGAAGAATGCTAAGAACAGTCCCAACAGCATTACTGATCCACTTCGATATACTTTCATCATGCATCCTTTCTTTTACGAAATATTGATAAGGCCTCTTTATTCCGGTCTGGCTGACCGCTGAGGAACTAAGAATTAACATAAAAAACAGTTCTAGTCAATAAAGAACCTATAGAGGAGGGAGAATATCATAAAGTCAGTCCAACTGAAGCATAGAAGGTATTGAAAAAATAAAGGGAAAAGTGGTGGGCGATGCAGGATTTGAACCTGCGACTTCTACCGTGTGAAGGTAGCACTCTTCCACTGAGTTAATCGCCCGAACCCCTCTATTTTTAGATAAATCCGCTCTCTTGTCAATATCTCATTCACACTTTACGGTCATAGGCATTGATATCAAGGAATCCGTGCCCTGACAAATTGAACAAAATGACCTTCTCCTTGCCCGATTCTCTGGCGTCGACTGCCTCATCTATGGCTGCGGCCACAGCATGAGAGGATTCAGGGGCCGGAAGAATGCCTTCGGTCTTTAAGAATACGTTGGCCGCGTCAAATATTTTGGTCTGCTTGTAGGCTCTGGGCTCGATGATTCCTTTTTTCGCCAGATGGCTTACCAGAGGCGCCATACCGTGATACCTTAGACCTCCGGCATGAATGGGAGGAGGGATAAAGTCCATACCCAGAGTGTACATATAGAGAAGGGGAGTAAGGCCTACACTGTCTCCGTGGTCGTATTTCAGGCTTCCTTCAGTCAAGGTTGGGCAGACTTTGGGTTCCACAGCAATAAATCTGATATCCTGATTATCAACAAGTCTTTTCCTCACAAAAGGAAACGCAAGGCCGGAGAAGTTCGAGCCTCCTCCTACGCATCCTATGATGGTGTCGGGCTGGGCTCCCAGTTCCTGCATCTGTTTGTCTGCCTCCTGTCCTATCACACTCTGGTGCATGAGCACACTGTCCAGAACAGAGCCCAGAGAATATTTGGCCGTATCGTTTTTAACGGCTGCTTCCACTGCTTCGGAGATGGCGATTCCCAGGCTGCCCGGGTGGTCTTTATCCTGTTTGTAAAACCTTCTCCCGGCTTCAGTCTCGCTGCCCGGGCTTTCCTGCACATTCCCTCCGAACATCTCCATCATGATCCGGCGGCCCGGTTTTTGCCTGTAGCTTATCCGGACCATAAACACCTTGACTTCAAGGCCGAAAAGGGTGCCGGCATGGGAAAGAGCCGAACCCCACTGGCCGGCTCCTGTCTCTGTGGTGAGTGTCTCCACTCCTTCTTGAGCCGCCAGATAAGCCTGGGCAATGGCTGTGTTGCTTTTATGGCTTCCTGTGGGCCCCACGCCTTCATACTTGTAAAAGATATGAGCCGGAGTGTCGAGGTATTTCTTAAGTTCAGATGCATAGACAAGAGGTGTCGGCCTGTAAACCGAATAAGCCTCCAGGACTTTTTCCGGGATGGGGATGTATCGTTCCATGGACCCTTCCTGCCGGATGAATCCCATTGGAAAAATCGGAGCCAGGTCTTCGGGATTGAGAGGCTCTTTTGTCTGGGGATTCAAAGGCGGTTTGGGCAGATCTTTGAGATCAGCCTTTATGTTATAAAAGTTTTTGGGAAGAAATTGTTCTTTTCTGGATGCAAATCTTTTCATCATAAATCTCCTTTAAATGGTTTTGAATCAAAGGATTCAATAAAGTCAAATTAAATTGGAAAAACAGGGTGGTTTGGTGGTGTCGTTTTTAGGCGGAAGGGCCCGCCCACCAGAAAAGAACAGAGAAACTATAAAAATTTTTAGGTTTTTCAGTCTCTCTTTTAATCATAGAAAAAGATTATAGAGAGCAAAGGGAGTCCTGTCAACAGAAAAAAGAAAGCATTTCCCGTTGACGGGATGTGTGTTTTCCCGGTATTATCGTTGATTGAGCCGCTCAGAGAGCTGAAATCCGATGATATCGAGAGAAAAGCCCAAGCCAAAAGAAATCAAAAAGCAAAGACCGATCTATCTGGATGCGAATCTTCAGGTCATATTTGGTGTCACTTTAATGGCGGTTCTGGGCGTCTCCAGCATCACTCCGGCTTTTCCCGTGATCATAAAGGACCTGAACATATCAACTCAGTCTATCGGGCTGCTCATCACCGTGTTTACCCTTCCCGGGATTTTCTTAACTCCTGTCATGGGAGCCCTGGCTGACCGGTTTGGAAGAAAAAGGATACTCATTCCTTCCATGATGCTGTTTGGTGTAGCCGGGGGAGCGTGTGCCCTGGCCCATGATTTTAGTCTTCTCCTGGTACTGCGTTTTTTCCAGGGAGTAGGCGCGGCTTCCCTGGGCTCGCTCAATGTGACCATTATAGGTGACCTTTACTCAGACAATGAGCGCACCGAAGCCATGGGATATAATGCCAGTGTACTCAGCGTGGGTACAGCGGTTTATCCGGCCGTCGGTGGTGTGCTGGCTGTGATGGGATGGCATTATCCCTTCCTTCTGCCGCTTGTTGCGGTCCCTCTGGGAATTTTGGTTTTGTTCTCATTGAAAAATCCCGAACCGAGAAACAGCCAGGACCTTAAGAAATATTTGAGAAATGCGTGGAAAAGCATTAGAAAACGCCAGGTAGTTGTGCTTTTGATTGCGAGTTCAGCTACTTTCATCATTCTTTATGGCTCGTATTTGACTTATATCCCCATTTTAATGGGCCATTCATTCAATGCCTCTCCCTTGATCATCGGACTCATTATGTCCGCTATGTCACTTACCACGGCCGTTATCTCTTCACAGCTGGGAAAATTAGCCAAAACTTATTCCAAAAAGACGCTTATCGGCGTGGCTTATATTCTCTACGGTTTGGCTTTGGTCATTTATCCTTTTGTCCCCAACCTCTGGCTGCTGCTCATCCCCACTGTCATCTTTGGCATAGCCCACGGCATGAATATTCCCAGTATTCAAACGCTCCTGGCAGAGCTGGCCCCTATGGAATACAGGGCTGCGTTTATGTCCGTAAACGGCATGGTCCTGCGCCTGGGGCAGACTCTGGGCCCTGTTTTGATGGGAATGATTTTTGCTGTGTGGGGAATAGAAGGGGCTTTTTTTGCAGGGGCCGGCTTTTCCTTTGCCGCTTTCTTTCTGATGCTTTTTTAGTTTCCTGAGGTCTTCTGGCAAAAATTTAAGGCGAACTATTCTCTTCTTTTTTTCGTAGTAAACAGTGAATCAAATATTTTCTGGAGGGGAAAGTGTTTAAGAATTATTTTAAGACAGCCATGCGGAACCTGTTTCGCAACAGGTTGTATTCTTTAATCAATCTGATAGGCTTGGCCATTGGTCTGGCTTCCTGCCTTATGATCTGGCTTTGGGTTCAAGATGAGTTGAGTTATGACAGGTTCCACACAAATGCCGAACGGATTTACCGCGTTGAGCGTAAATTCGATTTCAGAGACATGCATGGACAGGACCCGGTTACGGGCGGGACTTATGGTCCGGCTCTGGTCAGTGATTATCCTGAAATAGAAAATTATGTCCGCCTGCACAGAAATGAGCTATCCATCAAGAGTCACCGAAATATTTTTTTCAAGCAGCAGCTGATCGTTGCTGACAATTCCATATTCGACGTTTTCGATTTTCAACTGGAGGAGGGTGATCCCGAAACTGCCCTTACCCGGCCGAAGTCCATGGTCCTTACGCGTGCGAATGCCCTGAAGTATTTAGGGACAGAAGACGCTGTGGGGAAATCAATAACAGTGGACTGGAGAGGGACGCTGGTTGATTTTCAGGTCACCGGCATACTCAAAGAAGTTCCCAGAAATTCTCATGTCCGGTTTGATGTTCTGGCATCCCTTTCTTCCTATCCTCCGGAGCAGATGAGCACCTGGTTCAGTAATTTTCTTTATACGTATGTGCTTGTTCGAGAGGGCACGGATATCAATGATATGGAGAGTAAATTCTCAAGTCTTTTTACCAAATATATGGCAGCGGATTTTGCCAAAGTCATTGGCCCTGAAACAGATATCAATGATGTGTTTCAGCTGAAATTGATCCCTCTTCTCGATATCCATCTTCACCCGGCCCTGGAATTTGAGATTGAACCACAGGGCAGTTTGTCGTCTGTTTATATTTTTTCATTTATTGCTGTTCTGATTCTGATCATTGCCTGCATCAATTTCATGAATCTTTCCACAGCGCGGGCCAACAAGAGAGCTAAGGAAGTTGGGGTTCGTAAGACTGTCGGAGCAAACAAAAGACAGCTCCAGGGGCAGTTTTTGGGTGAATCTGTTCTCTTTGCCTTTCTCGCATTGCTCTTAGCTGTTGTGCTGATTCGATTGTTCATTCCCGTATTTAACCTGATTTCGGGCAAACTCCTATCCATGGGCACGCTTTTTCATGCGGGAAACTTATTCATTCTGATCGGAATCACTCTGGCCGCAGGATTGCTGGCCGGCCTGTATCCGTCTTTTTATTTGACCTGGTTTGATCCTTCCATAGTGCTGAAAGGAGGGACCCAATCCGGAACCGGCAGATCTGTCTTTCGAAGGAGTATGGTTCTCATTCAATTTGTTATTTCCATTACTTTGATCATCGGCACACTTATCATTTACAAACAAATGAATTTCATCCAGAAAAAATCCCTGGGGTTTGATAAAGAGAACATGGTTCTTTTTTCTGCGGAGAGCAAAGCGATTCACCAGAATATCGAGGTTTTTCGCAACACTCTGACAGCTGATCCGCGAATAAAATCAGTGGCTGTTTCATCCAATATTCCCGGAAGCGCCATGTTTTCTGACACCACATATAAAAGGCCTGATACAGATGAGATCTTTCCCTTGATTTTTATGGACGTTGATTATGAATTTGTGGATACTTATGGATTCAATGTGACCCACGGCCGTTCATTTTCCAAAGAATTCAGTACGGATATTGACGGGGCCATTATGCTCAATCAAGCGGCTGCCAGAGAAATAGGATACATGCCTGAAGAAGCTGTAGGGAAAAAATTACTGAGATTTACGGATGTGGACAAATTCAAGGAATTAACCATTGTCGGTGTAGTGGAAAATTTTCATTTCAAATCCCTGCACCGGGTCATCGATCCATGCTTGCTGGAACTTGACACGGACGATTTCGATATCATCTCAGCCAGGGTCATGCCGGGAAATATCAGCGGAACGATCAATTTTATTCAACAAAAATGGGGAGAGGTTTTTCCGGAAGACCAGTTTGAATACAGATTTTTAGACAACAGAATCGATCTTCTTTATAAAAGCGAAGAAAGGATGCGGAGACTCTTTTTAATATTCGCTGTACTCTCCATTTTTGTGGCCTGCCTGGGTCTTTTTGGTCTGGCTGCCTTCACAGCTGAGGAACGCACAAAAGAGATCGGAGTGAGGAAAGTTTTGGGAGCGTCTGCTGTCAATATTCTGTGGCTGCTGGGTAAAGAATTTTCCAGGTGGGTGATTGTCGCAAATGTCATCGCATGGCCCATCGCTTATTTTGTGATGAAGAAATGGCTGCAGAACTTTGCCTATCAAACCAATATTGGTTTGTGGTCATTTGTTTTATCAGCGCTTTTAGCTTTGATCATTGCTTTGTTTACAGTGAGTTATCAGTCTGTCAAGGCCGCTCTAACCAATCCGGTCGATTGTCTCAGGTATGAATGATGTGGCTTTTTGGAAGAATTCCACAAGGTCCTGTTTGAGTTTTTGATGTGAGGCTTCCCGGATATACATCATGTGGCCGGCTTCATAGTACTTCATGAAGATCCTGTCTTTGAATTCGGAATTAAGACCTAAATGGGACACCGCATATTCTGTGGCAAAATAGGGGGTGGCAAAGTCGTAATATCCATTGGCAATAAAGATTTTCAGAAATGAGTTCTGGCTCATTGCCTGGCGGAGGATTTCCGCTGAATTCGAAAATTGGGTTCTGGTGTTCTCATCTCCAAAGTTCCACGGCCAGACTTGACCGGAAATGTTGTAAGCGCTGGTGTCCGGATAGTTCAATTCGGTTCGAATATAATGATTGAACAGATTTGAAAAAGCTCCTGTGGGAGCCGTGCTCGATGGATCGTATTCATAGTACTCTCCGGCGGCATCCTCATCCATTCCGGTAAAGCGGCTGTCCAGCCGGCCTATGGTCAAATGATTTTCCCGTAAGAGTTCTTTGAGAAAGCGGAATAGGTTGATCCTCAGATTTGATTGTTCTACGTAATCCGGAGACAGGCCTGTGTATTTGGCTACATTTTGAATGATTTCAGATTTTCTCTCTTCGGGAATTCTATTTCCTTTTAAAAGAGCCAGAGCATAGTCCCCAAGAGCAAATTTTTCAGATTCAGCCAAAACATCTTCCAGTTTTTTTTGGAGAAGTTCTTCAGGAAGCTTTTTATGGTACCAGGCGGCAGCTGTATAACTCGGGAAGATAAAGATATAGGGAAGATCATTTCCTGTGGAGAAGTCTTTAACCAGGGAATTGAGCACGGCTGATACGAGAATGACTCCGTCGATGTGCATGCCCAGGCTTCGGCCTTGAAGAAAACCTGCTAGCCCTGAGGCCCGGATGGTCCCGTAGCTTTCTCCGAGTATGAATTTGGGGGAGGACCAGCGGCCGAACGTGGTGATATACAGCCGGATGAATTCACCCACAGATTCGATATCATTCTCATAGCCGTGGAACTGCTTAGGATTCTCTCCTGATACAGCCCGGCTGAATCCCGTGGATACCGGATCGATAAACACAAGGTCAGTGATATCCAGAATGGAGTAGGGATTGTCGATGAGCTTGAATGGATAAGCCGGATTCAGTCCTTCCTCATCCAGAAGTACTTTCTTAGGTCCCAAGGCTCCCATATGGAGCCAGACTGACGAGGAACCGGGTCCTCCGTTAAAAGCGAAAGTAACGGGTCTTGAAGACCTGTCTTTGACGCTGTTTTTTGTGTAGGCTATGAAAAAAATATGGGCTTTGGATTTTTCCTTTTCATCTTTAAGCGGAAGTTTTCCTGCGGTGGCTGTGTAACCAATGGTTTCTCCGTTCAGATTTAAGGTGTGTTCGGTCACTGAAAGGTTCTGGTTTAGGGGATCAATTTTGCCTGTGCTTTCAGGTTCCCCGGATTGGGAATAGAGAAAAACCGTGGAAATAAGACAAAAAATAAAAATCAAGACGGGAAATTTTTTAAACAATGTGTCCTCCAAAAAACAAAATTTTCTCCGGCTTTAAAGCCATTTCTTCCTTTTAAAAAAAGAAACCATGATTAAAGCAACCAGGACCATAATTCCCAGGACTGCAAAATAGCCAAAAGGCCATTTAAGCTCCGGCATGAATTCAAAGTTCATACCGTAAATTCCGGCGATAAAAGTCAATGGAATGAATATGGTCGCGATAATGGTGAGCACTTTCATGACCTCATTCATCCGGTTGCTGATGGTGGAGAGATATGTGTCGTGCATACTGAAAATCATGTCCCGGTATGTTTCTATGGTATCGATCACATGAATGGTATGGTCGTAGACATCCCGGAAAAAACGCGTTGTTTCTTTTTGAATAAAAGGAGTTTCCAGCCTTTCCAAACTGTTGATCATCTCTCTTAAAGGCCAAACTGATTTACGGAGAAGTATCATTTCTCTTTTAAGGTCATGAATTCTGGCCAGCATCTTTTCATCCGTATCTCCGCCAAGGGAGTCTTCGAGCTGTTCCACTTTGTCTCCCAGTTTTTCCAGGATGAGAAAATAATGGTCGACGATAACATCTGTGATGGAGTAAGCAAGGTAATCCGGGCCGCTTTTACGGATGCGGCCTTGCCCGCTGCTGATTCTGTCCCTTACAGGATTGAATATATCTCCCTCTCTTTCCTGAAAAGAGAGAACGTAATTTTCACCCAGTATCATACTGACCTGCTCTTCCGCTACCTTTTCCTCTTTGTCGTCATAAGATAGCATTTTTAAAACAATGAAAAGATAATGATCGAATTTTTCCACTTTGGGACGCTGTTTCGGACTCATAATATCTTCCATGGTCAAGGGGTGAAGATCAAAGTCCTTTCCCAGTTTTTTTATGATTTCAGCTTCGTGAATTCCGTCGATATTGATCCATGTGACTGTGGGCTTGCTTTTGAAAGAACAGCATTCCTCAATACGGCTGATTTCTTTTTTTGTGAAATGCTCTTCATCATAATCAATTATCGTAATCTTTATTTTTTCTTTTTCCCTGTCTCCCATGTAAACAGGGGTTCCGGGAGGAAGGCCGATTTTATTTTTGAATCTTTTTATGGGAATAAATGGTTTTTTCATGGGACCCTCCTTTTATAAACAATATTGATTCATTAATTGATTTATGTGATTTAATTTTATTACCAGATGATTTATAATAATACAAACCTTATTAAAAATCATATACTGAGGAGCGGAAATAATCAACCACTATGGATTCATTCGTTAGCACGGAGCTGTTCAAATGGGTCATACTTCCTGTTCTGATATTTTCATCAAGGATATTTGACGTCACTCTCGGCACTATCCGTATTGTTTTTGTGTCCAGGAGGCTCAAGTATCTTGCACCGGTTATTGGTTTTTTTGAAGTCATTGTATGGCTGTTAGCCATAAACACCATCATAGCCAATTTAAATAACGTTGTGGGATATCTGGCCTATGGATTGGGATTTGCATCCGGGACCTATATTGGGATCTGTATTGAAGAGAAACTGGCTGTCGGCAATGCTGTTCTGCGGATCATCACACGAATAGATGCAACTCAATTGATAGAGAACTTAAGAGCCAGAGGTTATCCTGTGACAAAAGTTCTGGCGCAGGGAAAACAGGGAGATGTCAGCATTATTTTTATGGTCATCCGAAGGTGTGATTATAGTGAAGTCATCAGCATTTTGAGAGAGTTTAATCCCAAGGCATTTTACACTCTCGAAGATGTCCGGTTGGTCAGTAAGGGAGGATTCCCGTTTGGAAGAGTCCAAAGGACCTATAAGTTACGCGGGCCTTTTAAATTTTTCAGGAAAGGAAAATGAAAGGATTGTCAATTTGATACTTTGATTGACAATAAATTTTTTTCGATTTATAAATAAGGAGAAAAATGGCTATCCGAAGGTGTCCTTACTGTAAAGCAATAGTAGAAGAAGACGGTGAGTACTGTTCCAACTGTGGAACAAGGCTTCTGTTTCCTGAAGATGAAGAAATAGAAGAGGAAATTCCCGGCGAAAAAATAATTGAAGACGAAGAAGAAAAGAAAATAGAGACAGACATTGAAGACGAAGGGGATATAGAAGAAGAAGATATAGACATTGACGACGAAGAGGAAGAGGAAGAAGACAGAGGAGAAGATGAAAGTGAAGATCTGGAGGATGAAGAGGACCTCATGGATGATGAGGAAGACATAGAGGATTTGGATGAGGAAGAGAAACTTGAAGGAGAAAAAGGCGAGGAGGAGAACTCCATAAAAGAAACAAAAGGGCTTCCTGAAGAAGAATTGACTGAGGATAAAAAAAGCGGGGAGCCTGTTTTAAAGACTGAGGACCTGCAGAAAGCACTGGATTCTTCAGAGAAAGAAAAAGAAGAAATTGAGACATTTCTTGATTCCTTAAAAAAAGAAAGGCAGCAGATCAAAGGCAAAATAGAGGAAGTAGAGGGGGAGATCCCTCCCTGGGCAGAGACCATAAAGGATGAAGATGAAAAGGAGAAAACCGGGGAAGAGGAACAAGAGTTCGCACAGGATTCTTTTGAGGAATTAGAGGCAGAGGAGGAAGAAGACGAGGAGATTATGGAAGAGGAAGTGACCGCATCCGAGGAACCTGAAGAGGAACAGGAACCTGTTGATACGGATGAACAGGAAGACCTTCCTTTTTATGAGGGAGAGGAACTCCGGGACAAAAAAGAGCCTTTAAAATTATTTAAAAAGCCCTCCATAAAGATTTCAGCCTGGATTAAGTCCCGTGTATTTGATGTGCTTTTTATTGCTGGTTTGTGGTTTGTCACTCTGTGGATTGCTTCATATCTCACTTCAGTAACTGTTTTTCAGTTGATATCCAATTCCACATTGGCCGTCATTGTCTTTTTTGTCATACTGCTTTCTGTTTATTTGTTTTTCTTTTTGTTTTTTCTTGGGGAGACCATAGGGGATTATGTCTTTCCAAAGAATGACTCGTGAATGGTTCGGGGCAGTAATCCAATTATAATTTGAAACTCTCGCCAAGAAACTTTTGTTTGGCTTTTTTATCCGAAGCGATCATTTCAGGAGTCCCTTTGACGAGGATTTTTCCTTTGTCAATCACATAGGCATAATCAGTGATTTTAAGAGTATCTCTGACATTGTGGTCAGACAAAAGGATGCCAATTCCTTTGTTTTTCAATTTTTTAAATATTTTTTGAAGTTCGATGATGGTCAACGGGTCTATTCCTGTAAATGGTTCATCCAGAAGCAGGAATTTAGGCTTGAGCACTAGAGCGCGGCAGATTTCAAGCCTTCTTCTCTCCCCTCCGGAAAGGCTGTGCGCCGGCTGCTTTGCCAGGGATGATAGACCTAACTCTGATAGAAGATAGGCTGCGGTTTCCTCCTGTTCGTCCTTGTTGTATCCTTTGAGTTCAAGAATCATTTTGAGATTGTTTTCGACATTAGTTTTCATGAACACGGAATTTTCTTGAGGGAGATACACGATCCCCTTTTCTGACCTTTGTGTGGTGGAAAGATAGGATATATCCAGGTCGTCAAGGAAAACAGAGCCCTTATCCGGTGGGGTCAAACCTGTGACCATGCGAAACGTGGTTGTTTTTCCAGCTCCATTTCTTCCTAGCATCCCAGCGATGATGCCGGATTTGACTTTTATACAGACATCTTCCACCACGGCACGCTGGTTAAAGCTTTTTCTGAGATTCTCGGCTCTTAAAATCGACATTTTTTATATTTTATACTGTAACATGGAAAAAATCTTGCATATCATTGAAATGAAAACAATAATAAAAAGACCGCCAATTTTTTATAAATAGGCCAGGTCAGTCAAGGTAATATTAAAACCACGTCGTTTTGGTGTCAAGATATAATGAAAAAAGTGATCAGTGCCTCAAGAAGAAGTGATGTGGTTGCGTTTTTCCCCGAATGGCTGAGCCAGAGTGTGCAGAGAGAGAAAGCTGTGGTATTCGGGCCTTCAGGGCATAAATATTCGGTCGACTTAAGTCCGGAGAAAGTCCATACCCTGGTTCTCTGGTCAAAGGATTTTTCAAATCTCATCAAAGACAGGCACAGCCTGCTGAAAAACATTAAAAAATATGACCAGATATATCTTCATTTCACCATAACAGGCCTTGGCGGGACTTTCATAGAAAAAAATTCACCTCCTCCCGGAGATGCTGTCCGGCAGCTCCGGGAGTTGATAAACATTGCGGGAAGCCCTGCCAGGGTTTCGGTCAGATTCGATCCGGTCGTTTTTTGGAAAGAAGGAGGAGGCTTCTGCAGCAATATTCAATTTTTTGAAAAGCTAGCCCCTGAAATCAGCTCTTGCGGGATCAAAGACGTGAGATTCAGTTTTGTCCAGTGGTATGGAAAAGCAAAAAAGAGGGCCCTTAAACATAATTTTCACTACAGGGATCCCTCTGAAGGGGAAAAAATTGAGGCAGCTCGCTACTTAGCGGATATCGCCTTTAAATGGGGATTGAATCTTTATTCATGCAGCCAGAATTTTTTGACTGTCGTAGAAGGAATCAATCAGTCTTCCTGTATAGACGGGGCTTTTTTGCAGAAGCTTCATCCCGGGAAAGAGGCGGTGTCTCTCAGAAAAGACAAAAGCCAGAGAAAAGAATGCAGGTGTACGGAATCAGTGGATATCGGGAGTTATAAGCAGAGCTGTCCGCATGCGTGTTTGTACTGCTATGCCAATCCCTCTTTAGGTGATTCATAAAATCAGCCTGTACCTAGACCCATGTACCTTCGAGGCGGAGGAGGTATCTTTTCAGGTCCAATCCGGCTCCGAATCCTCCTAAATCTCCGTTTGTTCGAATGACTCTGTGGCAGGGGACAGCAATGAGAAACGGATTTTTTCCCAAAGCGCCTCCCACACTCCGGTACCCTTTGTGATTTATTTTATGAGCCAGGGATTTATAGGTTTCCAAGCGTCCGTACGGGATTTCTTGCGTAGCCCTCCAGACTTTCCTCTGAAAGGGCGTTCCTTCTGAGAAATCAAGTCTCAGAGAGGAAAAATCAACAGGATCACCTTGGAAATAACGTCTGAATAATTCTTTTTCCTGTTTGAACTCTTTGGCAACGGGAAGGAGAGGGATATTTGATTTTTTGTACTGATCCAGAATGGGCTCTATGAGATTTTTGTTTTTAACATAGGTGATTTTTTGAAGGCCGGTTTTGTTTTTTATCAGAATAAGACAGCCTTTTTCAAAGGCCATAAAAGTGTGAAGCAAAGTCATTTCCTATACCCCCAGTGAAAGCCTATCTGCCAAGGAGGGGGGGAGCCCTGCCTTTCTTATCTTGTCCTGAGCTTTTTTTATGTCATATTTCATTCTGAAGAAGCTGACCTTATGTTTCTCAGAGTCGTATATGGCGCAGGATGTGAGGCTGTTTCTGTCCCTGGGCTGACCCACGGAACCCGGATTAATAAGGTATTTGGTGTCTTTTTCTAATACGACTTCCTCCTCGTTTCCGGAAATGTAAGAGCCTTTCACAAGACCGTTCTTTAAGGAATAAACAAACGGAAGGTGGGTGTGACCGAAAAATGTCAATTGAGTGTCAATATAGGCGAATGCTTCGGCAGCATCCAGCTCTCCGAATATGTAATAATCTTCATCAAACGGAGCTCCGTGACACAAAGTGATGTTTTCATGGACAGTGAGAGGGCCTTTTTGCAGTTGGGAAAGAAAATGCATGTTTTCATCAGACAGATTTTCTCTTGTCCATACAATGGCAGCCGCTGCTACCGCATTAAAGCCTTCCAGAGAATCAATGTTAGCAACCGCTTTGTCATGGTTCCCTCTTATGGTTGAAATGGATCCTATGCCCTGGATTTTATTGATGACTTCTCTTGGATCCGCACCGTAACCCACAAGATCTCCCAGAAGAAGGGAGTGGTCAATGCTCTTTGTTTCAGCAAACTTGAGCACCGTATTGAGTGCTTCCAGATTTCCATGAATGTCCGTAAATATCAAATAACGCATTTTAATGTTCTTTCATCAAACGGTTATATAAATCATGAGCCCTATAAGAACTCCGAACGAGAGGCCCTGATTCAACCTGCTTTATCCCCATACTCAGAGCTGTGGTTTTCAAATATTTGAATTCATCCGGACTGTAATATTTTTTTACAGGGAGATTTGATTTTGTGGCCTGAAGGTACTGGCCTATGGTCAGTATGTCGCAGGACGCATTTCTCAGGTCTTTAAATGTTTGGATTATATGCGGATAATCTTCTCCAAGGCCGACCATAATACCGGACTTGGTGTAAGCTCCCATCTTTTTTGCATTTTCAATCACTTTTAAGGAACGGACATAATTTTTGGGATCTCTGTTTATATATGAGTACAGAACGGAAGGGACTTCCAGATTATGATTGATGACCGAAGGCCGGCTGCGGATCACGGTTTTCAGAGCATCTGTACTGCCTTTAAAATCAGGGATGAGAAGCTCTATCTTTATATCCGCTGATTTGCTTCTGACCGTATGGACTGTATCGGCAAAGAAAGAAGCGCCGCCATCTTTAAGGTCGTCCCTTGTAACGGATGTGATCACAACATATGTAAGTGCCATGGCTGTTACGGCTTCCGAGATGCGGGCGGGTTCCTCTGAGGAAAGTTTTTCGGGGATACCTGATTTGACGGCACAAAAACGGCAGTTTCTGGTACAAACATCTCCCATTATCAAAAAAGTGGCGGTCTTTTGAGACCAGCACTCGGAGATATTGGGGCATTTGGCACTCTGGCAGATAGTGTGAAGCCCCTTTTTTTTGAGTAAGCCGGAAACCTTAAAAAAGTTCTGATGAGTGGGTTGTTTTACCTTCAACCATAAAGGTTTTCTGCTTACGTGCGTTTTTTCTAAGGCTTCCACTGACTTTTTTCGTTTGTATGGACTGGGAGGAGAACCCTTGGATAGTATCGGAGGAATTAATAATAATGGTTTTGCCGTTCTCTTCTCAGGCGCCTTCTCATCCGTTTTCTTGCTTGAGCGTCCTTCATCCGTCTCTTCTCGCCCGGTTTGATGTATACAGAATGCTTTTTGATTTCTTTTATGATGGATTCTTGCTGTACTCTCCGCTTGAATCTTTTCAAAGCTGTTTCTATAGATTCACCGTCTTCTACGACAACAAATGCCAAAAAATTCACCTCCTTATCTCAAGGTACAAAATTTATAACTTATTTGGGTTTGAATGTCAACCCTGAGGAAAATTCCACCCCTGGTTTTGTTTTGACAACATTTGCCCCCTGTGCTATAAGAGGGATTATCAATTATGAGAGGGAGCTCCTGCATTTTACAGAGGAGAAAAACAAAGGAAAAAAGGGGATAACAGCCGTCTTTTTTACGAGGAATAAATGGAGAAAATAAAATTATTCATTCTGTTCTCAGGTATGTTTTTATTTTTAGTGCTTCCGGCATTTTCGAGTGAGACTGGGGAGATAAAAGGGCGTGTTCAGGATAGTGAGGGAGAGGGACTTGCGGGAGTTGAGATATCTATTGAAAGCCGCAGCCTTCAGGGTATAAGAACCGTCCGTTCTTCTCCGGACGGAGGATTTCGGTTCCCTCTTCTTCCCATAGGAGAATACACCATTAGTTTTTATCTGCAGGGATTCACACCTCATGTCCGGGAAAATGTTGTGGTCCGTCTTGGAAGAGTCACAGATTTAGCCGTGACCTTGAAAGAATCAAAACTGGAGGAGGAAGTCACTGTCACGGCTCCGGCGCCGTTGATTGATAAAACTTCTGCGGACACCAGCTATTATCTGGACAGCGATAATCTTGAAAAATTGCCGGGGCAGAACAGAACCATTGTCGATGCCATTAAATTTACTCCCGGAGTAACAGGTGTTAGAATGAACACCAGAAAAGGCCAGTCAGGAGAAGGGCAGCCCAGTTTCCGCGGAGAGGGACAGGAAGGCAACAACTGGATCGTAGACGGACTCTGTATTAGTGGCGTGAGGTTGAGAAATTCGGGAATAAACCTTAATTTTGATGCCATAGAAGAGATACAGGTGATTTCCGATCCCTTCAGTCCGGAATACGGATCTGCTTACGGAGGGATCATAAACATGGTTACAAAAACCGGTAGTAATGACCTTTCAGGGCAGTTTTCGCTTGTGTTTATGGATAAGAACCTTCAGTCACCCAAACAGGAACAGCTTTCCGTAATAAGCGAGCCGGATTATTTCTCGAATTATGACTGGTATTTCAATATTGGCGGGCCGGTCATCAAGGACAAACTCTGGTTTTTCGTTTCGGACAATGTCTTCAGTGATTCAGCAGAAACAGGAGATGCCCACATAGATTATTTATATGTTCCAGGGGGCAAGGAAAGCACGCTGGTGAATAATCTCTTTGCCAAATTCACTTATGCTTTTAACAGCAGCCATAATCTGTCAACCACGGCTGTGTTCCAGAAAAGTCTGGACCAAAAAGGCGGGATAGGGGTTCCCGAATTGTATGAACAAAAAGACTTTACTGATTACATAATGCGGGTCAATTACAGGGGGATATTGAATTCCACAACTCTTTTGGAAGCCGGGTTCGGGTACATAGAAAGAAATAAACTCACACATCCTTCTGATGATGACCTGGGGCCTTCCATGTATTACATTGAGGATTTGGGACGCAATATCAATAATTCGTACGGGGGGGTTACGGATAATCAAAACAGACTTGATTTCAGTATGAAGTTTACGAAGTATTTTGATACCGAAGCTTTTGGAAATCATGAATTGAATATCGGCGTGGAGTACTTTGATTTCTCCTCAAAATTCGCTGTTGATTTTACAGGAAAGGATGAAGACCTGTTCCCGGACAATGGCTTTGAAAGCGGAACGAAATATTATTTCAGTTCATGGAGGGAAGGACAGCAGACACCCACTTTCTTTTATGAATACGGAGTGTTTGATTTTATTAATTCTTCAAGAGGCATAGGTGTATATCTTGACGACAAGATGACGTGGAACAGGGTATCGTTTATGATTGGCCTCAGAAGCCAGACTCAAATATGCCTGGATAACAATGGGGATAAGATGTTTTCCTGGGGATTAGCTGACTTTTTATCTCCCCGCTTGTCTTTGTCCGTTGACATAACAGGGGACAGTAAAAATATCATCAAATTGGGCTGGGGAAGATTTTCAGATGTCATAACCACCATGCCCCTGGGGCTTTTGAATTCAGGAGCAGGATTGAGCTTCAGGACATACAGATGGCAGGGAGGGATAAATCCGGATACAGCCGAGCTGCATGACCCCTCCAATTGGATTTTTGAAAATGAACAAAAGAACCAGCCTTTTGAGATCGCCTCTGATATCAAGCCGGATTTTCTGACTCGATACCTTATAGAATATGACAGAAGAATCGGTAACAACTGGGCTTTCTCTGCCCGTTATGTTCACTCCAGGGCAGATGACCTTATGGAAGTGCTGGCTGTTTTTGATCCAATAAGCCAGTATAAATTTTTATATGATAATTTTGAGCACAAGAGAAGAAATTATTCCGGAGTGGAATTCGAGCTGAACGGAAAAATAGGAAGGAGCTTTTTTGTGAATGCCTCCTACAGCCATTCTTCGGCCAAAGGCACAAATCCCGGCCAGTCAGAGACCGGTTCCTGGTCCCAGGAAGAAGGCAGCACAAACTACCTGGGATTGTTCGGCAACCACATATTTATTCCCGGTCTTCCCGGATTAGAGGAAATCAAAGAATATTATGATTGGGCCCTCGGGGGACTGGGAGGAAGAGGGATTGGGGATGAAGGCTGGTACGGGAAGCTGCCCTATTCTGTTGACCACGACTTCAAACTCCTGACGGTCTTTCTTGCTCCTTATGGGTTCAGTGTGTCCGCAGCGTTTGAATGGATATCAGGATATTACTGGGAAAAATTGGGTTATGTCCCCTATTTCGGAGGTTACTATTCGTTTCCGGAAACAAGGGGATCCAGGAAAACACCGGCCCATCATTACCTTGATTTTGGGATAGAAAAAGAGATAAAGCTGGGAAATATAGGGCTTTCCTCTCCTGTGTCTTCTGTATTGCGGATAGATGTTTTGAATGTTTTTAACAGCCAGAAGCCCATATCCTATGTAAAGGAAGACATTCCTCTCTTTGGTGAGGTCTGGGGAAGGCAGCAGCCGCGCCAGGCAAGAGTCACTTTTAAGATCAAGTGGTAGACAGGTCCTAAACTTCCATATGCTCTGTTCTTGAAATGATCTCGTTCTGAAGGTCTTTATTCAGGTCGCAGAAATAGTCGCTCTGAGACTACGGTCAAATATGATGACTACCGCTTTTTCACTGTAAGCACTGAGGTCAAAGGCTGAGGCTAAGGGCAGGTCCGACATGTATAAACTGGAGGTGTTTGATGCAAACGGTTTGCTCTTTCAGGAAATTCCTCTCAGTCACACCTGACACGGCATCTGGGCCTATGGGAGTCGGCTTCTGGTCTTGGATTATAGTGAGGCCAAAGTTTATCAGTACGAGATTGTTCAGAAGAGAAGATTTTAAATTGACATAGATGCCATAATTGCTATAATATGATAGCAAATATGGAACCTATAACAAAAGCTAAAGCAATAAAGATCCTGCATCAAAAAAAAGTCACATTTTTTGATGTAACTGATGCCAGTAAAATATTCGAAACAAAAAAAATTAAGACTCTTTATGAACTCTTGCAAAGACTGGAAAAAGAGGGAGTGATTCAGAGAATCATTAAGGGCCGATATCTTTTTTCTTTAAGGGAGTATAATGATTTTGAATTAGCTAACTTCTTGGTCAATCCCTCCTATATTTCTTTAGAAAGCGCTCTTTCTTTCTATGGAATTTTGTCTCAATTTCCCTACACAGTTACATCAATCACTCCCTTGAAACCGAGACACATCACTTATCAAGAAAAAGAATATGAATTCTCTCATTTAGAGAGTAAGTATTTTTTTGGTTTTGTAAAAAAGGATAAATTTTTAATAGCAACGCCTGAAAAGGCTTTATTGGATGAGCTTTATTTTATGGCAAAAAAATTAAGAATAATTCATGTGACAGACCTAAACTTTGAGCCGGTTGATAAGAAAAAATTCAAAAAATTATATAAAAAGTATAAATTTATTCCTTTACAGAAATTAGTCGAAAAATTAGAAATATGTTAGACAAAGATACAGCCCAAGACTTAAGCAGGGAATTAAGAATAGATTTGTTTACTGTTTATCGCGAATATCTTCAACTATTATTTCTCAAGTATTTTTACAATCAAAAAGAGAGCCAAAAAATTTATTTTAAAGGGGGGACAGCTTTAAGATTTCTATATGGTTCTTTTAGATTTTCCGAAGATTTAGATTTCACAAGCCTTATCTCTGAAAATAGACTGAAAATATTGATTAATAAATCCCTTCGGAAGCTAAACAAAGAGGCAGCGGGGGTTAGTTTTAAGAGAATGGAGTCGATTGGTGAATCGTTTTCTGGAAAAATTCGCCTTGAACTCTCTGAACTTAAATTCCCTCTAACCATAAGATTGGATTTTTCCATGAGAGAAAAACCTGTTCTTGGGGGTGAATCCTCTTATATTGAAACCAATTTTCCAGTCGGGCCCTATCCATTTGTATCTCATTTAAAAATTGAAGAGCTGCTGGCAGAGAAAGTAAGAGCTATTTTAACAAGAAGC
>Ga0307421_1000207_pt1 | contig 37877 bp, 29 predicted proteins | sample SalMarWE160270MG_FD_202163 | JGI IMG/M metagenome (GOLD analysis project Ga0307421, IMG submission 202163) | Salt marsh sediment microbial communities from the Plum Island Ecosystem LTER, Massachusetts, United States - WE1602-70 | ecosystem: Environmental > Aquatic > Marine > Intertidal zone >... | reverse complement strand
CGCACGCCACCACGGATCTCCTCCCGCACGGCGATGGACTGCAGGTGATAGTCGAGCGCCTGGTCGTTCTCGGACAGAGCTTCGTAGACGAGCCCGATGTTGTTCAGCGTATCCGCCTCCGAGGCCCGGTCGCCGATCTCCCGGGAGATGGACAGAGATTGCTCGTAGCAGTCGAGCGCCTGCTCGTAGTCGGACAGGTAGCGATAGACGATCCCCATACTGTGTAGAGCAAACGCCTCTCCGCGCCGGTCTCCGATCTCGCGGAGGATAGACAGTGCTTGCTGATGGTAGTCCAGCGCCTGGTCGTACTGAGAAAGCTCGTCGTGGACCGCTCCTATGCCAGACAGCGCCTTCGCCTCTCCCGCCCGATAGCCAATGTCGCGGTACATTGATAGTGCTTGCTGGAAGCGGTCGAGCGCCTGCTCGTACTCAGACAGGTAGAAGTGGACGGCCGCCAGGTTGTACAGGGTAATCGCCTCTCCGGAGCCGTCGTCGGCCGCACGGAAGATGGCCAACGCCTGCTGGAAGTAGCCCAGCGCCCGCCGGTAGTCGGCCAGGTCGGTGTAGAAGTAGCCCAGATTGCCGAGCGCCCTCGCCTCTCCCACGGGATCGCCAACGTCGCGGTAGATGGCGAGAGCCCTCTGGCAGCACTCAAGCGCCTGCTCGTGCTCCGACAGGATCTCGTAGACCACCGCCATGTTGTTCAGGGCCAGCGCTTCCCCCTCCGCATCTCCAATCTCGACGAAGATCGCCAGGGCCTGATCGTAGTGATCCAGGGCCAGCTCGTACTGCGAGAGAGCACTGAAGACGAGTCCGATGTTCAGCGTCGTGCCGGCCTCACAGACCTGGAAGCCGATCTGCCTGCACACGGCGAGCGCCTGCTCGTAGAGCTCCAGCGCCTGATCGTACTGGGAAAGATCGTCGTGGATGATGGCCATGCTGTTCAGCGCGGACGCCTCCCCTTCCACGTCCTTCATTGCCTGCCTGATCGCCAGCACCTGGCCGTAGTAGACCAGGGCCTCCTCGTACTCATAGACTGCCTTGTGGACGGCTGCCATGGCGTTGAGCGTAGACGCCTCTCCGGCGCGGTCGCCCAGCTCCCGCTTGATTGCCAGTGACTGACCGTAGTAGTCCAACGCTTCCTCGTACTCGTAGAGGCGGTAGTGAACCACGCCGATGTTGAAGAGCGCCACCGACTGCCCAGCCCGGTCGCCGGTCTGGCGACGTATGGCCAGCGCCTGTTGGTACCTCGCCAGCGCCCCCGAGAGGTCGCCCTGACCGAACAGGTTTCCCGCCTCCTCCATCAGAGCCGATGCCTCAGCTGTGAGCAGCGGGTCGGGCGTGGGGGTCGGATCGTCCTCCGGCAGCGCCGCGACGGCTGGCGGAGTCAAGTCTGCAGAGATAATCAACACCATTGTCAGCGGCAGGAAGAACGCCAGGCGCCGTGCCTTCATCCAGAACCTCCTGACATCATAGTCGCCGTTCCCCGCCCCTTCACCACCAGCAGGCCGGGGCTCACTCAGCCAGCGCGGCGTCTACGTGGTCGACGCCATCGCTGTCGCCGATCTGCTCGTACAGCGCTCTCGCCCGAGCCAGGTGCTCTGGCGCCGATTGCCCCAGGACATCGTCCTCCAGGAGCTGTGCGGCCAGCCCCAGCCCGAACCGGGCTCTCGCCTGAGCCTCCAACTCGCCGCTCGCCTCGGAGCCCTCCAGCGCCTCCTCGTAGGCAGCCGCGCCTTCGAGCGGACACTGAGCCTCAAGGTAAGTCTGCCCCAGAGCGAGCCACACGGCCACGGCGCTGTCCCGGGCCGCCAACTCTTCGAGAAGGCCGATCGCCTCGGCGCGCAGCCCTTGGCCCAGCAGCAGTTCAGCCACCAGCAGATCCGCCGCGGTGGCACTGATCGGCCGGGCCCGCACCCGGGCTTCCTGCGCCTGGACCGCCTGCGCCTGCTGAGCGGCCAGCAGGGAGAAGCCCAGCCCGACGTGCTGCTCGTTCGCCTCGTCCGAGGACCGGCCGCCCCCTTCCACGACCAGGACGTAGGTGGAGCCATGCTCCAGCGGCGGCCACTCTTCAGGCCAATCGAGCTCGGCCCCGCTCGCTTCGACCGGCGACCGATCCTGGCCGTCATCGGCGATGATCGTCACCACGTAGGTCGGCACCCCCGCCAGCGCGTGCCAGCGCAGCGAGGGCCGGTCGGAGCTGACCATCGTATCTCGGGGATAGATGACGTACGGGACCTCGCCCTCCTGCTCGCCGCGCAGGGCGGAGACGTCCGGCCAGGGGCGCGGCGGCCGGCCGGTCTGGCAGGGCACGCTGTGCTCCGACCCGTCGGCCGCGACCAACTTGGGGCTGGTGTCCCAAAGCGACTCGTCGCCGCAGAAGACGGCTGCTGCACTTCCCTCGTCGACCCGCAGCAGATCGCCCGGCTGCAGGGCGGTGCCGAAACCCACCGCCACGTAGTCCTCCCAGCCCTGGCGGCGCAGCTCCACCTGTCCCTCGGCTTCCACCAGTAGATTGGGCAGCGTCGACGCCGCTGAAGGCGTCGCTTCTGGGCCGCAGCCCGCCGTGACGGCGATCAACCCGCACGCCATCGCGACCAAACGCAGGCCTGATCTCTTGCTCATCATTGACCTCCTGCTCACTCGTACAACCACTCCCTCGCCTCGGCCACCCAGCGGATCGCGTCGAGGCAGTCGGGCGGCGGATGGGACGTCTCCACCGCACACGCCTCTGATTCGGCGACGGCGAGCGCGTAGCCCAGGCTGTCCTGCCAGGCCCGGCGCGCGTCGTCCGACTGACCAAGCTCCTCAGCGGCCAGCGCCTCCAGCCTGTGGGACTCGGCCAGGTAGATCTGCACGCTCTCTCCGTCGGCCCGTAGGGCCCCGAGCTGAGCGAGAGCCGCCTCCAGCGAGCCCAGCGCGGCCCTGGGCAGCCCCTTCTCCAGGTAGGCCCAGCCGATGTTCTTGGCCATGATCGCCTGGCCCAGAGCATCGTCCACCCGGCGCTCTCCGGCGAGCAGCACCGTCAGCGCCGCGTCGGGGTCTTGCCGCGCCTGCAGGTAGAGGTAGCCCAGGTTGTTGTAGGCCGGCCAGAAAGCCTCGTCCAGCTCCAGTGAGACCTGGTACTCGTCGATCGCTTTCTCATCGTCGTGCAGTGCGGCGTAGGCGCCGGCCAGATTGTAGTGGGCCCGGGAGTCGCGCGGGCAAAGGCTGGCGGCCTGCTGGAAGGCCCTGGCGGCAACGCTGTACCTCCCTTCCTCGAGAGCGGCGGCCCCGTGACGGTTGAACAGGTTGGCGGCGATGGGCGAACCGGCGTAGAGGAGAAGGCCTGTCACCAGCACCGCAGCCCACGCCGCCAGGCAGGCGCGCCGGGGCGTGCCCAGGAACTGGCGGCCACCGACGGCGCTATCGAGCCGCGCCGCCACGCGGCGGCCCGGTTCGGTCTGCAGCCCGAGGAAGGAGAGAATCGCCAGCAGCTCGGCCACGCCGCCGCTGAAGGCCAGGAATTCGGGGTCGGGCCGCAGCCAGCGGTACCAAAGCGCCAGCAGGTGGTAGACGAGAAGGGCGAGCGCGCCGAAGGTGAGCCATTCCCGAAGCCGGTTGGGGCCGGCGCTTGCCGCAGAGAGAGGCGCCGGCTCCTGCGCCGAGTCAGTGCCTGCCGGAGTGGCACGGGCAGCGCGCGGCCGAGCCTTGCCCGCTTGCGGCGATGAATGAGTTTCTCTCGCACTCATACTGGCCTCGCTTCCACACGAATGGACTGCACCAGTCGCCGTTCACCGCCGGTGAGGGCATGCGCCGCCTCCGGCTCGTTCGTGGTGCTCACTGGCCTGCGTATTGGTATGTATACGTCTGGACGCCCGCAGCAGTTGTACAGCCTCAGCGGAGCCCCTTGCGCCACGGCATGGCAGCCGGCCGCTGGCGCAGGGTCGTGGAGGATTGTATCATCGGAGTACGCCTGGTGTCAACCAGAATCGCATCACTCCCCATGGGGCGAACCGACGAATGGCGTCTGGCGCAGCCCGGTGGAAAAAGAGGGGGCCGGGGCGCTGCGCGCGCCCCGGCCCCGCCATTCCGTTTCGCCGCCGCCCAACGCCAGCCTGGGATCAGAAGCTCCTCAGCAGCAGCGGCAGATAGACGGGGTAGCAGTAGCGCTCGGCTGTGAACTCGTCCGCCCCGATGTCGGTATCGCAGTCGTACTCGCGGTCGTCGCCCTCGAAGTCGAAGCTCAACCACGGGACAGGCGATCCCGCGTTGATCAGCGGCGAGCCGACGGCCAGGTGGTAGTCGCCGGAGGCGGGAGCGACGAAGAGCGGATCGACGTGCAGGTCACTCGCGCCGGCCGCCAAGCCGACGTAGTTGGTGCCGTTCGACCAGACGTCGTTCGTCACCAGCGTGGGCGAGACGGTTGCGTGCAGGTTGCGGATGCCTACGACGTGGCTGACCACGACATTGTTCGTGATCGTCACCACCCTGGTTCCCGTATCGCCGATCTCAATGCCTGTTCCTGCGTTGCCGCCGTTGTCGAAGAAGGTGTTGTTCGCTACCTCGACAGCTGCGTTGATCAGGACGATGCCGCTGCCGCGATTGTATGCCCCATTCCCGGTGATCACGTTGTTGGCAAAGACACCGCCCTCGCCGGGGTAGATCGCCACGCCGCCGCCGTATCCGTTGGCGTAGTTGTGCACGACGAGCGCGCCTATGAGATCGGTATTGCCCGACATGTAGATCCCGCCGCCGTAGGTGGCGACGTTGTAGGCGATCACGTTCTCAGTCCCGCGCAGGTCGATCGTGGAGCCGCTGTTGATGAATATGCCGCCTCCCCGCACGTCGTCGGCCAGGTCCCCAATGTTGCTCACGACCTCCGTTGCCGTCATGATCACACCGCCGCCGTAGCCGATGTGGATGCCCCCACCGAAGGCGGCCGAGCTGGGGTGGCTGTCCGGTGTGTTGCCGACGATCTGGGTACTGCCGAGCGTCAGCGTGCCGAAGTACTGGTAGATGCCGGCACCAGCGGTCTCGAACGCTGTATCGCTGAGGGTGTTCCCGGTGACGATGACTCCGGCCAGCGTAGGCGAGGAGTACCAGGAGTAGACGCCGGCGCCGTAGTCGCTCTGGCCCCCCTGAATGGTAACCGCCTCCAGCGTCGGGCTGGCGGACACGATGCGCACCACCGATCCAGCTCCGCCGCCGTCGATCACCGTCTGCGCCGGGTTCTTCGTCAGGAGGACACTGCAGCCGCTGTTCCACCCGCCTTGCAGGGTGATGCTCTGCGTGATCTCCAGCGTCTCCGTGTAGAGACCGGTAGGCACGCGGACCGTATCCCCATTGCCGGCGGCGCCGATCGCCTGCTGGATCGACGCGTAGCTGGAGACGCAGTAGTCGGCGGCACGGGCTGGCTGTGCCGGGCCCTGCAGAAGCCACAGGACGGACAGCACCAGAGCCCAGCCCGCGATCCCCGCTGTGACCAGATGGATTCGTTTGCTGGCCATGGAACCCTCTCCTTTAGGCCTTGTTCCGGGCGCATCACCAAGAATGGCGACATTATACACGCATGGGCTGGAGCGTGCCACCGGGAACGGAAGGCACTCACCAGCGCATCGATCGGCGCGTAGGTCCCTTTCCCCAGGCCGGCTTGCCAGGCGCCGTATCGTGCGCTATAATCCTGCTGCAAGTATTCGCAATAACGATTGACTGCGATAAAGGGAGGGGAACGGTGTCGACGATCACACTATCCGCTGGCAGCCGGCGAGCCTACTTCGAAGCCCTGGCCGAGCGGTGGGACGATCTCCAGCCGCCCGATCGGGGCCTGGTGCTGCGCCGGCTGCTGGCGCCCTACGCCGGCCTGTTCTCTAGGGCAGGGTCGATCCTGGAGGTGGGCACCGGAACCGGCGCTCTGATACCCTGCCTGAGGGAGGTGGCACCAGACGCCCTCCTCTTCTCGATCGACCTGGCCCAGGCGATGGTGGAGCGGGCCCGCCTCCGCTGCCCGCAGGCTGCGCTCGCCCAGGCGGATGCCCAGCGTCTGCCCTTCGCCCGCGCGGGCTTCGATCTCGTCGTCTGCCACAACGCCTTCCCCCACTTCGAGGGCAAGGAGCGGGCGCTGGCCGGGCTGGCGCTGGCCCTGCGGCCCGGCGGCGGCCTGCTCGTACTCCACGACCTGAGCCGGGAGAGGGTGAACGCCATCCACCGCGGGGGCGGCGAGGCGATCCGGAACGACCTCCTGCCTCCGGGGACGGAGACGGAGCGGATGCTGACCGGGTGCGGGTTCACAGACGTCGAGGTGGAGGACGGCGAGGAACACTACCTGGCCGTCGCCAGCTGGCCCGGCGCCGTTTCGCGCGCAGGGCGCACGACTGTGGCCAGGGCGCAACCTGCGCAGGCAGTCCCTCCGCTGTAGAGGTCGATCGTGCTGGCCCTGGCAGGCACAGCGGCAATCCTAGCCGACGTCTACAGCAGGATCAAGGGGCTTGTAGGCCTGGCAGAAGAAACCCCGCAGCGGCGGGCTCTCGCAGCAGCTCTCCCGGCCGTTCAGTTGCTTCTCTCCGAAGTCGATCTCGATGGTGCTAACCTGGCCAGGGCAGTTGGGGTCGTACACGTAGATGGCGCCCCTGTCAGCCTGCGCGTGGTCACACCCAATGGCCAGCACCTGATGATTGCCGAATACGTCCTGCGTATCGCGTACCAGCAGGATAGGCACCGGCTCCCCAGCGTCGATAGACGCCTTCAGCTTGCTCCACTCACGTCGTGACCGGGCCAGGAGCCAGCCAGGCCCTCCTCGGAACAGCCGCGCAGGCGCATGGTTCAGGATGAGTAACCAAGCCATGTACCTGGCTGCGTCGCTCCTCAAGCGCAGATGGACCAGGCTGTGCAGCTGCCGCCTTAGGATGTAGGCATGCAGTGGGCTCTCGGGAGGCGGAGGAGTGTCGAGACTCTGCTCACTGAGCTGGAGGGCGACCTTGTACAGGTCAAGCGCGGCGAAGCACATGCCGCCACAAAGGCCGAACCCCTGCGCCATGTCCTTCTTCACCTTCTCACGCAGGCGCAGGACGCCGCGACAGAAGGGAAGCCTGCCCAGGCAGCCAAGCGCAGCCCAGGCCAGGATCACCGCCCGCCGCAGCAGCGGATTGAGCCTCTGGCCCACCACCTTCAGCTCCCCTTCGCCGAGACGCCAGCGATTGGGGAAGGCAAAGCCGTGGACTTGAGGATCGAATCCTGTCTTGGGCACGGCGCTTTCACCCAGTCCGCGCTGGGCCTTGGACCAGCTGCCGACAGACCCCCTTGGGCAGGGATTGGGCACGGTCACCGTGATGCCCTACCAGAGACACGACGCTCGCGCGATCTGCTGTCGCGTAGGAGCGCGGCATACCGTGCCCCTGCAGCCAAGCCGAAGGGACGATCCAGGCGATTGCTCTTGCGGCGTGCTGGAAAGCAGAGTCCAGCGCTTCTCACTCGCCGCGGGGCCTACCCGCCACCTCGGCCCCGCGCTACCCGTCCCCCTTGAGCACCAGCGGCAGATAGACGTGTGCCCCGATCTCCCTGCCGAAGATATCGAATTCCTCCAGCCAGACCACGACGTCCCGGTAGATGGCTGGGCTGACCTGGAAGCCGCTCCCCTGGAACACGATGAACTCGCTGCCGCTGCTGGGGAAGCAGCCGTAGATGTCCGCGGTCCCATTTCGCCAGTCTGCCCACAGCACCATGCTGGCAGTCACGGCAGCGCCGGCCTGCTGCTGTCCGTCGCCGGCGCAGATGGTGATCTCCTGAGAGGCGCCCAGATCGTAGCCGTAGATATCGAACTCGCCGTTCCTCTGGTCGCTCCAGGCCACGATGTCACCCCAGATCACCGGATCCGTCTGCGCACTGGGCGCGGTGCTGATGGTGAACTCCTCCCGGCTGGTCAGGTTGTAGCCGTAGACGTCGGCGTCAGCCCCGCGCGTATCGTACCAGACGACAACGTCTCCGGAAACGGCCGGCATGTACTGGTTTCCCGCCGCCGTGCACACGGTGAACTCCTGCAGCGTGGACAGGTCGCAGCCATAGATATCGTACTGGCTCGACCCGCGCCCATCCTGCCAGACGACGATATCGCCCCAGATGTCCGGGTAGACCTGAGGGCCGGCGCTCGTGCAGACGGTGAACTCCTGGCCGCTGCTCAGGTCGTAGCCATAGATATCGATGGCGCTACCCCGCCTGTCCTCCCAGACCACGATGTCGCCCCACACGGCCGGGTTGTACTGTTCCCCTGTCGCCGTGCAGACGGTGAACTCCTCGGCGGTGGCTACGTTGTAGCCGTAGATGTCGGCGTCGGTCCCGCGATCGTCGCGCCAGACGACGATGTCGCCGTAGATGTCTATGTCCTGCTGACTTCCAGCCGCGTCGCAGACCGTGAACACAGCCCCGGCGACGATCTGTAACGCCTGCGCCCCTTTCGCCCCGGCCGGCTCGGCCGCCAGCGCCGCGCTGTCCCTGCCCAACCCCAGCGATGGGGCAAGCAGGCAGGCCAGACCCAGGCCGCCTGCGACTGCGACGAGTACGGAACACAGACGTGCACCCCGCTTCATCCTACCCTCCCTATGGCGCTCACCGATATCAGCAGCAGGAAGCCCCACTCAGCATCCCGCCGCCCGTGCCAGTCTAGGAGTATAGGCCGATTGAGGACTGTGTCAACGGCGTCAGAGACGGGCCCGACCCCAGCCCCAGGTGACGAACCCGGAATCGCCCTGCCCTGGGCTTGGGCAGGCAGGGCACGCCGTACCTTGAGCCGCGCCGGACAAAGAACTTGCGGCGCCCGACTAGTCGCCGTGCCTGCGCAGGCTCGCGGTTACCGCAGGCTGGCTGCCAGGAACTCGATCACCCGCTCCTCGTACGCCTCCGCGTCGGCGCCGTAGGCCCGGGCGTGCTCGCAGCCCGGCACGATCCACACCTCTGCACCAGGCGCCGTGTCGGACAGCTGCTCCAGGTGGCTCATAGGCACCGTTGTGTCCGTCTGGCAGTGGATCAGCAGCACCGGCCTGGGCGGGATGGAGCCGATCTCGTCGACCGGCCTCGACGCCGCCACGTCGTACCCGTAGAGCAGGCGCACCATCAGCCTGGTGGAACAGAGGAACAGCTGCGGCAGGCCGCTCTCCTCCTGCCACTGCTCCTCGATCAGCGGATAGATGGCGGCGAAACCGCTGTCCGTCACCAGCGCGCCTATCTCCGGGTCGTCCGCCATCGCGCCGACGGCTGAGGCAGCTCCCAGCGATACGCCCAGCAGCCCGATACCGTGCGGGGCGAACCCCCGCGCTTCGAGCCAGTCGACGGCGCCGAGCACGTCCCGCCGCTCCTGTACGCCGAAGCTGAAGCGCCCCTCCCCGCTTTCGCCGTGGCCGCGCAGGTCGATCATCAAGACGGCGAAGGCGGCGTCGTGCAGCGCAGCGGCCAGGTCCAGGAAGCAGCCTCCAAACTCCGCGCTGCGGCACTGATTCCTGCCGTGGACCATGACCACGGCCTCCGAGGAGCCCTGCGCCGGAATGAACCAGGCGGCGATCTGCACCTCTTCGCCCCTAGCCGGGAAGCGCACGTCCTCGAAGGACATGCCGTGGTCTGCCGGCGTATCCTCAGCCGGCGACTTGCGGTCGGGCAACGTCAGCTCGCCGGCTGCTACCGCCCCCACGCCCAGGTACAGGGCGGCGGCGACCAAGGCCAGCGCGAGGCCGATGCGGATCAGGACCTTCCGCCAGCGCCGAGCTCGAGGTCTGGATTCGATTTCGTCGGTTACACTCATCATCGCACTTACCTCCATTCACGCTATGCAAGGCGTCGCCATCACCGGGCTGCATACGAAGGCGAGCGCGCGGCCAGCGCGATGCTGCTGGCGAGGGACCACGGCCGGTAGAGCGAGACACACCGTCCACCGCCTCCCGTTTCCTGCTGCCCGCTAGTGCTCCCCGGATTCTCCTTCGGCTACCTCCGTTCGGCTGGATCGCGTCACGAGGCACACGGGCCAGGAGTTGCCTCGTCCCACCTCAACCTGCCTGCCGTGGAGTCGGCCACGTCGCCACCGCCGCTGCACCCGGCGCCAGGGGCGTCCCGGGGCCTCCGGAGGACGAAGCTAAGATAAACGCGCTCGCCCGTGCTGGGCGATCCCCGGGCCAGCCCGGCTCCCTTGGATCCCGCGAAGGCACGATACGCGGGACGGAGAACCCTCGGCACGTACTCCTCGATCAGCCTCCTCCTCCGCTCGGCGTCGAGCGCCAGGGCGCGAACCACGCTCGCCGTTATGTCTTCCTCACTGACGAGCCGGAATCCTGTCTTCGCCAGTCCTGCCCGCCAGGCGTCAATCTCCTCGTACCGCCGCATATCGGCGCAGAGAAAGAAGCCATCGGGCTTCAGCACTCTCATCACCTCGCCCAAGAAGCGCTGCTCTGCGCGGTAGTAGACTGAGGCCTCGATGTTGAGGACAACGTCGAAGCTGCCGCCGGCAAACGGCAGGCACTCGGCCTCGCCGCGGGTGAAGCGGAGCCCGGGCAGTGCATATTGGCGGCGACAGAAGGTCACCGCTCTAGCCGTGACGTCGACCCCGACGAGTGATCTGGGTCGATAGCGCCGCACGATGTAGGCGGCGCCGCCTCCCCTGCCCAAGCTGACCTCCACAGCATCCGCCCCGATCCAGTCGATCGCCCCGGCCACGTGGTCGTACAGCTGAAGCTGATAACGGTTGTCCTCATCTTCGGGAGCGAGCTTGAGCCCAGCCGCCTCGTCGTCGAGCGCCGCGTACCCGTGATTCATGCAGACAACCCTAGCGTCCCTGTCGAAGCCGGAGAGCCACTCATACCAGGTACGGGTGACACGCACTTCCAGCCTGGGAAGCAGCAAGTAGATCCAATGTCTGGCTGCCATAGGATATCACACCATCGGCGGCCGCCGCAGTCCCTTGCGCACCGCTTGCCCGACACCATAGCTGCGGACAGCATGAGAAGCAGAACCCATCTAGAATACGCGGCCTACGAACCCAACCGGAGCGCCACCTGCCGCGAGCAGTGGCCGACCTGGAGCAGGTCGGCCCACCGCGCGTCCGGGATTGGTGTCACAGTCGAGCACTCAATCGGAATAGCCGGGCACAGGGTCCCGCCAACCGGCCGGGACAAGCTTGTACACGACGACACTGGCCTGGTAGTTGCCCGTCGGCAGATATCCTCGGAGCCACCGGTCATGCTCTATCTCGAAGACAGCAAGCGAGCTCACCTCGAAGAGCGGCGTTGTGGTGAAGCCCAGAATCTCAGCGATATCATACGAGCCTTGCCCCGTCGCGCCGCCAGGCCCGGGCAGAACGAGGCACGTGACGCCCTTGTGCACCAGGTAGCCGTCCGCGCGGCCTTCCAGGAACCATCGCCCTGCCTCCGGGTCAATCAGCCCGCACAAGTCTACGATTGGGCGCCGGCCGTGGTACCGGATGGCGCCCACGTCCGCCGCCGCGCATCGCTCCTCCAGAGAGACGTTCTCACGCACGAAGCAGGCGCCTGCGATGCGCACGTTGAGCATGTGGTCCAGGTTCGCATCATACACCCCGTTCCAGAATGCCATGTTTGCCACGGCGACGAAGATCAGCCCGGCAGTCAGCCACAGGAGCAGCCAGCGCCGCTGGGCGAAGACCACGAGGCCGATAGTCAGCGCAAGCCAGAGGGCAACGTGGTTCAACGCACCGTATCGGCTGGCGGTACCGGGTGACGGAAGCAGCAGCAGATAGCACAGGTTGTGCAGGACCACCCACAGGGCCAGCGTGACTACCGGGCGCCGGTTGCCATCTTGGATCCAGCCCTGCCACCTGCTCCGGGCTGCCGCACGTCTGGCAGCCGCCCAGAGGAGCGGACCTACGACACCGACCAGGGCGACGACGGCCCACGCCGACAATGTGTAGTCCGCAGCCCCCAGCACGGCCCCCACGGAGATGGATGGCGGCGGCAGGGCCATGCCACCCAGACTGAACTCGACTAGGAACCCTGCCCACGCCGCCACATACAGCAGGCCAGGGATGCGACTGAGCAGGCCGACAGACTCGGTTCTCTCCGCCATCAAACGAACGCCTATCTCAGTTGTCAGCCGCTTGCCAAGGACAGTCGTGGGAACAGGGTACCCGGTCCGCAGCAGCAGGTAGACAAACCAAGGCCCGCAGACGAGAGCACAGACCAGAATTGTACCCAGGATGGCGACCTTGACTCCTCTGTGACGCCACAGCTCTACGACTCCGATCGCCGCTGCCAGGGCCAGGCCCTCCGGGCGGGTCAGCGCCATCAGGCCCAGCACGGCGCCCAGCCATAGCCATCGTTCTTGACGGTAGACCAGGAGCCCCAGCATGCCGAGTGCCAGGAACAGCATGGTCTCCATGCCACTGAGCGCAAACCACACCATGTTTCCAGACAGCGCCACTAGCAGGGTAGCAGCGAGCGCCGGCCGCCGGCCCCATATGGGCAGCAGGAGTTGGTGCAGACCTATCGCCACGACGGCTAGCGCGGCCACGCCCAGGGCCTTGGCCACCACGTGCATGGACACACCCAGCCAGTGCGCGCCAGCCAGTAGTACCACCCACAGCAGACTCGTGGTGCCCACCCCGTCCTCGCCTGGTGAATTGAACGCCAGGTTGCCCTGCTCTGCCAGGTTCTGCGCATAGACAAAGTGGATGTAGGTGTCGTCGATCGGGAACTCAAGCGGTGTTGGCCAGAGAAACCACAGTGCAGCACCTGCAATCGCCACGCATGTGCCGAGGAGCCGCCATTTCGACCGGGCGGCGGCCAGAACACAGGCACCGCGTGACAGCAGCACCGGGGCTATCTCCTCATCCCTGCCGGGCCTCGGAGCGGCCCAGCGAGCCACAAACACGCCCACGTAGATCGCCGATACCGCGGCCGCTCTAGCGTCTCACCCACTACCCGTTGTCAGCAGTCTGCGTTCCGCCGGAGCCGGGCCGGCCTTCCCCGCAAGAGAAGCGATGTGGCTTCGATTGTCGCTGCGGTGCTGATTCGGCGCCCTGGGCGGAAGATGGCATGCCTGCCCGCCGGGCCGGGGTCGTTCGGTGGAGAGTGCTGAGTGGCCGTTTGCGGCGTCCAGGAGAGCTGCGACGGTCGCCCTGTTGACTATGGTCCTGCTATCGCAGCGGATGGCGGCTCAGACCCGCCCGTGAGAACTCGCCGCCATCCTCTATCCCTCGCACATGTACTAACACCGAAGCGTGGTGGAAGGTGCTCCGCCGGCGCTAGGAGTCGCTCACTGCTCCGGTGACAGTGAGCGACCCTTCGCCTCGTCAGGCCTGGCAGCCGCTCAGAGCGTCCTGCCTACGGACGACCGCTCCAGCGTCCTATTGAGTGGCGCCTCCGGCCGCCTTCTCCAGATCGGGCAGCATGCCGGTGATATCTTCTCCCTGCGGATACGGCAGGCGCCCTTCCCAGTCAACCACGATCTCGACCGGCTCTTCAGAGTCCAGGCCGTAGTACTGGTCTGCGGGGAACTCCGTCATCCACTGGTCGAACGCCCAGAGCGACTCGGCATCCAGGTAGCCATAGCTGTGGCCAAAGCGCACGTTGGCCAGCGCCAGGTCCCCCTTCCCCTGAGCTGCAAAGACGTGGTACTCAGGGTCTTGGACGTAGCTGTACTGATGGAGCAGCCGGTAGCGACCCAGGACGTATTCGCGCGACTCGGGTTCGGCATTCCGGTCGACGATGTCGAATGCACCGATGAAGTACCCGCCTGTCACGTCCGGGATCTCCATGGCCTTCTCTATGAACGGAGTGTCCACTCTCCAGCCGATTGAGGGCGCGAACAGCTCGTCCGCATCCCGCAGGTACGTGAAGTGCACATCCTCGTACTCCATCGCGTTCCACAGCGGGAGCACGAACTCCGTCGTGATAGTCACCCACTGGCACTGAGCTACAGGCGTGTCCGAGAAGTCCCAGTTGACCTGCAGCTCGGTCCGCGGCGTGCTCTCAGTGATCGCGGGTGTTGTGTCTGTCATCCAACTGGTTCTCGTCCAGTAGCTCAGGATAGTGGTGTCCGTCCCCACCCTGTAGTGGAGATCCGTCGCCGAGCTCTCCTCGGTCTGGTGTATGCTGTACGATCCAACCACCCTCTGAGTTCGGACCCCGTCGGAGGGGTCATCAGTTGGAGACAGCGTGACGATGTGCTTGATGTAGGGGTGATTAGGATTGTAGTCGATGTACCAGCCGTTTCCCTCGTTCGCCCCGCCCGGGTTCGGATTCGTGTACCGGTCATACTGATACACCTGGACATCACCACCGGTCTCACTATCGGAGTCGGTCGTCCGCACTTCCGCGGGGTTGGCCAGGAGCGTGGACCACACGCCATCCTCGTCTCCCCAGGCCGTGAAGGCGTGTCCCCCGCTGCCGACGATGCCGGCCTCGTTCGTAGGCCAGCTGATGCTCAGGCCGACAAAGTTGCAGGCCCGAAGCCGGTTCCCGATCAGCTGCGCACCGTCAAGTTTCGCCCACGGGTACCTGGGGTTCTTGTTGCCATCCACGGTGATGACTGTGTACGGGTTGGTGGTCCAGGTGTTCTCGCCTGAGTCGTGGAGCCACCAGTCCAGCGCCGTGTCGATCCATCCGGAAAGGCCTGTGCCGTAGTGGGCGATCATGTCACCGTATATGTCGTCGGCCCGCTCCTGCACAGTAGCCCCATCCCCATATCCCGCGCCAGCCAGCATGTTCGACGCTGTGGCCATCCAGCATGAACCGTTGTTGGCCGAGAATGCCTTATCCACATCGGCCGGCGGATTCATCTTCATGTATGGCCGTGCGGGCGAGCACCCGCAGAGGACAGCACCCGCGGCGGCCAGTGCCGCCAACAGCCTTGCCGAACGTGCCCAACGTCTCGTCTTGTTCACGATGGTCCTCCTTCAGCTGATATGTCCCCATCCCAGTAGTGTCCTACTAAGCCTGTGCTTGTCACACCTCCTGTGGACCATTTGACCGCCCCGTCTGCTGTCTTCCTGATCCACGGGCACACGCAGTCAGCCCGTCCGGCGCGCTCCCTGGTCCCAGATGCCAGTGCCTGCCGCCCTACCTTCGTCGCCCGCCCCCGGGGTGGCGCCGGGTGAGGGGTGCCACCACCTCAAGCTGTGCCTCGTTGACTTCTCGCCCCCTGGCGACTCACGCCCTTTCAGAGCGGGCCCTCTGCTCCGCGAGCGCAGGTTACCCGTGCGGCACCAGACCGCGGACGGCACCCACGGTCTCCGCGTACTGCCCCGTCTCGGCCAGGTTACCCGCCAACTCGGCTGCGATCGGCGCGACAACCTCCTTGAACCGTGCCGCGTCGAGCAAGATCACCTCGTCCCCGGCGTGAAGGTGTGGGACACGGATTCCGCCCGGGAAGTCCTTGACGAGCTTCACCCTGGGCATACCTTCGCTGACCCTGTGCAGCATGTCCTTGGAGATGAGCTTCATCGGAGCGATGGGCCAGCAGCCCGCCGTATGCTCTGGCGGCCATTCAGCCCGGATGCGGATAGGCAGCTCGATCAGCTTGGCCACCAGTTCCTGCAGTTCCTTGATCCCGCCGACGAACTCGATCTCCGTCCTGAACGTGATTTCCCTTTCCATCCTTGTCTTGTCCTCCTCTCGGTGGTGACACCCCGCGCACATAGCCAAGCAGATGGCCTATGAACAGCTCGTCTCCCTGCAGCGTCGTGAGCACGTGCCTGGCCGCTTGCATAGCCGCCTTCTCGCTCGCGCAGAGCATCGGGCCGGCCAGGTCCGTATGTCCCGTCATGTAGTAGTTGGTGCAGCCACACCAGTTCATGCAGTACTTCCGCAGAGCGCACGCCTGGCACTCTTCGTTTCGGTTCCCTCTCGCCTTGAGGACGGCACACCGGCGGGCGAGATCGAGGCCGGTGTGGACATTTCCCAGGCAGAGCGAAGGATCTTCGTCCTCTCCGATCAGCCTCTCGCAGGGGTAGATGTTACCGCTCGGCGCGAACCCCCACTCCGTTTCTCCCATGCCGCAAGTATCCCCGGCTGCGTATCCGCCCTTGACGAATAGAATGACCTTGCTGTCTATCAGGTTCACGGCCAGCTGCTGGCCGCGCCGGTAGCACTCAATGTACGCATGTGCCACCTGCATGTAGGCTTCCGCCAGCGCAAGACAGGACTCCTCGTTCCAGTCGGCGCAGATATCGGGGTTAAGGTGGATGGCAGAAACGCCCAGGCCAGCGAAGAAGGGGATGATCTGCGGCAGATGGCTGAGAGTGTCTGGCCCGTAGACCGCATTCGCCTGCACGTCGTCCAGCCTCTCCACGGCTCGCAGCAGACCCTCCAATACCCGGGCGAAGCTGCCGCGGCCGTCGGAGTAGCAGCGGTTCAGGTCGTGCACGTCAGCCGGGCCGTCGATGCTGACGCAGACGTTGAGATGCTCCCGCTCCAGGAAGTCGAGCACGGCCGGCCTGAGAAGCGTTCCGTTGGTCGTAACGCTTACGGACGCCTGCTTGCCGGTCGCGACAGCCCGCTCGCGGATGTAGCGTGTCGTGGTCCTCATGAGCTCCAGGCAAAGGAGAGGCTCTCCGCCAAAGAAGCAGAACTCGGCTCTCCCGTCCGGTGGTGTCAGGTCCAGGACGAAATCAACTATCCTCCCGGCTGTGTCGGCCGACATGTCCGGCCGTGACCCCCTCCCGGAGTAGCAGTAGCGGCACGCAAGATTGCAGCGGTGGGTCAGACTCAACGTCGCCTTCATTCGGCCTCCTGCCTGTGACTGAGCACAGGTTGTCGCTCTTCGGCGGTCGCCGAAACGGGCAGGACCTGCCGCTCGAGCCGCCCGAAGCCCTCGCCCGCGGGCGACGAGTGCGCGGCGGCGCCCATGTAGTTGCTCTGCTGGATTCTGTCGATCTCTGGGCTGCTGCAGAGAGAGGATCCCGCCCTCAGTGCAGCCAGTTCCCCGCCCTATTCGATAAACGCGGCAGGGCCGCGATTTCCGGCCGCCGAGCGCTGCCAGCTGGCTGGTCCGGCGGCGGATTCGACCGGGTAAGCGACATACGGGCGGGGTCGAAGCCCACCCTTACGGGGACCGGAGAGCAGGAAGCCCATTCATGCCGCAGGGGCGCGTAGGCCGCGCCCCTGCGCAATCCTCAGAACTATCAGACTGTCCCTGCTGCGGCGCCTCGACAATCTGGTAGAGGCCGCCGCCCCGGAGCCGGTCACGTAGACGTCGCCTGCTTCGCAAGGAGCGTTAGCCTGTGACGGACCGGCATAACGCGCAGTAGGGGCGAGGAAGCCTCGCCCCTACTGCGAACGGCTAGGACAGATCTGCTTTCTACAGGATACCCACAACCCCCAGCACCAGCAGCACCACCGCTATGGCCATCCCGGCATAGAGGAGGAACTGCTGCACCGGGTAGGTGTAGCTCGTGATCGTCTCTCCGCTTCGCAGCACCAGCTTGCGCATTTCGAAATAGGGCCGCGCCGCCCGCCGGTACCAGCCCATCGCCTGCCCCTCCTGGCCGATGAGCCCCTCCGCTCTGATCCAGCCGAAGAGGAAATCGAACAGACGGAGAGGCTGGCGATAGTCGACGACGATGAAGCCGCTCTCGTCCTGGAGCACCAGGTCCTCGCTGTAGAAGAGACCCGGGATGCCCCGGCCGATGATCTTGCCTTCAATCGTGCAGGGGATAGAGCGCACCTGGGAGACCTTGACCTCGCCGATAAGCGAGCTAACGGAGCGCTGCTCGGAGAATTCGTGCCGGTAGCTGAACCGGCGCTTCACCCAGGTGCCCATCAGGGCGACGAGCAGCCCTGCCCCCACCCCGGCCAGACCGAGGCCGGCGACGGCCATCGCGGCGCCCGCCGCCAGACCGGCCAGCAGGGTCAACAGCGGCAGGTAGTTCATGAACAGATCTGCCGCGAAATCATCCAGGTAGCTCTCCGGCCGCTCGGCCCGGAACGATATAGCCGGCAGCTGCCCATACGCCTGGCTCTGTTGCTCCAGCGCCCGGATTCGCTTGGCCGGCAGCGGGTGGGTCGAGCGCAGCTCGGTCAGCATCGCCCAGGGGTTCCAGAGATCCCACTTCATGGCGTTCTCCATCGCCGCTGTCGACACCGCGCCGCTGCCCGCGCTGGCCAGCGCCAGGCCCTGAGCAACGACCGGGTCGAATACGCCAAAGGCCCGCGCAGCGACCATGCGGGTGTTGTCCCGCATCTTGCCCTCCCTGGGCGCGGCGGCCAGGCCATAGGCTATCTTGACCAGCGCTGTCGACAGTACGCCCGGATTGCGGGTCACCTCTCCCGCAAACCGGTCGGCGTAGTACTCGCGCACGCGCGAGAGCAGCAGGACGATGTAGTGGCTGACGATGTAGGCGATCCAGGAGACGAGGCCGATCAGGGCAGCGTAGCTTCCGCGGTCGCGGTTGCTGCGGCGCCCTCGGCCCATCAGACCCTGGGCCAGGATGTAGAGTACGAGGGGAACGGCCGCCGCCACGGTCATGACCACGAAATCCCAGTGGGCAATGTGCCCGAGCTCGTGAGCCACGACGGCCTGCCTCTCGTCGCTGGTCAGCAAGTCCACCAGGCCGGTGGTGATCACCAGGCGGGCGTCGCCTGGGTAGTGGCCGAAAGTGAAGGCGTTCGGGTTGCCGTCATCGATCAGGCCAAAGCGGGGCGCCGGCAACCCCTTCTCCTGGCAGGTGCGCCGGATGAACGCCGCCAGCTGGGGATCGACGGACTCGGCATCGGTCCACCTGATCTTGTAGATCAGCTGCAGGATCCAGGGACCGAGCACGTACTGGAGCAGCAGTATCCCTAGAGCAAAGAGGACAGCTACCCAGACAGGTAGATCCAGGTAGACTATGATGGCCATGCCCACGCCGAAGAGCAGGCCGAAGAGCAGGGCCAGGACCAGCAGAGACCGGAACAGCAGGTTGACCATCGTGCACCTCCTAGCAGTAGCCCAGTCTAGCCCGATCGGGCTCAGAAGTCAAAGGGGCCGTCCAGGCCGCCGCTCTCCGGCCGCGCACTGCCTCAGGGGCCCGCCCTTCTCCGCTCCCCTGCCGCTGCAAGAGCAGCTGTCAATCGGGATAGGGGGAAGCCTCGCGGCTCCACCCTTCCCACAGCACCGTGCGTACGGGTCCGTACACGGCGGTTCGGTTGGTTGAGCGTCTACACAACGCCGCGCTTTGGGTGACACCCTCCGCCGCAGATGCTTCGGTCCCTTCCACGGTAGCCCTCGGGGTTTCGCGCCACCGTCTGCCGGAAAGGCCAGTTCTAGCTGGATCATCCCCTGCCGCTTTCCACTCACGAGAGACGCCTCCTACTTGCCTCTCCAATCCGTTCGGGCCTTCAGTCAGCTCACGTCCACCTACCATACCCTCTGCTGACTCCTGCATCGCGATCAGAGTTCCTTACGGTCCCCTCAGTCTCTCACCGAGACACGATTCAGGCCTCCCGGGGTAAGCTCGACCGCCTTAATCGCACACCTACCGGACCTACAGCCGTGCCCCTTGGTCGATATGGACTTCGTTGCCTTGTGCCAACTCGTCCGGACACGTCTGCCTCTTATCCGGTTTCTGTTCGTCAGGCCGCGGCTTTGCTCCACGCTTCTTTCAGACCCCGCCTCGCGGTGGCGCCGTTGCGCTTCGCCAGCACTTCACCTCCACCAGGTTGTGCGGGGGACTTCCACCCCCAAGCTGTCGAACATGCCCGGCACACACAGAGCGGGGGCGGCGCAGGCGCCGCCCCCCGCCTGGAGCCGCCCGGCAACCCGCCGGGCCCAAACACCTATGCTGCGTCCGCCGGGCTCCCCAGATGGTTGCGCACCACCTGCGCGGTGGCCTCGAACTCCTCTTTCAATGCCGGGTAGAGAGCTCGATAGCGGGGGTAGTAGTCCTCGTACACAGCGCTGGCGGGGCCAGGCTCGGTTTCGCCCGCGACCCGGATGGTCGCCCCGGCAGCCGCCGCAACGCTCTCATACACTCCTGCGCCAACGCCCGCCAGGAGGGCAGCGCCATACGCAGCTCCCTCCACGACGTTGACCGTCGCGATCTGCGTGGCGAACACATCCGCCAGGATCTGCCGCCACAGCGGGCTGCGCGCGCCCCCACCGGAAGCGCGCACCTGCCCGATTGAGAGTCCCAGGGCACGCATCAGCTCAAGCAGGTCGCGCAGTCCATACGTGACACCCTCCAGCACCGCACGCGTCATGTGCGCTTTGCGGTGCCGCAGTGTCAGGCCAAAGAAAACGCCCCGGGCGTCGGGATCCGAATAGGGCATGCGCTCTCCACTCAGGTAAGGCAGAAAGAGCAGTCCCTCGCACCCGGCCGGAGCCTCAGCGGCGGCTTCCGTCAGGATGTCGTAGGCGTCGCGCCCTGTCTCGCGCTCCAGCTCCCGTTCCCTCTCACAGAGCGCGTCCCGATACCAGCGGAAGCTGCCGGCCGCCGAGAGCATCACTCCCATCAGGTGCCATGTGCCCGGCACCGCGTGGCAGTACGCCTGCAGGCGGCCCTCCGGCTCCGGGCGATACTCACGCGAAGCGGCAAACACCACGCCGGAAGTACCCAGCGTCGCCGAGACCAGCCCCTCCTCGACGATCCCGGTGCCCACCGCCTGCGCAGCCTGGTCTCCTGCCCCGCCCACCACCGGCGTGCCCTCCAGCAGGCCGGTCTGGCCAGCCGCCTCAGCGCTCACAGCAGCGCTCGCCACTGGCGATTCCGTCACTTCCGGCAGCCATTCCCGCGGCACGTCCAGCGCCTTCAGCATCCCGTCGGACCAGCGTCGTCTCCCCACGTCGAACAGAGATGTTCCCGAGGCGCCAGAGACCTCGCTCAGGAAATCGCCCGTGAGCCGGTAGCGGATGTAGTCCTTCGGCAGCAGCACCTTTGCCGCCCTGGCGTAGACCTGAGGCTCGTTCTCGCGCACCCAGACGATCTTGGGAGCAGTGAACCCGGGCAGCATCGGATTCCCTGTGAGCCGCAGGACCTCCGCCTCCCCAAGCCTCTCGTTGATAGCTGCACACTGCGCAGCCGTGCGCTGGTCGTTCCACATGATGCACGGACGCAGGACCTGGCCCTGGGCATCAAGAAGCACCAGCCCGTGCATCTGCCCGGTTAGCCCTACGCCCGCCACCTGATCCGGCGTGACCCCGCCATCAGCGAGCACACGCTTGATGCTGGAAGCAGTCGCCGTCCACCAATCCGCGGGGTCCTGCTCCGCCCAGAGGGGCTGCGGAGTGAACAGGGGGTACTCGGTAGTGCAGCTCGCCTGCACCCCACCGTCCTCGCTCACGAGGATGGCTTTGCTGCCGGTCGTCCCCACGTCAATTCCCAGCGTCCAGGCGGTCATAGTCGGCTGCCTTTCAGGCCCGCTACTTCAGTTTGGGAAGAGAGGGCAGGCGATCGGGGTGCGGAGCGCGGGCGCGCACAAGGTAGGCCTCGAGCCATCCCTGCGCCTGGGCGGGATGCGTCGTCGCATACAGGATTGCCTCGTGGTCCATCTCGTTGATCCGGTCATTCGCTGCCCGCAGTGCATCCATGGAGACCTTGAGCGCCTGGTCGACCGGCATGCGTTCAGGATTGATGTCGATGCCGAAGTAGCCGCGGTAGCCGTGCATCTTGAGGATGTAGAGCGCAGCCTCAAGCGCCTCCGGACTGATCATGCCGACGTTCAGGTCCTGGTCGTAGTTGCCCAGCGGCTGAGCGTTCCAGTGCGAGTGTGCCAGGCGGCCGTATTCCAGCACCAGGCTGAAGGCGTAGGGCATGTCCTCGTAGGCCATGAGCATATGGCCCACCTCGGGGTTCATACAGCACAGAGCGTGCCCTTCGTCCAGCAGCTTCCGATTCTCGGCGGCCTTGAGCAGTCCCTCGACCTTCATTCCCAGGAGGATGCCCTCGGGGGTCGTGCCGTAGAGAATGTGCCCGCGCGGCTCGTACGGCTTCGGCTCCTCGGCGACGCGAACGCCGGGCACAGCGTCCATCGCCTCGGCCAGCCCGGCCGCGAAACGGTCGCGCGCAGCCATCATGTCGAGACCGAAGCCGATCTCGTACCCGTCTCCCCCTGGCCAGACGACGGCGAGGTCCGTATCCAGCTCTCTGTTCAGCTCGAGCGTTCGTTTGACCCTGTCGATTGCAGCCTGGCGCACCTTGGGATCGGCGTTGGAGAGCGACCCCCATTCCCACTGCCCTTCGAAGAACAGGTTGGGCACGATGGTGACCAGGCGTATGCCGGTGTCGCGCGTGAACTGCTTCCACACTTCGAGGTTGTCCTCGTTCACCTCGTTCGGATAGTGGGCCTCCATCCCGGCGAGGCCGTAGTCCGCCAGCCCCGCCGCGATCTCCAGCCGCTCAGGGATAGTGAGCGGCGGGCCGTAGGCCTCGTGGAAGCGGATCGCTCCTTTGGCGAAGAACCACACGCCTGCAGAGAACTTCAGGTCCAGCTCGAACGTCTCCAAGTGCTTGACCAGTTCCTTCGGCGTGCGCCGCTTTGCCTGAGGCCGTAGGTCTACAAGCGCCATCTTGCCATTCCTCCTCCCACTAGGTAATGCTGAATGTCTGCCTGAGCACTTCTGGAACGCCGGCCCCGCTTGTGCCAGGCTGGGCTCCCCCCACAGCGACCTCGAACGTGCCAGGCTCGACGACCAGGCGCCCTTCGTCGTCAATCAGTGAGAACTGCCGGGCCCGCACCGGCAAAGTGACCGTCTTCTTCTCGCCGGCGGCCAGATGGATGCGCGTGAAGGCGGCCAGCTGGCGGATGGGCACCGGCACAGAGGCTTCCAGGTCACTCACGTACACCTGGACGACCTCGTCACCGGCGCGCTGGCCCACATTCTCCACCTGCACGGTGACGGTTATCGGAGATCCGTCCGCTTCCAGCTCGTCCAGGCTGATCGATTCCGAGTTCAGCCGCAGATTGCTGTAGGCAAACCTGGTGTAGCTTAGCCCATACCCAAACGGGTACACAGGCTCTCCGCGGAAGTACCGATAGGTGCGGCCTTCCATGCGGTAATCCTCGAAAGGCGGGAGATCGTCCACCGAACGGTAGAAGGTCACCGGCAGCCGCCCGGCAGGGCTGTAGTCGCCAAACAGGACGTCGGCGACCGCCTCGCCGCCCGCCTGCCCTGGATACCAGGCCTGCAGAATGGCGGGCACGTTTTTCGCGGCCCACTCGACGGCGAGTGCGCCGCCGCTCAGAAGCACCAAGACGGTCGGTTTGCCCAGCTTGTGGATGCGCTTGAGCAGCGCCTCCTGCGGAGCCGGCAGACGGATGTCGGTACGATCGCCCCCCTTGAAGCCCGGCACGTCTACAGGCATCTCCTCTCCCTCAAGCCCTGCCGAGAGGCCCAGGGCCACGACCACGGTCTCCGCCCTGCTCGCCGCCTCGACCGCCTGGCCGAGATGATCTGTGCCGGGAATGGCCCACAGCAGCCTGACCTGTGGATCGTGGTCTCTGTGCAGGTGTGCGTACTCGAGCCGCAGGCGGTAGAGCCGGCCGGCCTCCAACTCCACCTCTGCCACACGGCTGAGCGGATTGTACCAGAACTCCAGGTCGACTACCGGCTCGCCGTCCAGGTAGAGCGCGTACCGCTCACCTCCGTCCACGCCCAGAGTGTACTTGCCGTTGACGGGAGGTATGAGGTATCCGGTCCAGACGACCGAGAAGAGGTCGCCCGGCACGCCGGTGACCGGCGTAGTCGCCTTCCAGATGAAATCGATCAATGGATCGATCCGCCGCAGCGCAGGCTCCTCCTGGAAGTCCTCCTTGTCGTAGTAGCTCCCGGTCAGCCCCATGCGCGCCAGGGCGCTCCGCGGCCCGTCGGCGCGCAGGCAGGAGGAGGGCACAGGCTCGAGCGGTGGCCGCCCGTACGCCGCTCCGCACCCTGGGGCGTAGAGGACCTTCGTCTCCGGCGAGACCCTGGTGCTGATTCCCTCCAGGATTGTGACCGCGTGTGAAGGGGTGCCGCTGTAGTTGCCGATCAGCGCAGCCTGGTCGTCCGCGTTGGGCCCGATGACGGCTATCGACTCCAGGTTCTTGCTCAGCGGCAGGAGGGCTCCTTCGTTCTTGAGCAGGACGATGGACTCCCGAGCCGATCCTCTGGCCAGCTCCCTGTGCGGGGGCGAGTCTACCACCTGGAATGGGATTCTCGCGTAGGGTACCTCCTCCGGCGGATCGAACATGCCCAACCGAAAGCGAGCCGTGAAGAGTCGACGGACGGAGAGCCGGATCGTCTCCTCGTCGATCAAACCCTCTTCCACCGCGCCTAGCAGAGCCGGGTAGACCTCGCCGCAGTTGAGGTCGCATCCAGCCTTCACCGCCGCCGCTGCCGCCTCGGCAGGCGTGGCGGCCGCCTTGTGATGGGCATAGATGTCCTTGATCGCCCCGCAGTCGGAGGCCGCGTATCCGGCAAAGCCCCATTCCTGCCTCAGTATGCGCTCCAGCAAGGCAGGGCTGGCACAGCAGGGCTCTCCGTTTACCCGGTTGTACGCGCCCATCACCGAGCAAGCACCACCGTCTCGAACGCAGGCCTCGAAGTGGGGCAGGTAGGTCAGTCTGAGATCACGCTCGTCGACCACCGCGTTGAACGCGTGTCGGCCAAGCTCCGGACCGCTGTGGACAGCATAGTGCTTGGGCGTCGCCACGACCTTAATGTGCTTCTTGTCATCGCCCTGCAGACCCCTGACAAACGCCACGCCCATCCGGCCGGTTAGGTAGGGACACTCCCCATAGGTCTCCTGGCCGCGCCCCCAGCGGGGGTCGCGGAACAGGTTGACGTTAGGCGACCAGTACGTGAGGCCGTAGTACTGCCTGCTGACTCCCCTGCTCAGCGCTTCGTGGTGCTTGGCCCGGGCCTCGTCGGAGATGGCGACAGCCACGCTGTGCATCAGCTCGGTGTCCCAGGTGGCGGCCAGGCCGATGGCCTGGGGAAAGACGGTAGCGATCCCGGCCCTGGCCACGCCGTGCAGGCACTCGTTCCACCAGTTGTAGGCCGGGACGCCGAGCCGCTCGATGGCGGGCGCGTCGTGCACCATCTGGGAGACTATCTCCTCCAGCGTCATTGCGGCGACGAGCGCGTCGACGCGCTGGTCAATCGGCCGGGTGTGGTCCCTCCAGGCCGCGCTTACATCAGTAGGGCCCTTCTTTGCTTTCATATCATACTGTCCCAGCGTCTTCGTTGTTTCTATTGTACCTGGGGCACGTAGATTCGAAAGTGCCCGCCGACGTTCAAGAGCGCCAGCATATAGAGCAGGCCATCGTAGTACCGCCACGTGCCGCTGGGAGGACGGGCATCCCACAGCGCCTCGACGAACTCGGTCGATTCCTCCACGGTCGCAGCGAGCGCAGCCGTGGCATTCATGGCCACCAGCCCGAGCGAGTGGTCGCCGGACAGCGGCTCTCCATCGAGCGTGAACTGATTGGCGTAGGAGCTGATGCCCTGATCATAGAAGAAGGCCAGCAGGCGGTCGCTCTGTTCTATCTCCCAGTCGTCAGCGGCGAACCAGGCGTAGTCAACGGCGACGTTCATCCCATTACGCCAGGCATCGAACCGGAAGGCGTCGTGACCGCCGCCCCAGGGATCGGCCGGTTGGCCGTCAAACTCGGCGTAGTCCGGCATGAGCCCTGTCTCCGGGTGAGCTGCATTCCTGAGGAACTCGCGGCTGGCGGCGGCCGCTTCGTACCAGAACTCGTTGTCCTTCTCAGCCCAGCGAGCCCAGAGCTCGTAGAAGTGCGGCACGTGATAGGACGGGTCGGTGAAACGGGAGTTCCGGCCCGAACTGGGCACGAACACGACCTGCTTGTACTCCGAATCGAATGTGTTGGTGGCGATGCCCGTATTCTCTTCGCTCTTGTGGAGCATCGTGTCCAGGATCGCCAGCGCCTCTGCCCGGTAGTCGAGTATGCCTTCCCCGTTCCCCCAGCGCCCGGAGGCGAACAAGAGGGCCATCACGAACCACTCTTCTCCATCGGAAGCGGGGTTGGAGTGAAGCTTCTCGCCTTCGGTGGTGCAGTGCCAGGCGAAGTAACCCTCGTAGGGGCCTTCGCTGTTGTACATGTAGGTCTTGGCCCATCTCCAGATCCGGTCGAACTCCTCCCTCTTGTCCATCTGCACGGCGATCATCATGCCGTATGACATGCCCTCTGAGCGGACGTCGCCGTGACCGATGTCCTCGATGTAGGCCATGTCCTCGCCGACGGGATAGTATACACGTTCTGTCTGATCATCGCCATGGAAAAGCTGATCCCAGGCTGCATCCAGCTTGACTTGAACCTCCTCGTCGCTTCGGCCGAGCAGCTCTGTGAACAGACTCCGATACTCACCCGAAAAGAAAGCGCCGCTGGTCGGCGGCGCCGCACTGGGCTGGCTGAAGCAGGCACTCACGAACACCAGGACAGCCATTAGGGCCCCAAAGGCAGCCGTAGATCGCTCCATTCGTGTCCATCTCCGTGTCTATCGGCGCGTGGTCCGGCCGAGGGTGGCCGGGCACAGCGCTCTGTGCACCGCGGCGTCAAGGGGATTGCAGGCTCTAGCCCTTCACTGCGCCTCGCGTCAATCCCGACACAATGTACCGTCCGGCCAAAAAGTAGAACAGCACAGCCGGGATGAGAGCGATCACGATGAAGGACATGGTCCTCGCCCACTCGACGAAGTGCTCACCCTGGAACTGCATAGTGCCTAGAGGAAGCGTCCATAGCGACTGGTCGTCCAGCACGACGAGTGGCAGAAAGAGCGCGTTCCAGCTGACGACGAGCCCGAGGGCAGAGTTGGCCGCTATCGCTGGAGCCGACAGCGGAATCAGCACTCGCCAGAAGAAACCGAATTCGCTGCAGCCGTCTATCTTGGCGGCGTCCTCCAGATCTCCTGGCAGCGCCCGGAAGAAACTGCGCAGTATAACGATAGACTGCGGAACAGCGTAGGCTGCCTGGACGATAATTACGCCCAGCAGGCTGTTATTAAGCCCGATCTCACGCATGATGAGATAGAGGGGCAGGATGGCCACGACCAGGGGGAACATCAGGCCGATCGTGAAGAAGTTGTAGACCAGATCGCGCCTCTTGAACTCCATCCTGGCGAACACGAACGCTGCCAGGCTGCTGGCACCCATGGTCAATGCGACCGTGCCGAGTGCAACGAACAGGCTGTTGCCAAGCTGCTGCCAGAAGGTAGGCAGCCTCAGAACAGCCATATAGTTCTCCGTCAGCCATTCGGCGGGGAGACGGAATGGCTGGCTCATCAGCTCGCCGGTGGTCTTGAAGCCGCCCAGTACAGCAATGAGGATCGGTACGACGACGATCACTGAGACGACGACCGCGACCAGGTACTGAGGCAGGAGCCCCGCTGCTCTCCTCGCGATGCGCGGCCACCCGGGGGGCCTTGATACGCCGTTCGCCCTACTCGACATGTGAACTCCTTTCGACGCGGCCACGAGCCCGATCGGGGCTAGGCGCGACCGGCCTACTCCGTACGCGACGTGAGTCGCTGATAGATCACAGAGAAGAACAGACAGATGATGAACAACAAGACGGCCACGGCAGATCCGTAGCCAAGCTGGAAGCTGACGAACGCGCCGCGGTACATGTGGGTCGCGACGAGTTCACTGGCGCCCACGGGACCACCTTCCGTCATGACCCACACCAGGGCGAACTGCTGCAGCGAGCCGAGAACAGACAAGTAGACGCTCGTGACGATCGTGCCGGAGAGCATGGGGATCACGATGTGGCGTAGGTTCTGCAGGGAGTTGGCTCCGTCCATACGAGCCGCCTCCTCGATTTCCTCTGGTATCTGCTGCAGACCGGCGATGTAGAGCACCATGTGTAGACCGAAGTACTGCCAGGTCAAGACCGCGAAGATCGCCGTCAGAACACGGCTGGGGTCGCCCAACCAGGTGCCAGGCTCGAAACTGGGCCAGATAGTGGCGAGCAAGTCGTTGATTACCTGTATCATGCTGAAACGGGGATTGAGCATCAAGCGCCACAGATAAGCCGTGATGACCTCCGATACCACGTAGGGGAGAAAGAAGATGGCACGGAAGGCAGCGCGTCCGGGGAGCTTGCGCCCTACCAGCAGCGCCATGCCGAGCGACAGCGGGAGCTGCACACCCAGGGAGAGGCCGACGATCACCAGGTTGTGCGAGAGCGCCTCGACGAAGGGGCTGGCAGACAGCAAGCGCTGGTAGTTGCCCAGCCCGATGAACTCTTCCAGCGGTCCCAGCCCATTCCACTTGAACAGGCTGGTAAAGAAAGCCCGGAACATAGGGACGATAACGAAGAGGAGGAAGAGTATGAGGGAGGGCAGTAGAAAGGCCACGATGACCAGCGTTCGCCGCGGATTGCGGCGGCGGCTCTGCCTGCTCAGGCCGGTCTCACGGACAGAGATGTTCTGCATAGGGTCGTCCTCTTGAGCGTGCTCTGGCACAGCCTACTGTGCCATTATACACCACGGTCGCCAACAAAAGGAAGGAAGGTGCGGGAACGCGCACCGTGCAGCAAACCCATTCCCGCACCTTGCAAACCGACTCTAGTCCAGCTCGAGCGATGCTGCGTCTTCGATAGCCTGAGCAACTTCCTCAGGGGTCATCGTGCCGGCGAACAACCCCTGCACGGAGTCGTTGACGGCCTCACCCACCGAAGGCGGCAGGTACTGGTCGTAGTAGAGCTGGTAGTATTCGGCTGCGGCCACGGCCTCGTAGACCATCAGCATGTTCGGATCTGTGAGGGCGTCCTCCGCCCCGGCGACGACCGGGATAGGGAAGCCAGCCTCAGTGAGCGTCCTCTGGTTCTCGACGTTGGTCAGGAAGCGGAGGAAGTCTACCGCCTCGTCCGGAGCATCCTTGCCGACGCAGATGCCGTTACCGCCACCCATGGCGTCCGATGCACCACCTGCTCCGCCTGCGACTGCGGGGAAGGTGAAGAACCCGAGAGCATCTCCGATGCCCTCACCGCTCGCGCTGTTGCCGATCTGCGTGCCGGGTGCCCACTGGCCCATCAGCTCCATAGCTGCCTCGCCGTTGCCGACCAGAGCTGACTGATCGCCGTAGCCCAGCCCCAGGAAGCCCTCCTCGAACGGATCGAGGGCGACCAGGTCCAGCAGGTACTCGCCTGCCTGGACGAACGGCTGATCCGTGAACGCACCGCTGCGGCTGTAGGCCGCGTCGAACGCGGGCTTCCCGCCGATGCGGACGGCCAGGTAGACCCAGTAGAAGTGACCGGGCCACTTCTCGCCTTCACCAAGCGCGATAGGTGTGATGCCCGCGTCCTTCAGGGCCTGCACGTCTTCCAGGAACTCCGCCCAGGTTGCTGGCGGGGCGTCGATCCCGGCCTGAGCGAACAGGTCCTTGTTGTACCAGAACCCGACCGCGCCCATGTCCCACGGCACACCATACTGCTTGCCGTCGTAGGCATAGACTCCGAGCGCGCCGGCGCCGAACGAGTCGCCCCACTCGCCGGTGATCTCGGGGGTGATGTCCCTGAGCAAGCCGGCCTTGGCATACTCGTTCATCGTGCCGCCGCCCCAGCTCTGGAACAGATCAGGGGGCTCGCCGGACTGCATCACCGTCGGCAGCTTCGACTTGAACGCCTCGTTTTCCAGGACGGTGATATTGATGGTCACGTTGGGGTGGTCCGACATGTAGGTGTCTGCCATCGCCTGCCACACGGCCTTGTGCTCATCGAGGGTGGTGATGTGCCACCACTCGATTGTGACTTCCTCTGGGGGTTCCGGAGTATCCCCCGGTGCACGTGTAGCTGTGGGTTCGACCACCGGTTCCTCACAGGTGCAGGCTGCCCCCAGTATCGCGACGATCGCCACAATCGACACTAACCTAATAAGTCTCCTACCGGCCATGTCTCGTTCCTCCTTGTGGATGTTGGATACTACCCAGATGGTTGTTGCTGATCGATGGTTTCTCTCTTCACCTCCTCCTGCGCGTGAACCGGGGGCCTGCATGACTGCCGTACCACCAGTTCTGTCGGAAGCTCCACACGTTCGATGGCCCTATCTGGATGGGCTATGTACTCCAGTAGCATTCGCGTCGACACCCGGCCCATCTCCTCCAGCGGCTGCCGCACGGTCGTCAGAGCCGGATGGACGTGCGCGGCCTGGGGGATATCGTCGAAGCCCAGGACGGACACGTCGTCCGGGATCCGCAGGCCGTGGTCGCGCACCGCCTCCATCAGTCCAAAAGCGGATACGTCGTTTGAGGCGAAGATCGCTGTGGGCCGACGGGGTAGGTCCAGAAGCGTGCCAGCCCCTTTGTACGCCAGAGATTGAAAGAAGTCCCCCTCGAAGACCAGCTCCCCATCGAAGGGAATCCCGCGGTTGGCCAGCGCGTCCTTGTATCCCTGCAGGCGGTCCCGGGCGCATATCTGGTCCATCGCACCCGTTAAGAACCCAATCCGCCGATGGCCCTGTTCGATCAGGTAGGTCGTCGCCCTCTCTGCACCTTGCCGGTTGCTCGCGGCCACCGCTGGTGTCACCTCGTCCACACCCCTGTGGTCGATCAACACGTGCGGGAAGCGGTAGTCCCGCAGTGTCTCCAGGTAGGCCCCCGGATCCCGCGGCAGAACAAGAAGTAGGCCGTCCGCCAGACCGCGGGTAAGCATAGCCACATAGGTGGACTCTTTCGTCTTCCGGCGATGCGTCGTGTACAGGAGCAGGTCGTACTGCGCAGATGATAACTCCGAGTCGATCCCTCGGATTATCTCTCCGATGTAGCTCGTGCCCAGATCGTGCACGAGGAGCCCGATGACCTGCGAGCGCCCGCCCGCCAGACTCCTCGCTCTCTGGTCGACGACGTAGCCCAGACGCGTCATCGCCCCCAGAACCCGCTCTCGGGTTTCCGGGCTGACGTTCTGCTTGTTGTTGAGCACGCGGGAGACGGTTGTGTAGGACACGCCCGCTTCGCGGGCGACGTCTACTATTGTCACATTGCCGGAGATCCTCTTCATCATACCTCGCTTTTCGCCATGTGAACGTTCCCACGCCTTCCGGCCCAATTCGGCCCACTGTTGCTCTGCTGGGGCTCAATGTACGCCTGGCTGTCGGGGCTTCAGAGGACTCGCACGGGCAATGTGAACGTTTGCACGGCACTATCATACCACAGATGAGCTGGTTTTGTCAAGAGGCAGTGTAAGCGTTTGCACGACTGAGGCGTCGGCCGATCCGCCATTCCGCTACAGACATCGACACAGGCCGCGCACGGAGCTCGTCGCTCTGGGGCACTACTGCAAACACCGAGTACTGCCGATTCGGGAACCGCCCCTGGCAGCCTGGCCCGGGCCCACATCCTCGAGCTGGAGATCTCAGCCTCCGGCCTGGCCTAGTGGTCTGTGGCACGCAGCGCTGGCCCAGGCTTCTCCGGCCAGACCACTCAACCAGAGCCAGCGCCGTTCCGCAGGCAAGAGAAAAGCCCCTGCCGTTTCCGGCAGGGGCTCTGATAGCGATGTTCTAGTTTGGATCGCCCGGCCTGCGGAGAAGCCGCGCGATCACTCATCGCGCCTGGGGCGGCCTAGTAGCGGCCTTTGCCGCGGCCACCCCTTGGGCGATCGTCCCGCCGCTCCGGCTGCGGGCGCGCCTCGGCCACCTTGAGCTCACGGCCATCTACGTCTCTGCCGTTCAGCTGGCTGATAGCCTGCTGGGCTACTTCAGACTCCGCCATCTCGACGAAGGCGAAGCCCCTCGAACGTCCGGTGTAACGGTCCGTGATGAGGTTGACCGAGACGACCTCTCCCACCTCGCCGAATAGCTCGGACAGGGTGTCCGCGGTAGTCTCGTAGGCCAGGTTGCCGCAGTACAGCTTGTTACCCATTAGTTGCTCCTAGCGCCGTCTGTCGACTGACAGTTACGGCTAGAGAGGCCGCACTTCGGCGGCACGCAGGCCCTTGGGGCCCTGCTCGACAGAGAACTCGACCTGCTGGCCTTCCTGAAGCGAGTGAAAGCCATCACCCTCGATCGCCGAGTGATGGACGAAGACGTCCTCACCGGCCTCACGGGATATGAAGCCGAAGCCCTTGCTGTCATTGAACCACTTCACGGTTCCATGTTCCTTCTCAGACATTACTACACTCCTTATGTTACGGTCGACTATTCGACCAATTGGCGAAGCGGTCCGGCCACAAAAAACACCGCCCAGGCCTCCGCAAGCCTGGACGGTATTCTCGTTACGGTCAAAGCCTACTTCGCGGTACTACCCAAAGATTATAGCACCAATGGCCAGAAGCGCAAGTGCCGCACTCACCCTCCACGCGCCCGTTCCCGCGCACGCGCCCTGGTCCCCAGCGCTCCAGCCAGGTGGGCGCCAAACAAAATGATCCAGCTGCTCAGGTAGCTCCAGAACATCAGGGCGACGACAGCGCCCAGCGAACCGTACACCAGTTCATACCGGGACAGCTCACTCGCCAGGTACCAGACGAACACGTTCTTCGTCATTTCCCAGGCGATGGCGGCGGCGAGAGCGCCCCAGAAGGCAGGGCGCCAGCTTACCTGGGCGTTCGGCACCCAGCGGTAGAGACCGAGGAACAGCAGCAGGGCGATCAGCCAGGGCACCACCCGGGACAGGACCTCCCACACCACACTGTCGTCTGCCAGCAGGCCGGTGGGGTCCGCGACACGCTGCAGCACGTCGACGACCGCGCTCGAGGTCACGGCCAGAATGAGAAGGACGAAGAGGACGGCTACCATCGCCATTCCCAGCACCCGTCTGCCGACGGCGCTGCGCGGCGCCGCCCCTGGCCAGGCCAGATTGAGGTTGCAGGCCAGCACGCTGAACACGCCGCTGGCGGACCAGATCAGCGCCCCCAGGCCCACGAGCGTGACCGGCCCGCGGAGCTGCTGCACCGCCCTCAGGTTCTGCTCGATCAGCTCGCGCGACACCGGCACGGCCAGACCGACGAAGTCGGCCGCCTGGCGCAGCGCCTCGTCGTCCGGCAGCATGTAGCCCAGCACGGCCACCAGGACCAGCATCAACGGGAAGAGCGAGAAGACAGCGTAGTAGGCCATGGCCGCCGCCGCCTGCGGAGCCCTTGTCTCGGAAAAGCGGTCCAGCGTCCCGCGCAGCAGCTCGATCCGGCCGCCGCTGAGCGTGTCGATGCGCCGGTAGGCGCGCTTCGCCCACCGGGCGGATCGCTGCACCCTTCCGCTCTCCTGATCTTCGCCGCCTGATGCCATAGCGCTGTGCTCAGGTGCCCGGACAAAGCAGGCCCCACCGCCCTCTACACTCCGCCAATTCTAGCACGTTGTGCCTGCCCGGTCCAACGGCCCGGCCGGCCGGCTAGCGAGAGCCCCAGGGCGCGGTATACTGAGGGTTGCGGCAATCAGCCGCTCAACCCGTAAGGTTCGGGGCAATCGTGCGTCTTATACGACGGGAGAGCGACAGAACGTGACCAGCGAACGCGCCCTACTAGAGCGAGCGCGAGCGTTCGAAGAAGAGGCACTGGGAGAGCTGTACGATCAATACGCTCCGCTCGTCTACTCCTACCTCTACCGCCGCGTGAACGACGCAGCGCTGGCAGAGGACATGACAAGCGAGGTCTTCCTGCGGATGGTGACGGCTCTGCGCTCCGAAACAGAATGGCACACCTCCTTCAGGGCGTGGATCTACCGGGTGGCGCACAACCTGGTGGTGGACCACTACCGCAGGCGGCCCCCGGCGCCAGAGCTGGCGTTGGAGGAGGACCTGATGGCCGACGACGTCGACCTGGAATCGGCGCTGGCAGAGCAGCTCTCCCTCCAACGCCTCCAGGGGGCCATCAGGCTCCTCACTCCAGACCAGCAGCAGGTGCTGGCGCTGCGTCTGGGAGAGGAGCTGCAGGCCCGCGAGGTGGCAGAGGTGATGGGCAAGAGCATCGGCGCAGTCGAGCAACTGCAGCATCGAGCGCTCGCCGCGCTGCGCCGGCTGCTGGGCAAGGAGCAAGCATGAGCAGGGACATCAGGCGCGTCCTGGAGCGCTGCCTGAGAACGGGCAGCCACAAGATAGACGGGGAGCAGGTCCCCCGCCGGTACGCCGATCGGGCGAGCGAGCTGGGCACCCTTCTGGGGCTGGCCCGATCGGTGAGCCGGTCGTACGCGGACGTCCCGGAACCGCCGGGCGGGCTGGAGGATGGCCGCCGGCGGTTCCTGGCGGCAGCCGCCCAGATGCGCGAGCAGACAACCCCAGTGCCTTCGGGCACTCATACCAAAGGAACAGAAAGGAAACGAAGGATGATCAAGACGTTGTTACCCAGGCTGGCCGGCGCTGCGCTGGCAGCCACGATGGCCACGCTCGTCGTCGGCGGCGGTGTCGCCGTGGCGGCGGCGGACAGCCTGCCGGGAGAGGCGCTTTACCCGGTCAAGCTGGTAGTCGAGGACGTACGGCTGGCTCTCGCCTCTTCGCCCGAGGCGGAGGCAGAGCTGGCTATGGAGCTGGTACAGGAGCGAACGCAGGAGATGGAAATGCTCATGGCCCAGGGCGAGGAGATCCCGGACGACGTCGTCGCCCGCATGCAGAAGCATCTCAGCCGGGCCATGAACCAGGCGGCCTGGACCTCCGAGGAGGAGATGCCGGGGCTGTTGCAGCGCATGGCTACTCGCCTGCAGGAGCAGGAGGACGAGCTGGAGCAGCTGAAGATCAGGGCGCAGGAGCAGCAGCAGAACAAGACTCAGCTCCAGACAGCGCAGCAGGCCTGCGAGCAGGCGCAGCAGCAGGCTGCGGAGGGTATTGGCGACCCGGAGACCTTCCGCGAGCGCCATCAGGACCGCGAGGGGCAGCCCGACGACGCCAATCCTCCCGATCCGCCCACCAGCGAGCCGTCGCCAGGAAACAGCGGTCAGGGTTCTGGAGGACCCGGCGGGCAGGGCAACGGGCAGGGAAGCCAGGGCGGCCGGTAGAGTCAATCAGGGCAGATCGCAAGCCAGCCAGCATCGAGGCTTGCAGCAAGCTGGGAACCGGGCGGCGGCAAGCCCGGCGGACATGGGAGCAGGGGGCGACACAAGCGTCGCCCCCTGCTGCGCAGCTATCTATGGCACATCCTCGCTGGGCCGGACCGCTCGAGGGTGCGGTATCTCCGCCTGAATGAGCAGCCCACCCTGGGCCTGGTTCTGCAGCTTCAGGCGTCCACCCAGTAGCGCCACCCGCTCGCTCATGCCCAGCAGGCCGTAGTGCCCTTCGGTCGGAGGCGCCGCGAGGTCGAAATCGTCGGGCAAGCCCTGCCCGTCGTCGGCGATGGTAATCATCATGCTGCGCGGTGACGCCTGCTTGAGCTCCACGCCGACGGCGCTGGCCGCGGCGTGTTTGCGCACGTTGGTCAGCCCTTCCTGCACGATGCGGAAGACGGAGAGTTCTATATCCTCGGGCAATCGCCCGATGCCGGAGTAGACGTCGAGCGAGACGGTTATACCTGTTCTCCTGCTCCACTCCTCGGCATACGACTGTAGGGCGGCGCCCAGCCCAAGGCTGTCGATCGTAGGTGGCCGCAACGCTCCGCAGAGATGGCGCAGATCATCTACCAGGGCCCTGACGCTGTCGCGAATAGAGGCGAGCTGCTCCTTGAGCGCCGGGGGCAGCGACTCTTCGGTCTCGATCTCCTCCACCTGGTAATTCATACCCAGCAGATCCTGGATCACCTGGTCGTGGATCTCGCGGGCGAGGCTCTTTCGCTCCTGCTCCAGCTGCGTCAGCAGCCGGCGCTGGGCATTCTGCAGGGCGGCGTTGGCACTGTCGAGGGCATTGATCTGCTCGGCGAGCTGGTCGACGAGTTCCTGGCTCAGCGTGTCCTGCGCGGCCAAGTCGCTCTCCAGCAGCCCCTGGCTATGGCGCAGCTTATCAGCCTGCTCGCGGGCCCGATAGTAGCTATCGAGCGCCCAGATCATCGGCGTGAGCTGCTGATGATCAGAGGTTCCGACCATCGCCGCCACGATCTCATCCCGGCTCGCCTCGTCGGTGGCGTACTCGGCCACCCGACGTCCTTCGCGCAGGACAATCACACGATCGGTGACCGCCAGCAGATGGTCGGGGTTGTTGCTGCCAAGTACGACGGCCGTTCCTTGCTGTTGCCACGCCTGAATGAGCGAAAGCAGTCTCTGCTGGCAGGGGTAGCTCAGCATCAGAGTCGGGTCATCGATGATTATCAGCTTGGCAGGGCGGGTCATCACCCGGCCAATCGCGATCATCTGTCGCTGCTCGCTGGAGAGATTGGCAACGCCTTCGCGCAGCGAACTGAGGTGTATTCCAAGCTGAGCCAGGATGCGGCCCGCTTCTTCGTCCATCCGGCGCCGGTTCGGCACTCTGAGTAAATGGATCGACGAGGGCCGGCCGGCCTCGATCCCCAAGAAGATATTGCTGCTGATATCGAGATGTTCGGCCAGGTCGGGCTTCTGATGGATGACCTCAACGCCCAGCGACCGTGCTCGAAAAGGGCTTCGAAGTCGCCGGCCTTCGAAGTATATGGCACCCTCGCTGGGTGCCCGTAGTCCGGCAAGGAGCATGGCAAGCGTCGACTTGCCCGATCCGCTCTCGCCGGCAAGCCCAATCACCTCTCCTGGATAGACATCCAGGCTCACCTGCCGGACAGCCGATAGCCCCCCGAAGCTCTTGGAGAGGTCGACGGCTCTCATCAGCGGCTGCATCTGCACAGACCTCCCCGACTCTAGCGTCGTCGTCGCCAATGATCCAACAGAATAAACGCCAGAGTCATGGCGCCGAGCACCGCTGTCAACCAGTTGGTGGAGAACTCCAGCAGTACCAAGCCGTTGCGCAGTACCTGCATGACAGCTGCGCCCACCAGTACACCTGGAGTACTCCCCCGACCGCCGAACAGGCTGGTTCCCCCGACAATCGCGGCTGCGATGATGTCCACTTCGTAGCCCGTAGCCGCCGTGGGCGCCGCAACGCCCAAACGTGCGGTCATCAGCAATCCTCCGGTGGCCGCCAGCACGCCACAGAGCGTATAGACCAGCGTCTTGACCTGGACCACATTGACGCCGGATGTGACCAGAGCCCGTTCGCTACTGGCCAGGGTGTTGATGTAGTTGCCCAACACCGTCTTGCTCATCAACAGGCTGACAAGTACTGCCAGGCCGAGCATCAACAGGAACGGCAAGGGCAGCGACAGGCCGCCCAGCGCCAGATCGTCTTGGCCCAGCGCGCGGAATGCCTCGGGCAGGTCGCGCACCGGCCATCCCCCGGTAAGGCCGAAGGCGATTCCGCGTGCGATGCTCGCCGTACCGATGGTGACAATGAACGCAGGAAGCCGGACGCGACCGACCAGAGTGCCGTTGACCCAGCCGACCAACCCGCCGGCCAGCACCCCGGCTGCGGCGGCCAGCGGCACCGGGACGCCGACCCCTAGGCACCGGGCACTGATGAGTCCTCCCAGAGCCATTACGGCCCCGACAGAGAGATCAATGCCGCCGATGATAATGACTATGCTCTCGCCGAAGGCGGCAATGGCGATCCACGAGAACTGGCGCGCGATGTTCGACAGGTTGTTCCACGTCAGGAAGGTGTCTGTCTGCAAGGCCAGGAAGGTGCTGATCACCAGCAGGCAGACAAGCGCCACGGTCTCGTAGCGCCCAATAAGAGTGCGCCAGGCTCCTCTCAATGATCTAAGGAGGCCCGGCTTCTCCCTGGCCTCTGATGAGACGACCGCCCTATCGTTCACTGGACGAGACTTGGCCCAACAAGTAGCCTTGGTCCTACGCTACGGTGTCGTCTATGATCTGGCGCAGAGCGGTCGCGTCCAGGTCTCTCTTGTCGACAAATGCGACAGCGCCCGCCTCGAGACCTTGTCGATGGAACTCGCGGTCGGGGTAGGCACTGATAAGGACGACGCGAGATAGCGGCGACTGTGCCTTGATGCGCCGCGTGCAGCGAATGCCGTCCTCGTTGCCCAGAACCACGTCGACGAGCGCCAATTGGGGCGCAACAGACTCGGTCAGTCGTACCGCTTCCCCGA